>ENA-OQJX01000635-OQJX01000635.1-human-gut-metagenome-genome-assembly--contig:-NODE-635-length-15732-cov-2.327139_pt1 | contig 15732 bp, 20 predicted proteins | sample MGYA00242615_ERZ504782 | MGnify/ENA primary metagenome ERZ504782 (study PRJEB26092, sample SAMD00036354) | human gut metagenome | host: Homo sapiens | study: EMG produced TPA metagenomics assembly of... | reverse complement strand
TACCCAACACCTTAACGGTGCGGACATGGGACTTGATGCTTCCTCGGCCTAGCCGGGTACTCCGTAACCAATCCTGACAGGCAGTTGCCGTGTCATTTTTCGAAAACTGTTTTACGGATACCCAGCAAAAGATGCTTCTCCCTTTTGCTGCTGGGTGAAAGATGAATAACTGTCAGCTCTTCATCTTTCAGGTGAGAAAAATTGCACCCTGTCGCAAATACAGCGAAAACAGACGCATCTGCAACGAAAATTGCGGTACGACCTGCGGCAGGACGGGCTGTGCACGCGGGGGAGACAAAGAATACTTTTGACAACAAAAGTTCATCTCGCTGAAGCGCCCCTGTTCTTCGACCAAATTTGTGCTATAATACAAAAGCAACGCTTCGCCCGGCCCCGCAAAGGGCAGGGCAGAGCAGAACGGAAAACAAGGAGTTTGGAATCATGGAAAGAGAAAAACTGAAGTCCCGGCTGGGCTTCATTCTGCTTTCGGCGGGCTGTGCCATCGGCATTGGCAACGTGTGGAAGTTCCCTTATATTGCCGGTCAGGGCGGCGGCGGCGCGTTCGTGCTGTTCTACCTGATCTTCCTCATCATTCTGGGTCTGCCCATCATGACCATGGAGTTTGCGGTGGGCCGCGCTTCCCGCAAAAGCCGGTGCGGGCCTATCAGGCACTGGAAAAGCCGGGCCAGAAGTGGCACATCCACGGCTACCTCACCCTCATTGGCTGCTATCTGCTCATGATGTTCTACACCACCGTGGCAGGCTGGATGCTGCACTATTTCTACATGACCGCCGCCAGTAAGCTGGCAGGCCTGAACGCCGATCAGGTGGCTGGCAAGTTTACCGAAATGCTGGCAGACCCCGGCGTGATGACCTTCTGGATGGTGTTCGTGGTGGCACTGGGCATCTTTGTGTGCGCCAAGGGCCTGCAGAACGGCCTTGAGCGCGTGACCAAGGTCATGATGATCGCCCTGCTGGTGATCATGGTGGTGCTGGCCGTCAACAGCCTGTTCATGCCCGGCGCAAAGGAAGGCCTGAGCTTCTTCCTCGTGCCCGACTTCGGGCGCATGAAAGAGGTGGGCGTGGTCAACACGCTGGTGTCCGCCATGAATCAGGCCTTCTTCACCCTGAGCCTTGGCATTGGCGCAATGTCCATCTTTGGCAGCTACATCGGCAAGGAGCACTCCCTGCTGGGCGAGTCCGCCCGCATCGTGGTGCTGGATACCTTCGTGGCCATCACCGCCGGTCTCATCATCTTCCCGGCCTGCTTCACCTACGGTGTGGACCAGACCAGCGGCCCCAGCCTGATCTTCATTACCCTGCCCAACATCTTTGCCAACATGGCCATGGGCCGGTTGTGGGGCTCCCTGTTCTTCCTGTTCATGGCCTTTGCGGCGCTTTCCACCGTGCTGGCCGTGTTCGAGAACATCATCTGCTGCGGCATGGAGCTGACCGGCTGCAGCCGCAAGAAGTCCAGTCTGGTAAACTTCGTGCTCATCACCCTGCTTTCGCTGCCCTGCGTGCTGGGCTACAACGTGTGGGCATGGGACGGCTTTGCCGTGTTCGGCGGCGCTGTGCTGGATTTGGAGGACTTCCTCGTGAGCAACCTGTTCCTGCCGCTGGGCAGCCTGGTGTACCTGCTGTTCTGCGTTACCAACTACGGCTGGGGCTGGGACAACTATAAAAAGGAAGTCAACACCGGCAAGGGCCTCAAGATGCACGACTGGATGCGCGGTTACCTGACCTGCGTGCTGCCGGTGATCGTGCTGTTCATCTTTGCTTTTGGCATCTACGATAAATTTTTTGCGTAAATAAATAACTTCTACCTCTCTGTAATCTTCGGTGACAACTCACCCAAAGGGAGAAGACCGGACGGAAAGATGCACTTTGCATGGACTGCCAAGGCTCCCACTTTGGGGAGCTGGCAAACCCGAAAGGGTTTGACTGAGAGGGCAAGCAGGTTAACGACAGGCTCCTCCTATTCCATCAATAAGAGGGGCCTTTTGCGGCAGAAAGGAACCTTCCATGCATATCCTGATCTGTGACGACGATGCGGCGTTCGGCGCGCGCATGGCAGAATATGTCACCGTCTACTTTACCGCCCGCAGCGTGCAGGTGCACACCGCCGTCTGCACCAGCGCAGCCGAGGTGCTTGCAACGCCGGGGCTGGAGCTGTATCAGCTGGCGTTTCTGGATGTGGACATGCCCGGTGCAAACGGCATGGTGCTGGGCCGTCAGCTCAAGCAGAAGTGCCCCGGCCTGATGCTGGTGTATGTTTCGGCCTATCTGGAATTTGCGCTGGAAGGCTACACGGTGAACGCCTACCGCTACCTGCTCAAGCGGGACATTGCGCGCACCCTGCCCAAGTGTCTGGACGACCTGCTTGCCGCCCTGACCGACCAGCGCAAGACCCTGACGGTGCACCACAACCGCACCGAAACGGAAATTCCGCTGGATCAGATCTATTATCTGGAAAGCGACCTGCGCCAGATCAACGTCTACGGCGACATTGCCCGCCGGCCCATCTGCACCTACTACGGCAAGATCGCCGACCTGCCGCCCATGCTCTACGAGAACGGCTTTTTGCAGGTGAGCCGCAGCGATGTGGTGAACATGAAATATGTGCGCAGCATCCGCAGCTACCGCGCCTGCTGAAAAACGGGGTGGAGCTGAGCGTGAGCCGCGCAGGCTATGCGGCCATCCAGAACGCATATCTGGAATGGAAGGGGCAGTATGTGGATGAGTGATGCATTTGCGGAAATGATGCTGGGGCATCTGGTGTGTCTGGTCCAGGGGAACGCCTTTATTCTGGTGGAGTGGGCCTATCTGGGCAGAGGAAAACTGCGCTGGCCGGTTCTGTGGGCAGAGCTGCTGTGTATGGGGCAGCTGGGCCTGTCACTCGCAACAGGAATGTCATTTTTCAATGTGCAGAGCGTCCTGCTCAATGTGCTGTACCTTTTTGTTACGGCGCAGCTGTTTGGCGGAACCTTTGCCGATAAGCTCACCGCCTGCCTGATCAACGGCACCATGTGCCTGCTGGTGGAGAACACGGTCAACTATACCTACTCCTGGTTCACAGGAGTGCGCACCGGCGAAGCATGGCAGCACCCCGGCTGCCTGATCGCGCTGTGCGCCGCGAACCTTATCGTGGGTGCAGCAGTTGCGCATTCCCTGTACAGCTGGAACCAGAAGTGTGCTCTGCAGCCGCTGCAGGCACTGGTGATGTCCTTTTTCCCCGGGGTGGCTGTGGTGCTGAACATCGTGCTGATGGTCACAGGGACCCAGCAGCCCGCTACCCGGATGACCATGCTGCTCACCTTTGGCATGAGCGTGGCGGTGCTGGTGCATATCGCCATCGTGCAGATGTTCAACGATCAGGTGGTGCAGCGGCAGAACTCCCGCTACCGTGCTCAGCTGGAACAGCAGCGTGCCGAAGCCCTGCTGGATTCCTACACGGAACAGCGCCGCCTGACCCACGAGTTCACCAACCACATGACAGCCCTTACCGCCCTGCTGGATCAGGGAGATCTGAAAGGCGCACAGGCCTACATTGCCAGCGTGAGCAAAACGGTGGCGGCGGGCACCACCATCATGGATACCCACAACCCGCTGCTGGATTCCATTCTGAGCAAAAAATACGAAGAAGCGGCAAAAGTTGGCGTGAACATTTACTTTGACCTGTGCGATCTCAAGCGGATGCCCTTCGACAGCATGGATATGGTCATCGTGCTCTCCAACCTTCTGGACAACGCCACCCGCGCCGCAGCGCAGGCCCTGCCGCCGGAGGTGCATGTGCGCATCCGCAAAACGCCGGAAGAATATCTGATCTCGGTGCGCAACCGCGTGCAGGAAGACCTGCTGCTGGAGGAGGGCAAGCTGCCCGGCACCACCAAAAAGGAGAGCGGCCACGGCATGGGCCTTGCCAACGTGCAGGACGTGCTGCGCAAGTACGGTGCCGAGTATACCGTGAGCTGCCGCGACCGGTGGTTCCGGTTTACCTGCGCCATCCCGTGCGCAGTTCATGACATGAGCACCGACAATTTATGACATGTTCTGTGCAACAGGCACGCAACAATGCTATACTAAGCCAGTAAAGGTGACCTCCTGCCGGGGCAGGGCGGATTTGCGGCCAAAGGAAGACCTGGTGAAGCTTTGCCCCCTGTGCAGTGATCCGGGCAGCGGTGCGTGTTAAGCTGCTCTGTTTTCCCTTTGCTCTTCGCTGTGCAGTCCTCATGCGCTGCGCAGCTCATCTGGCGGGGCTTTCAACGGCGAACTTTGGGGTTTGCTGCTGATAAGTCATCGGTACGTCGCATTTCTGTCCGGCAGGTGCTGCTTGTGGGAATGGAGCATCTGCCGCACAGGGCATTTGCGTCGGTGAGAGTCCCGTCAGATTTTTTATTGCAAAAAAAGAGCTGCTGTACGGCAAAATTGCCTGATACAGCAGCTCTTTTTCTGTGTCGTTATTCCGGCTTTACCTGCAGCTCCTGCTCGCAGTAGATGCAGCGGTATTTGCCGTTGGAGCTCAGCTCAAAGATCTGGTCGCACTCTTCCTCAATGGAGGAGATGCAGCGGGGGTTGCGGCATTTTACAATGTTCACAAGGCGCTTGGGGGGCATCGGCTTTTCCTTGCGCACGGCCTTGCCGTTTTCAATGATGGTCACGCTGATGCCCGGGTCAAGGTAGGCCAGCACATCCAGGTTCAGCCAGGAAGCATCGCCCTCCACCTTGATGATGTCCTTGCGGCCGCTGGCGGTCTTGCTGCTGCGTGCATTCTGGATCAGCGCCACGCTGGCGGTGCGGTTGCCCGCAATGCCCAGCAGGTCCATCAGGCCAATGGCAGTGCCTGCCTTGATGTGGTCGATCACGATGCCGTTCTGAATTTCATCGATGTTCAGCATATCAGTTCTCCTCCTTAGGTGCCTTGGGGTCGCGCAGGCCCAGCAGGGTCATGATCAGTGCCATACGCACATACACGCCGTTCTGCACCTGCTCAAAGTAGGCGGCGCGGGGATCGTCGTCCACGTCCAGTGCGATCTCGTTGACGCGGGGCAGGGGATGCAGCACAGCCATATCCGGCTTTGCAAGGCTCATCTTTTCCTTGGTGAGGATGTAGCTGTTCTTCAGGCGGATGTAGTCCTCCTCGTTGAAGAAGCGCTCCTTCTGCACGCGGGTCATGTACAGGATGTCCAGCTCCGACATGGATTCCTCCAGACTGCGGGTCTCCTGGTAGGGGATGCCGTTGGCCTCCAGCACGTCCTTTACGATGTAGTCCGGCACGCGCAGCTCTTCCGGCTGATGAGCACGAACCGGATGTTCTTGCAGCGGGCCATGGTCTTGATGAGGGAGTGCACGGTGCGGCCGAATTTCAGGTCGCCGCACAGGCCGATGGTCAGGTCATCCAGCCGTCCCATGCGGCGGCGGATGGTCATGAGGTCCGTCAGGGTCTGGGTGGGGTGCTGGTGGCCGCCGTCGCCCGCGTTGATCACCGGGATGCGGGAGTAGCGGGAAGCGCGCAGCGGTGCGCCCTCTTTGGGGTGGCGCATGGCCACGATGTCCGCATAGCAGGACACCACGCGGATGGTGTCGGCAACGCTTTCGCCCTTGCTTGCGCTGGACACGTTCTCACTGGGAAAGCCCAGCACATGGCCGCCAAGGTTCAGCATGGCTGCCTCAAAGGAGAGGCGGGTGCGGGTGGAAGGCTCGTAGAACAGGGTAGCCAGCTTTTTATGCCGGGCCACCTCCTGATACGCGGCCGGGTCGTCATGGATGCGGTCGGCCAGATCAAGCAGCGTGGAGATTTCCTGTTGGGTAAAATCCAACGGGTCGATCAGATGTCGCATGGGTGCATACCTCCGTCAGTTTTTTGGTTTAGAGCAGCTTGCGTAAAATGGAAAAATCAAAGAAGTTTGTGTAGTAGCTCAGCGAACGCATCACCGGGCGGCACAAACGATTGAAACACACTTCGTCCAGCAGCAGCATGGCCTCGCCCGGAGCAAGGCGCATGGCGGAGCGGATGGCATCATCGCCGCAGCTTGCCTTCAGGTGGGCGACGTTGGAGGAGATCTGCTGGTGGCACTCCCGTTCCAGAATATCGAACACGCCGCCGGTCAGGTCGATGCGGGTGTAGTCTCTGGCGCCGAACAGTGCTCTGGGCAGGTAGTCGATGGAGTAGATCACCGGGGTGGTGTCGGCCAGAATGCGCTTTTTGATGCAGATCACGTCGTCGCCCGGCTCAATTTCCAGATCGCGGGCCAGCTCTTCACCGGCACGGATGGGAAATACCTGAATGCCGTCGGCGTGGGGATAGCTGCCAAAGCTGCGGATCAGCGGGTAGTATTCCAGCTTCTGGTCCAGCCGGCTGCGCAGGCTCAGCACAGCGCGGTTCACCACCGTGCCAATGCCGCGCACGCGCTCCACATAGCCTGCGCGCTCCATCTCGCTCAAAGCATCGCGGATGACGGTGCGGCTCACGCCCAGCTCAGCGGCAAGATCTACCTCGGCGGGCAGACGGTCGGCCCGGGCATAGCGCCCGGTGCGCAGCTCTTCCAGCAGACTGGCAACGATGCGGTCGCTGATCACAGCACCGCCCAATCGGTTGGAAGAGGTAAGTGCAGATTCCTTCATGGTTCGGTTCCTCCGTTCACGGGCAGGGGATGCTCCCCGCCGGGACTTGAAGCCTGCGCCGCACGGCACCTTTGTGACCACGCCATACGCCGCAAACCCCTTTATACTTTATTATAACATAAATTGACATTTATAAAAGCGGCATTTATACTGGAAACAGCGAAAAAGTATGATTTTATTTTGGAGGGAAACGCAAGATGGAAGTTTTTCTGCACAAGATCTGCGGCCAGCCGGTGCAGCCGCCGGTGTTCATGCAGCTGCGCCGCTGCACGCCGGAGCAGGCCCCGGCGGTGTACGCCTTGCAGAACGAGGTGCGCGCCGCCATGCCGGACCCGGAGCAGTTCGTGCCGGACACGCTGGAAAACATCACGGCCTATGTCCGCAAGGACCTGTGCATCGGCGCATGGCAGGGCAGCCGCCTTGGCGGGTATCTCATCGTGCGCTTCTGCGGGCGCAGCGCACACAACTATGCGGCCTTCATGGATGCGCCGCGCACCGAGTGGGAGCACTGGGCCAATGCGGACAGCGCCATCGTCCACGCAGACTTTCGCGGCAACGGCCTGCAACGGCTCATGCTGGAAGCAGCGCTGCCGCTTTTCCCGAAAAAAATCACCCATATCGGTGCTACCGTCAGCCCGCAGAACCAGTACAGCCTGCACAACGCCCTTGCGTCCGGTTTTGCCATCGTCTCCCGGCGGGAAATGTACGGCGGCCACGACCGTTACCTGCTGGCAAAGGAGCTGTAAAAAGTTGTAATTCGTCAAAAAGTATGTTAAACTAAAAACGCCACCCCGAAGGGTGGCGTTAAGGTGCTATCTGCAAGCGCAGGTGGTCATGCTTCCTGCCCGTTATCGCTGCTCTTTCTACATAGAACGAAGCAGAGGTTCCGGGAGTGGAACTTTTTTGCAAAATGAAACTTCCCGGAGCCTTGAAGGCGAAGGAGGGATATCCGGTGACTCTGTTGGAAACCCTCGCACTGCTCACCTTCATTCTCACACTGTTGGGTCTGATCGTGGACGTGATCCGTCTGGCCGTTGAGGTCATGACAATGTTTTCCAAGCACAAAGCCGATGATAGCAAAAAAGACTGACCGCCCAGCTACCAACTCGTGCGGTCAATCTTTTCTTGACTAAACGGGCAAGGAGCTGACCATTGCGGACAGCGCCTTTTCTGTTTGTAGTATAGTGCTTTTTTCAGGGATTGTCAAGGGCGCAGGGCTTCTCTTTACGCCGCCTGTAGTGTCTGACCTCTCTGGCGCATCTTGTGCCGCACCACCAGCAGGCAGGCAGGTGCACGGCAGCCGTCAGCACCCAGCTGATGGGGTAGCTGATGTACAGCATGAACGGTGTGCGGTTCAGCTGGAAGATGGTGGCGATCCACACCAGCCGCAGCAGGCAGCTGCCCACAAGGCTCACCACCATGGGCAGCACGCTGTAGCCAAGGCGCGCAGGCTGCTGGCCAGCGTATCCATGATGCCGCACAGCAGGTAGGTGCCGCAGATCACCCGCAGGCGTTCGTATCCGGCGGCGATCACCGCCGCATCCGAGGAGTAGAAGTGCAGCAGCTGGGTGCCTGCCAGCACCGCACCGCCGCCCAGCACCACGCCGGTGACGATGGCGCACAGCAGGCAGTTGAGGACAACACGGTTCAGATTCTGGTACTTGCGCGCGCCCATGTTCTGGCTGGTAAAGGTGACGGCAGCCTGCGAAAAGGCGTTCATGGCGGTATAGACGAAGCCCTCCAGATTGGCGGAGGCCGAACTGCCTGCCACCACCGTGGAACCAAAGGAGTTGATGGCCGACTGGATGACCACGTTGGACAGGCTGAACACGGTGCTCTGCAGACCGGCAGGCAGGCCGATAAGCAAAATCTGCTTCAAGGCACCCATGTGGAAGCCCAGATGATGCAGATCCAGATGCAGCGCGCCCTCCTCCTTCATCAGCATCCGCGTCACCATGCAGGCGGAAACGGTCTGACTGATGATGGTAGCCAGCGCCACGCCTGCCACGCTCATGGAAAAGCCAATGACGAACACAAGGTTCAGCACCACGTTGATGAGACCGGCTGCTGCCAGACAGTACAGCGGGCGCTTGGTGTCGCCCACGGCGCGCAGCAGCGCACTGCTGAAGTTGTACAGCATGGTCATAGGCATCCCGATGAAATAAATTTTAAGGTACAGCGCAGAGAGGTCGATCACATCCTCCGGGCAGCTCATCAGCTCCAGCAGCCCCCGGGCTGCAAAGAACCCCACCACAGCCAGCAGCACGCCGCTGACAAGGCCCAGCGTCACCGAGGTCTGCACCGTGTCCTGTACGCCGCGGTCATCTTTTGCGCCAAAGCAGCGGGCCGCCACCACGTTTGCGCCCAGCGAAAGCCCTACGAACAGGTTCACCAGCAGGTTGATGAGGGAGCCGTTGGAGCCGACGGCGGCCAGTGCGGTGCTGCCCGCAAAGCGGCCCACGACCACTACGTCCGCAGCGTTGAACAGCAGCTGCAGAATGCTGGAAGCTGCCAGTGGGATGGAGAACAGGATGATCTTTTGGAGCATCGGGCCGCTGGTAAGGTCAGCGGAGCGGCTTGTCTGAGCCATGAGAAAAGTACCTCCTTTTTATCGTTTACGCGGAGAAGCCGTTTTCCGAAGCATTGCACACTGCTTAGGAGGACAGCATCTGAAATGTAAATTTTTCGTAAATAAAGGGAACCGAAGGCATATTATAACGCGCGGCGCAGAAAAATACAAGAGGCACCGCCGAAAAAATGCAAATTCCCGGCGGTGCCGCTTATAAAACGATCAAAAACATTTCTTGAAGCACGGCAGAAGAGTTTATTCTTCCTGCAAAGCGTCCCGGAACAAAACCCGCAGATAATCCCGCCCGCCGTAGAGGACGCGGTCAATATAAATATCGTTCCGAAAAGCATGATAAAAAATCAGATACTTTCCGCTGACAAGAAAGCGCTCATCCAAATAAAGTTCATGATCCAGCGGAGCTACGGAAGAAAGCAATGCACCGCTTTCCGGGAACAGCTTTAATTGTTCAGCAGCATCCATGATGCGGTTCAGAATGCGCTCTGCAGAAGGCAGATTTGCAAGTCGAACGAGATATAATCCCAGATGTCGTCCAGGTCCTGACGGGAACGAGTTGTATAAATGAGGTTATTTTCCATTGGCTTTTGCGCGGAAATGCGCCCTCATTTCTTCCGGAGTGTAAAGCTTTTCCGTCTCACCAGAGCACCGTCCTTTTGCAATTTCATTCATAAGCCGATGGTAGCCTGCGTTTTCTCATAATCTTCCATGTCCAGAATGGCATACTTTCCACGGCCGTTTTTGGTAAGAAAAACCGGCGATCCTGCTTCCACATCGCGAAGGACTTCGTTGTAATTCCGCAGGTCAGAAATAGGTTTGATGTTCGGCATAAGATCAACTCCCTTCATTTGTAGTATAACAAATGCTGCTGTGAAATTCAACGTAAAATTTGCAGCTGATAAAAGTGAGATCCTACAAAAAAACCGCCGTCCTGTCGGGCAGCGGTCTTCTGATAAAATAAGCTTACGCTTCCAACGTCTTCCAGTGCTCCGGTGCGGCAAAATCGCTCGTCTCGCCGTCATCGGTGTACATCCGGCAGCGGGCGCTGCCATTTTCGTCCGGGCAGGCCCACAGGGTCAGGGCGGTGTCGTCCAGCTGGGCGGTGCAGCTGGCGGGTCTTGCCACCGGCACCGCATGGCCCGGGCGGATGAACAGCAGCACTTCGTCCAGTGCGCAGCGGACGTAGTGGTGCCCGGCGGCAGAAGCTCGGTGTCGTAGTCGTCTACACTGCGGATGCGGTAGAGCTTCATTGCTTCCGGCAGGTAGACATGCCGTCCGCTGGCGTTCTGGGTGTAGACAGGCGCTACCATCACACCCTCGCCCAGCAGCAGCTGGTCCTGCACCTCGCGGGCATCCGGGTCAGCAGGGGAAATCAAAGCCCAAGGGCCGGAAGTAACTGGTATTTTCCAATGCCGCCTTCATGAAGGTACTATAAAGGTAGGGCAGCAGGGCATACCGCAGCCGGAGCATCTTCCGCAGGGCAGGCAGCATATCCGCAAAGCGGTAGTATTCCTGCATCCGGGAGCCGTCGGTGGCGTGGTTGCGCATCAGCGGCGTGAACAGGCCGAACTCCAGCCAGCGCAGGGCCAGATCAGGCGTAGTATCGTAGGAAAAACCGCACAGGTCGGCGCCGGTGTACAAAAAGCCGCACAGCTGCACGTTGGGCATCATCTGGATATTGGCCAGAAGCTGTGCCCATGTGGAAGCGTTGTCACCCAGCAGATGCCGCCGTAGCGGTGGCTGCCGATGAAGCTGGAACGGCTGTAGAGCAGCGTGCGTCTGCCGGGCCGCAGGCGGGCAAAGGCTTCGCCTGCCGCACGGGTCATATTGCCGCCGTAGAGGTTGTGCACCCTGTCATGGCGCACCCGCTGGCCGTCCACATCGTGGTAGAAGCTGGCGTAGTCCTCTGGGGCGTTCATCAGGCCCAGCGCGCCGCCCACCACCTTGCCAAAGAATTCATCCTGCACGATGTTGTCTTTCCGGCTCAGTTCGTCCATGCTCTCAAAGAAAGCCTTGAGCCGCTCGGGTGAGTAAAACAGCGCAGGCTCGTTCATGTCATTCCAGAAGCCCTCGATGCCGCAGTCGGTCAGTGCCTTGTACTGCCGGCCGAACCACTCCCGCACCTCCGGGCGCAGGAAGTCCGCAAAGTAAGCCTTGCCGGGCCACACCGCCGCCACAAAGGGGGTGCCGTCGGCTTTGGTGCAGAAGAAACCGTTTGCAAGGCCCTCGGCACAGACGGGGTTTTCCGGGTCGATGCGCACACCCGCATCGATGATGGGCACCAGCCGGATGCCCTGTGCCTTCAGTTCAGCGCTCAGGGCGGCAAGGTCCGGGAAGCGCTGCTTGTTTACGGTAAAATCCGCGTAGTCCTGCATGTAATCGATGTCCATGCAGATCATATCCAGCGGCAGATCGTTCTCTTTGTACTGGCGGGCCACCTCCCGCACGTCCTCAGCGGTCTTGTAGCCAAAGCGGCTCTGTGCAAGACCAAAGGCCCACTTGGGCGGGATATAGCTGCGGCCGATGAGCTGCCGGAACTGGCGGCTGATAGCGTTCAGGTCGTCGCCGGTAATGATGTAAAGCTCATGATCCGGCTCTTCGGTGGCAAAGCGCAGGGCATCGTATTCGGTGTAGCCGATATCGTAACGCACTTTGCCCGGGAAATCGATGAACACACCAAAACATTCACGGCCTGCGCCGCCGTCAATGAGCAGAAAATTGTGCGCACCATAGTAGGAAAGCTTATCCTCGCTGTGGCGGGCTTCATCGGTGTTGTTGGTCACGTAGTGCCAGCCGCGCTTGTTGATGCCGCGGGGCATTTCGCCCAGACCGTACACGATGGCATCCGGAGCCATCCGGTATCCCCAGCCGTCTTCTTCGGCTGTGAGGAAGGGCACCGGCCCGGCGGAAACTGGGATCTCCTGCACCACACTGTCGGTGGGCAGGGGCAGGCCAAAACGGAAACGCTGGATCATAGGGGACCTCCTTGTAGCATCCTTGTCCTCTCCGTCACGCCTTTCGGCGTGCCACCTCTCTCAAAGTGAGAGGTTTTGCCAAAGGCCCCATCTCCGAGGGGGCTGTCGAGCGGAAGCGAGACTGGGGGAGTGGACTTCTCATTTTCTTTATCTTACCCCGGGCCGCGCTGCAAAACAAGAGACAAAACCGGCACTTTTTTGCCACAAAACCGGCAGAACGCAGCCAAAGCATAAAAATATCGGCGGCAGGCGGCGGATGCAATTGCAAATTCCGGCCCATACTGTTATACTGGAACTGCTACTTTGAATCGGAAAATGGAGGAAACCCATGTATCGCAATGGAATCAAGCGCCTGCTGGCGGTGGTGCTGTCGCTGTGCGGCATGATCTGCCTGTCCTGGCTTTTTCTCATTCTGGCCGTCGCCATCAAGCTGGACTCGCCCGGCCCGGTGTTCTTCAAACAGAAGCGTGTGGGCATTGGCAAAAAGCACTTTTACATTTTAAAGTTCCGCACCATGCGCATCGACACGCCCCACGATATGCCCACCCATCTGCTGCACGACCCGGACCAGTATATCACCCGCATGGGTCATTTCCTGCGCAAGACCAGTCTGGACGAGCTGCCCCAGCTGTGGAATATCTTTGTAGGTGATATGGCGGTCATCGGCCCGCGGCCTGCTTTGTGGAACCAGTATGATCTGCTGGCAGAGCGCGACAAGTACCATGCAAACGATGTGCGCCCGGGCCTGACCGGCTGGGCACAGATCCATGGCCGCGATGAGCTGGAAATTGCCGAGAAGGCCAAGCTGGACGGCTGGTATGTGGAGCATCTGAGCTTTGGGCTGGATGTGAAATGCTTCTTTGGCACCATTGCCGCGGTGCTTAAGCACGACGGCGTGGTGGAGGGCGGCACCGGCACTCTGCACGAAGAAACAGGCAAAGAGAACCATTAAACATAGCCGCCGCGTTCGCTTTGCAACGGCGACGACCGCGGCCAGTGGCCGAAACCCGAATATTTTCAGCGGAAAAATATTTTTTTATTTGCAGTTCTGGAAAATCTGCGGATTTTCCAGAACTGTTTTTTCACGGAGGGGCTGTGACCAGAAACTGCATTTTTTGCTGATTTGTCCTGATTTGTGAAAAAGTGCTTGGAGCGGCCCGCAGGCCGCGACAAACACAAAATAAAAATAATTCTTCCGCAGAAGATGGCCAGAGCGCAGCGGAGGCCATTCTAAATCGCCATATCTCTTGATTTATCCCCGGAAAAGCGTATAATAAAACAGTACACAAGACGTCAAAGGAGGATTCCTGTATTATGGAACGCACCTATATCAACGAGGCTCAAAAGGCCATCGGCGGCACGGTCAAGGTGCAGGGCTTTATCGAGAACCTGCGCAACAGCAAGTATATGGCCTTTATCGTGCTGAAGGATATTACCGGCAAGCTGCAGATCACGGTGGAAAAGGAAGATCACCCCGATCTGGTGGATACCATCGATCAGCTCACCCCGGATTCCGTCATCACCGTCACCGGCAAGGTGGTGGAGAACGACTACGTCAAGATGGGCGGCGTGGAGATGATCCCCGAGAGCATCGAGATCGAGAGCATCGCCAACGCTCTGCCATCGTCCGCAAGGAGATCGCAGCCACCAAGAAAAAGAAGGCTGTGGAGCGCTCCAGCATCGACCAGCGCATCGATTACCGCTGGATCGACCTGCGCACCGACGAGAACCAGCTGATGTTCAAGGCACAGAGCTGCTTTGTGAACGCCATGCGCAAGTTCCTGCTGGACCGTAACTTCATCGAGATCCACACCCCAAAGCTGATCGCTGCTGCCAGCGAGAGCGGCTCTGAGGTGTTCAAGGTGGACTACTTTGACCGCAACGCCTATCTGGCACAGAGCCTCAGTTCTACAAGCAGATGGCCATGGCTGCAGGCTTTGAGCGCATCTTCGAGACCGGCCCTGTGTTCCGCGCCGAGAAGAGCTACACCAACAAGCATTCCACCGAGTTCTCCGGCTTCGATCTGGAGTTCAGCTACATCACTTCCTATAAAGACGTGATGAAGATGGAAGAAGAGCTGCTGACTGCCGGTCTGCAGGCCGTCAAGGACAACTACGGCGACCAGATCAAGGAGATGTTCGGGCAGGAAGTGATCGTTCCCACCACTCCGTTCCCGGTGGTCAAGCTGGCTGACCTGTACAAGGGTCTGGAAGAAGAGTTCGGCTACACCGTCGATGAGAGCGAGAAGGGCGACCTGACCACTGAGGCCGAGCGCCTGAGCTATGAGTGGGTGAAGAAGCACTACGGCCACGAGTTCCTCTTTATCACCGATTACTCGGCCGAGAAGCGTGCGTTCTACCACATGCGCGACGAGAACGGTGTGCCCCAGGGCTACGACCTGATCTGGCGTGGTGTTGAGATCACCACCGGTGCCCAGCGCGAGCACCGCTACGAGGTGCTGAAGAAGCAGGCCGAGGAAAAGGGTCTGGCCGATGATGTCAAGTTCTATCTGGAGTTCTTCCAGTACGGCTGCCCGCCCCACGGCGGTTTCGGTCTGGGCATCGACCGCCTGACCATGCTGCTGTGCGGCCTGACCATCAAGGATGCCGAGTTCCTGTTCCGCGGCCCCAACCGTCTGACCCCGTAATTTTATAGAGATCATACCGAGAGCTGCTGTGCATTTTGCACGGCAGCTCTCTTTTTGTTGGACGATTTAAAATGCTCCGCTTCGCTCTGCCATTCTTAGCGGAAAATAATTTTTAGATTTTGGTCTAGCGGAATGCCTGCGGGCATTCCGCTAGACCATTTTCACAGATGGGGCTGTGACGGAAAACGGCTTTTGCATGGCATCAGTATCGATTGCAATAAGAAGGTGTCCGGCTTTGCCAGAGGGAGTTCAGCCGTCCCCTTGGGAGAAGGGAAAGCATCCTCGCCCTCTCAGTCAAATCCTTCGGATTTGCCAGCTCCCCCGAAAGGGGGAGCTTCTGACGCATCCGCAAGGCTTGCATTTTATCTGGAAACTGCGCCGTTACTGCAAAAAGCTCCCCCTTCGGGGGAGCTGGCGAACGAATGTGAGCCTGAGAGGGTTCAGCATGCTGAAAGCAAACAGGTAGCCCCTCCACAGCGCCGCGCTTTCGCAGAAAGCGGCGCTGTAAATGCTGTTTTCCTCTACGACCCCATCTGTGAAAAAGCAATTCAGGAAAATCCGCAGATTTTCCTGAATTGCAATTATAAAATAAATTTTCCGCTGAATATGCCCAGAGCAAGGCGGAGGGCATTCAAAATCGTTCCGGCATAATGCCCCGCCCTGTTTCATACGATTACAACAAGCGGACCGGAATCCTGTCCGGTGCACAGCGCAAACGGGAAGGGGAGAGCAATTTGGCAAATCAGGAACAGAAGAGCATCTGCCGCGAGATCGGCGCACGCACCGGCGGAGATATCTACATTGGGGTGGTTGGCCCGGTGCGCAGCGGCAAATCCACCTTTATCAAGCGTTTCATGGAACAGCTGGTGCTGCCCGCCATCGGCCCGGCGGCTGCGCGGGAG
>ENA-OQJX01000634-OQJX01000634.1-human-gut-metagenome-genome-assembly--contig:-NODE-634-length-15742-cov-2.562600_pt1 | contig 15742 bp, 23 predicted proteins | sample MGYA00242615_ERZ504782 | MGnify/ENA primary metagenome ERZ504782 (study PRJEB26092, sample SAMD00036354) | human gut metagenome | host: Homo sapiens | study: EMG produced TPA metagenomics assembly of... | reverse complement strand
TTTTATTTCAATCCCCCTTATGAGGTATCCAAATGACACAAAATACAATTACACTGATCGTTCTGGCTGTCCTTGTTGTTTTTTCCCTGCCGGCTTTGTACCGAAAAAAGAAAAGCGGTGATCTGACCCTGTGGGGTAAGGGACGCAACATTCTGGGCAGCTGCCCTCGGAAGAAGCTGCTTGTGCAGCGGTGTCTTCCTCTTCCCGCAACGGATCCCAGAAGGACATTCTGCAGTTCGTTTCCTCTCTGATGAAGCTGGTGCGCAAAAATCACTGGTACATCGTCATGCCCGGCCAGCTTTCGGACGGCAAGACCAAAACCAATCTTTCGCTCGTGCTCATCACGCAGCATCGTGTCATCGGCCTGAAATGTTATGGTTATGGCGGTGCCCTTACCAATAACGGAAAAGCCGCCGACTGGACACAGAAGCTGGATAAGACGACCAAGGCGATCCACTCTCCCCTGCCGGATCAGACCGCGCAGCAGGCAGCTCTTGCGTCTCTTCTGCCCCAGCTGAATGCATCTCAGGTCGAGGTCTTTTCCGTTTTTACCACACCGGGCGTGCAGCTGATCAACTGCAGCGGCCTGAACTGCTTCACTTCCGTTTCCCTGCTGGAAAAGCTGCAAAGCTCTTCCGCGGACTGCGCCGGCCCTCTTCAGCCGAAGGAGCTGGGCACTGCACTGGAAGCCATGAAGCCGGACCCGCCCGCCAAAAACAGACAATAACAACCTCCCATATGTGCGGTTGCCGTACAAGCAAAAACACCCTCACGGCTTTTCCATTTCAGCTGTAAGGGTGTTTTTGTTTTGCTTTTTATTATAACCCGTTCACGATATTTTCCGGCCGCTGTCCGCTTTGCACCGCCCGGATCGCCGCGGCGATCATGCGGTAGGCTGAGCAGCGGATTTTCCGTTGTGACCGGTTCCGGCGCAATGGTGTCCAGTCCGGCTCCGGCGATCTTGCCGCTGCACAGGGCTTTGGCAAGGGCGGTGCTGTCCACAAGGTCGCCGCGGGCAGTGTTGACGATGAATGCACCGTCCTTCATGCCCGCCAGAAAACCTGCGTCCACCATGTTCACGGTCTGAGGTGTGACCGCCAGATGCAGGCTGAGGATATCGCTGCATTTCTGTATCGTTTCAAGAGCTGCATATTCCGCATGGTCTCGTTGACTACCAAATCTTCCAGCCACTGTTTCCGCACGGCCTTTTTATCGCAAGTCTTTTTCTTCTTGGCAGCAGCACACTTGTAATAGGTGTACATCTTCCCGGTGTGGCTGACACCGCTTTCGCCAAACATCAGTGCACCACAGTAGCCGCAGAACAGCTTGGTGGTGAGCAGATAGTCGTCCTCTGCCTTTCTACGGGCAGGGGCTTTCTTGTTTTTGGCGATCTTTTCCTGCACATCCTCAAAAAGTTCCAGCGGAATGATGGGCGGGATGGCATCCGGTACGACCACATCCCGGAATTTCAGTTCTCCGATGTACCGCCGATTCTTGAGCATATGTTCAACGCTGTTATAAGTAAACGCACTGCCCACCGGGTTCTTGATGCCGTTTTCGTTCAGCCAGTCCCGGATCTCCTTCATGGTGGAGCCTTCATTGTACTTCTTGAACGATTCCAGCACAAAAGGCGAGGTGAGAGGGTCAATGTGGAACTTCCGCTCCGAATCCAGCGTATAGCCAAAGGTTCCACGACCACCGTTGCAGCGGCCTTTCAGGATGTTCTCAGTCTGTCCACGCACGACCTTCTCGGCAAGGTCGGCGGAGTAGTATTCCGCATAACCTTCCAGCACCGATTCCAGAATGATGCCCTCCGGCCCCTCGGAGATGATCTCGGTGGCAGACATGAGCTTGACACCATTCTTCTTCAGCTGGGTCTTGTACCGAGCACTGTCGTAGCGGTTTCGGGCAAAGCGGTCGAGCTTCCAGACCAGCACGATGTCAAACAGCTTTTTGTCGCTGTCCTTAATCATCTGCTGGAACTCGGGTCGATTGTCCGTCTTGGCAGAAATAGCACGGTCAATGTAGTGCTTGACGATGGTGATGCCGTTCTTCTCTGCATAAGCCGTACATTCACGAATCTGACCTTCGATGGATTCTTCGCGCTGGTTATCCGATGAATAGCGGGCATAGATCACGGCGGTCATGGCAGGCACCTCACTTTACACATCATTAAACGGTGAAGCGTTCTTCAAAAGCAGCTTTCGTATAATGTATATACCACAGTTTTTAACTGAATGCAATACTTTTTCCAAATAAAAGCCGCCATCATTCTCAGATCGTCCAGTTCTGGCTTGCCGACTGCAGATCCACCATGTGGGCATACAGTCCCTTCCGGGCGTACAGCTCTGCCGGGCTGCCCTGCTCGGCCACGATGCCGCCCGACAGCACCACCACCTGATCCGCACCGGCCACGGTGCGCATCCGGTGGGCGATGATGAGGACGGTCTTGTTTTTTATGAGCCGGGATAGAGCCTCCTGAATGGCAGTTTCGTTTTCCACATCCAAGCTGGCGGTGGCCTCGTCCAGCAGGATGATAGGCGCATCCTTCAGAAAAGCACGGGCGATGGAAATGCGCTGACGCTCGCCGCCGGAAAGAGCGCAGCCATTCTCGCCGATGTTGGTGTTCCACTTGTCCGGCAGCTTTTCGGCAAATTCCTCGCAGTTTGCCAGCTTTGCCGCCGCAAGGACCTCCTCGTCGGTGGCACCTTTGCGCCCCAGACGGATGTTTTCCAGGATCGTGTTGTCAAACAGGGTCACATCCTGAAAGACGATGGAATACAGGCTCATGAGCTTTTCCGGGTCGATTTGGGAAACCTCCATGCCGCCCACGGTGATGCTGCCCTTCTCGTAATCCCAGAACCGTGCTGCCAGCCGGGAAACAGTGGTCTTGCCGCCGCCGGAGGGGCCCACCAGTGCCGTGACCTCGCCCTGCTTTGCGGTAAAGGAAACGTCTTTCAGCACTGTCTCTCCGGAGTTGTAGGCAAAACCCACATGATCAAACACGATATCGCAGCCCTGATTGGTCAGCTGCTCGCTGCCGGTCTGCAGGGAAGCGTCCAGAATCTCATTCATCCGCCCCACATTGGTACGCATGGCGATGACCGCCGCCAGATTCTGCAAAGCCCCCTGCATGGGGTCGTACATCCGGGATGCCGCCATCAGGAACAGAAACAGGGTCAGTACGTCGATGCTGCCCTGCACCAGCAGCACCGAACCGGTGAGCGCCACCGACGCAATACCCAGCTTGAGCACCATGCCGGCGGAGGACACAAACAGCGCTGTTTCCAGCTCTGCCACAATAGACTGCTTTTCCACTGCCCGAATTTTATCGGAAAGGCCAGACAGATACCGCTGCTCCGCATTGCTGGCTTTCAGGTCCCGGAGGGTCTCGATGTACTCCTGAATGCCGTCCGCACAGGCCATTTTCGCCGCCATGGTCCTGGCCTGCACCTTATCCTGTACCCGATAGCTGCCCACCACGATGGCAGCGGATACCGGAATGACCCACAGAGCCGCCAGTGCCATCCGCCACTCAAAGGCGAACAGGCTCAGGGCAATGAGCACGGTAGAGATGAGGGAACCGAACAGACCGGGGATGAAGTGGGAGCAGTCCTTTTCCAGTACCTCGCAGTCTGCCATGATGGTGCTGGTCAGGTCGGCAAGATCCCGCTTGCCAAAGAAGGACAAGGGCAGCTTGCGCAGCCGCTCTGCAAGGGTCAGGCGGCGGGTGCCGCTCTCTTTATAGGTGGTAAAATAGGTGCCGTTGTACTGGAACCATGTGGTCAGCAAGATCAGCGCAAAGCAGGCCGCACACCCCAGCAGATAAAAGGCGGTTCTCCCGCTCGCGGAGCCTGCAAGCAGATCTTTTACCAGGAGATACAGCAGCCCGGTGGGCAGCATGAATGCCATGTTCTGGAACGCACAGGCCAGAACGCCCTTTACAAGCCCCTTTGCGCCCTCCGGGGAGCTGGCTGTGGCGTGTTGAATTTTTTCGATCATTCCTTACCCCTCCTTTGCGACCTTCCACTGCACCGAGGCTGATAGTCCTGCCACATCCGGGCAAACAGGCCGTTCTGCGCGCACAGTTCGTCCTTTGTGCCGGATTCCACAATCTGCCCATCCTGCACCACATAGATGCAGTCGGCGTTGGCTACGGTGGACAGACGGTGTGCGATCATCAGCACGGTTTTGCCTTGGCAAGCTGAGCAAAGGCTGCCTGCACCTTTGCTTCATTGTCCGGGTCGGCAAAAGCGGTGGCCTCGTCAAGCAGCAGGATGGGCGCATTTTTCAGCATGGCGCGGGCAATGGCAATGCGCTGCTGCTCGCCGCCGGACAGATACACGCCTTTTGTGCCAATGACGGTATGGATGCCCTCCGGGAACTTTTCCACGATATCCATGCACTGTGCAGCTTTCAGCGCCGCCAGCACCTCGGCTTCGGTGGCCTGCGCTCTGCCCAGCCGGACGTTGTCCAGAATGCTGCCCTTGAGCAGGCGGCTGTTCTGGAACACAAAGGAGATGGTGTCCATCAACTCTTCCTTGGGGATGTCCCGCACATCCGCTCCGCCCACCCGGACGCTGCCGCTCTGCACATCAAAGAACCGGCAAATCAGGTTTGCCAGTGTGGATTTGCCGCCGCCGGAGGGGCCAACGAAAGCCACCATCTGACCCGGCTGAATTTTCAGCGAAACGCCCTTGATAACATCCGTTTTGCCATCATAGCTGAAATGCACATCCTTCAGGGACACAGAGGCATCTTTCGGATGCCGCGGATGATCGTTTTCTGGCACAGGTTCCGCATCCAGAACCGAATCCACACGAGCCAACGCATCTGCCACAACGAGTTCATTTTCGCTCATGTACATGATGCGGGTCAGGGTCAGGGAGATTACCGGGGTAATGATGATGTAGAACAGCAGGTTCAGCAGAAATTCCGAAGTCACACCGTTCCGGGTGAACAGAAGCCCACCTACAATCAAGAAAGCAAACACACCGTTGATTGCGGCAGTATAGAGCATCATCGGCATCCGCAGCTCTTTGGTGTAGGCAATGACCCACTTTTCGTACTCATCAATGGTCGCTTTGAATTTTTTGAACGAAAAGACGGATTGCCCGAAGGTCTTGACTACCGGGATGCCGCGGACATACTCCACGGCCTCGTTAGACATTGATTCCAACGCATTACCGTATTGCCGCATTTTGTCTGCCATCCGCCTTCCTGTCATGGCGGACATGATGACGAAGCCAGTGCCACCGGAACGAGACTCAGCAGACCCAGCCGCCAGTCGAACACAAGCAAAAGAACCAACAGACCTATGGGTGTTGCCATTGCATTATATTTGTCCGGCAGCTGATGGGCGAGAAATGTCTCCGCTGCGCCAGTACTCTCGTGGATGATCTTGCGCAGCTTACCGCTGCCAAACGTCTCCGTAAAGCCCAGCGGCAGTGTGGCAAGGTGTTCGGAAACCTCCAGCCGCAGATTGGTCGCCACCCGGAACGCCGACAGATGGGAGCACATCAGTGCCGCAATGTAAATGAGGTAAGCCAGCACCGCAAACAGCACTGCCATCCAGCCGTAATGGGGGATGTTCACCGCCTGCGCATAGTCCGGCGCGGCGTTCAACACATCCCGCAGGATCTTCCAGATGTACACAAAAGGCACCAGCGCCACCAGCGCACTGACCGCAGACAGCACCCACGAAGCGTAGGTGAAATATCGGTAGTTCCCGGCGTAGCCATCAGCCGGGAAAGATCGGACTGTTTTTTCACGGAAAGACCTCCTTCAAATCAGATTGCGGCAAAAATGTGCTGTGGTATTTCAACTCCACAGCACATTCTGCGTTTTAACCCGCCAGATTTTCGGTGCAGAACAGCTCAATGCAGTTGTCGATCATCGTCTGGTCACAGTCGGTGGAAATGCCGGAGGCCAGCCAGTAAGCATATTCGCCTGTATCGTACTGGCTCAGAGCTTCTGCATCCGAACCATAGCGAAACTCAATATGGTAAGTTTCCGCACTGGTGTCCGGCGCAAGGAAGAAGTAGGTGAACTCGCCGGAATCGGCATCATCGCTTTGAAACTCATACAGCCCACGCACAGGCTCCATGCCAATATAGTGATAGGTATGGGAGAACAGCACATTGCCGTCCTTATCGGTGCCGGAAATGGTAGAAGTTTCACCATCGAAGGTCAAGATCGCAAGGCTATTGGTAAAGCCGCAGAAATAGCTCCGCCGCCGTTGGCATACGCTTTGACTGCATCTTCGCCGTAAACATCACCTGTCACCATAGAGGACAGCTTCTCAAAAGCAGCTTCGGCATTGTCCTCGCCCACGAGAGCGGTACAATCATCCAGCCATGTCTGCTTATATTCGTCCGCCAGAATCACCGGCCACAGTTCCTGATAGCTGCCCGTTAGGTCGTTCAGCAACTGTGCAGCGGCAGCTTCGTTTTCATCCACAGCAGAAGAGGCGGTCTCTTCTACGGAAGAAACAGTGCTTTCTGCGGCAGAACTTGCAGAAACGGGAACAGAGCTCGCCGTGCCGCTGCTGCAGCCAACCAGAAGAGAAGCAGACAGAGCTAGCACAGCAGCTGCACTCAGAATTCTTTTCATCAAACGCATTATCAATTTCCTCCACAAAATCAGAATATCGGCGTTAGTTTCAACTAATCGCGATACTGATTTTACTGGAACCGGACTTTCTGCGCAAGAACCAAATCGACAGAATCTATCCAATCGGACGCATCTTCCGATACTCCGTAGGCGTCATGCCGGCTGCTTCCCGAAATGCAGAAGAAAACTTATTCGGATTTTCGTACCCGACCCGATGGGCGATTTCAGCAACCGTGCAATCGGTTTCGAGTAGTAGCTTCTGTGCCAGCTGCAGCCGGTACTCTTTCTGATACGCATAGACCGAGCTTCCGTAAATGCCTTTGAAACAGCTTTTTAATGCCGTAGGCGAAAGGCCGACCTCCTGTGCAAGCTGTTCGATTGTACGGCGAACTGTCAGTTCCTGCGTGAGAAGAGCCGCAGCCTGCTTCACACACTCCACCTGATGCTGATTGAAATACTCTGTCTGCTGCACATCTTCCCTGTTTTTCAGCCGGGTCAGAATATGCAGCAACTCCAGCACTTTCAGCCGAAGATAGCCGGTGTCCGGCACAGAATGCGCTGTGTAAAGCTCTGAAAAAATATGGGCAATGGTCGGTTCTGACCGCAGGATACAGCAGCGGTTTTCCGTGCAGATGTGCCGCCGTATGACATCAAGGTCTACGCTGTACCATTCCATTTGTTTCCGCATTTCCGGCGAGATTGCATCCAGATCCAGCAGAATGGTAATGCCGTGATAGTGCCGCAATGGGAAGCAGGAGGAGGATTTCTTGCGCGCTGCTGCACACACCGCAAAATCCCCTGCTGCCAGATAGCAGCAGCTATTTTCCCCAAAACTGCACTCGTAACGCCCCACGCGGCAGTGGTTGATCTCGATCACATTCCGCGCTGGTGCGGGAGCCTCGTCAAAGGAAACAAGATGCATATCGTTGTAGTACAGTTCTGCCCCCGAAAACAGTGGACAGATGGTCATACTCCCGCTCCCCGTTCCGTTGGAGAACACGACGGTGCGGGGCATCGCCGTAGAAGCAGTTTGCTCCGGGGAAAGATCAAAAAGTGATTTATACATAGCCATTCTCTTTTCCTGAAGATTCGCTTTTTCTTACTGATTCGCAGACGTGAACTGTCAAATTCCATTTCTCTGCAAAAATGTTTCCATCAAATCAAGATACCGTTCCGCCTGAACGATGAAGCCCACATGACCGCCCGGAACATTGTGAATCTCCGCATCCAGTTTCCGGAACAGATCTGCGAACCGTTTCTGATCTTCAATCGCTGTCATCCTGCGAGGTGCGCAGAGTGCTTTTTCTCATACACCGCAGCGCGATGCACCAGCGGATGAACTGCTTTGATTCTTCTTTCTTCATTTTCTTCGCTTCCTGTTCGTAATCATAATAGCCAAAAGCGTTCCATCTCCGACACAAGCAGTGCCGGATGATTGATGATCTCGCCATGGCCGAAACCGGGGAAACAGCGGACGATCAGGCTCGGATATGCCGTCCGCAGCCGCTGGATGGCCTTTTTCATGTGCCCTTCTTTTTCTCCGTACCAACAGGCGACCTTTGCATCGGGCTGTACCAAAAAGTCCGTTCGATAGAGATAAAGTCCTGCCTCCCAAGTGGCCCGGACGGATTCCAAACTGATATGATCCGGGATACGGCGGAGCATAGTCTGCATTCCCTGCTCCGTCTGCCCCATAAAGCGCAGTGCCCATGCAGGCATGTACTTTTCGTGTGCCGTTCGATATTGCTTTTGCGGCATGACCTTCAAAATCAGTCGATTCAGCACTCCGAAATCCAGATACTCCGGCCCGCTGAGGATCATCCGATCGATCTGAACGGTTGGGGAAGCCTTCAGAAAAACAGCCGGTCCGCAGCCCAGCGACTCTGCAAAAAGCAGATCCAACTGTCCGTCAAGCTCTTTTTCAATATAAGCAGCCAACTTATCCGCCTGATCCCGGGCAGTCGTGTAGGTCGTTTCACCGGTTCCATCAAAGCCGTCGAAGCTGACGGCATACACGCAGAATTTCCTTTCCAGCAGCGGGATCAAGTCCTCAAACTGCCGCCAGCACATAAGATTTCCGTGCAGCAGCATCATGGTCTTTCCCTCTATATTGCCGAATCGTTTGATCTCCATGCCAATATGCCTCCCCGCTATTATCTGACCTTCATGCAAAAATCGCAGCGGTCATTTCCATGCCCCAGCGTCATGCTTCTCTCCCAGATCAGTTTCGGATGAAGACCGGTGTAGCTGATGTCGTCGCTGTCGCAAAAGCAGCAGCACAGCTTCGGGCAGCCGTATTCTGCACAGGTGTCGTGATAGGACACTTCATCATATCCACACGCCAGACGCCGTTGCCGGTCTGCAGCTCTTTTGGGGCAAAGCCCGCCGCCGGGCCAAAAACGCTCCGGGTGGATTTGACAAAAACGCCGGGAACAAGGCGGTAAAGCCCCGGTATGTGCAGCAGGGCGGCAAGCTGTTTGTGGCTCGTTCTCGCAAGCCGCTCCACATAGCCGTGAACGGTTTGCAGTGCTTCTTCTTTCGGCATGACCCGCTGCAAGGTTTCGTAGGCCGCAATGCCCGGTAAGATTTGCCGCTTGAGGTGGTACTGCTTCTCCTTGCTTGCACCCGCGTTTTCAGCCAGCAGCGTATTCAGGCGCATATCAAAAGCGGCGTTCAGCTGCTTTGCCTGCGCGGAAAAGCGTTGTGCCGCAGTCTCCCGAAAGTCACGGGAAAGATAGGTTTCCTTCGCCTTCATCGTCCGTCACCCCTTCTTTTTGTACCCGCAGTCGCAGTAGGGTCCGCCGGAGGCAAGGGTGTACTGCCGCACAAAGTCGGTCACGCCGCCCGCTTCGCTCATGGTGTAGTCCAGATGGCACAAAGCGGGGGTCAGGTCATAAAGCCCAAGCTCCTGCATCAGCGTACAGATGCCGCATTTCGTAAAGCGTCCCTCGTAGCCGCTGCCATCCGGGTATTCGTAAAATTCCATGTTCCACGAGTAGGGATTGCGGTCGGCGGCTTTCAGAGCGGCGGTTGCCTTCATAGCGGCAATATCCTTTGGGGTAAATTTGCTTTTTCCGCTCTTGCGGCAGAACCACTTCATCAGCGGCGTCATCTGAGCGTTCTCATAGTATACCGTCAGCGCCTCTGTATCCGGCCGCTTCGGCATACAGAGAACGAACGCCCCCAGCATGGCGCAGCCAATGATGTTCAATTGGAAGCGGTCCCCCTTTTCAAACTCCGGCAATTTGGCGATGATCTCTTTGTATTTCGGCTTGGCGCTTTTGGTGATCTGCTTTGCGGTGGCTGCATCATAGCCCAGTACCGCCGTCAGCTGCGTCTGAAACGATTTCGCAAACACGGCCCACATCGCCATAGGGATTCCCATCCAACGCATTTCACTTTTCCCCTTTCCATTCTGCCAGCACCCGGCACATCCGTTTCTCGATGTCTTTCCGGGTCTCCCGGCATTCCTTCGGATATTTCCGGGCCGCATGGAAGGCCCATTTCACAAATAGACCGGAGCCAACCGGCAGCATGATTTTCAGCATCCCCTCCGGGAAAACGAAGTGGGTGCCGTGGGCATAAACCATCGTCTCGATCTCGCATTCATGCGGTTTTTCGGCAAGGCGCTTTCCATCCGGCGGATATACTTTGCGGTGTCCCACAGCGCATCGTCCTCCGCGCCGATCAGCAGCAGCTTTCCCCGGATGTTTTCAACGGGAATGTATTCTTCCGGCTCGATCGGATGAGCTGTCTCGGAATCGTCAAACAGCTTGCGGGAGTTTACCATATCGCCGGTGCGTTTGCTCTCGGCGGCGATGCAATGCCAATAGTCGGGATGCTGATAGCAAAACGGCATATAGGGCAGCGGTTTGCCCCGGTAGGAGAACAGAGATTCCCCCTCGACCGGCCACTCCTTGCAGCCGTCCCTTTTGCCCTGCAGAAAGCCCTGCCACACAAAGTCGCTGGGTGTCATGGCAATGGTCAGGGTGATATCCGGGAACATGGCAGCCGCTGTCAGCGCAAGCGTTCCGGTGGTCGATGCACCGGCAATGCCGATCTTTCTGTTACCGTTAGCTTTCAGCCATGAAATTGCCGTCTCCACACGCTCAAGCGGGTAATTATGATGTCCGTAATCTTTTTTCGCGGGCGACATTGTGAGCACGTTTACACCGCACCCGCAAAGCCATTTCACTGCCGAGCGCGCAAGCCGATCCTCCGGATCATCCCCGATCATCGTGATGACCGCACAGTCTGAACCGCCGGCACACGCCCAATACGCACCGTAAAAGCCATTGAGTTCCACATCAAAGTGCAGGTGTTTCATGCTCTCCCTCCAAATCCGATCTTCACGATCTGCATTTTCATCCCGTTGTCCCCGACCCTTGCAAGAAACCGGAAAAAGCCGCTGACAGAAGGATCTTTCAAATCGTTGTACCCCAGCATATAGCCCCGGCTGGACACTTGCAAGCGGCTGTCCCATGGGGAAAGCTCGCTTTTCGCATCCGAAACCGCGAAATATGCTCCCACATCCTTGATTTTCGCCGTCCTGAGCCACGTTTTGGCGATCATCTTTACCGCCGTGCGGTTGGCGGCATCGAACACCAGCACCCCGCCGGGAAAAGCATCTGCCATCCCCTGCACCAGCGCCTTGACCTGCTCCGTCAGGAAGTAATAGAACACCCCGGAGGCAAAGAATACCGCCCCGCCGGAGGCATCGATCTTGTCAAACCATGCGGGGTCTTTCAGGTCGCAGGGGATGTTTTGATCCCGCTCTCCGGCGGGCAGCAGCTGCTGCCGCAAGGCGATCACATCCGGGAAGTCCAGATTGTAGATCTTGCACCTGCCGTTGTCGCAGGCTCTGCCGGTGTTATCCAGCCCGCAGCCAGATTGACCACTGCCGCGCAGGGGTGGTTTTTCAGGTACGCCCGCACCTCAAAGGCAAGGTCATTCTGCCGCATGGCGACCTCCAGCGCACCAAAGCGCTGCATCAGACTGCGGGCATTTTTCTCTGCCTCTGAAAAGTCGTAGTCGATCTGGTCGAGCAGCCGAACCGCTGTTTCGTCCCGATAAAGGTTTGGGTACAGTTCGGTGCACAACTTCCGGGAATACAGCGGGAGGATCAGCGTCTCCTGCACGGTGTTTTTCTCGATTTTGTATTTCATATCGGGTCCTCTCACTTTCTGATAAACGGCAGCTTCGGCATACCGTCCTGCCCAGCGATAAATGCCAGCATTTCAGCAAAGCCCTTTGGATCACGAATCTGATATTGCATGTGATCGTATCCCTCAAATACGGGGTAATTGCCGCAGGGATAGGCTTCTATCACCGCTTGACGGTATTTGAAATGATCTTCTATGCTGCCAAACTCGAAATAGAGATGCTTTTGCAGTTCTTCGGAAAGTGCTGGAAAGGGTTTATCCTCCAGGCTGTCCAGAATCTGTCGCCGCAAATTTGTGTAGGTCAGATTTTTCCCTGCGGCTACAAAATACGGCTTTATGGAGTCATCGTCACACCACAAAATCTTTTTCAGTGTGCCGCCCTTTGACCAGTACAGGCTCTTGATAGCGAAATACAAAAACGGTGTCATCATGCGGCGCGTACCTTTTCCGATTTGTGCAAACTGCCCGCCGTCAAAGAAAACATGTCCGATGGGCAGCTTCGTGCCTGTCAAAAACGCCATGGCAAGGTCAGCACCGATCGAAGAAGCCACAACCAGTTCAAGGCGTTCCACCCCCTGCGATTTCAGGTATTCTTCCACCTGACGAACCTCTCCGCCTTGCTGACATATTTCTGCCCTTTGCAGTACACGGTGGAGGTAGGTAAAATGCAGAAATACCGATCCTGTAAATAGTTTGCAACCGGTTCGCTGCTCTCCCCCGTCACACCCATAGCATGAAAGAACAGCACCGCAGGATGATTCCTGTTGCCATAAGTTTGAAACATCATTGATATCGCCTCAGCTTTCCATAAGAAACATCATAATTCTCGCCAGCGCCGCCGCTATGACTGCCATGCCCACCGTGCCGAACAGCCACTTTTTCTGCTTGTCTTTTGCGGTGATGTACGGCTTCAGATCTTCTGTTCCGGGGATCGTCCATGCGTTCGTGTGCCCCACCCAATAGCCGTCAACCAACAGGCGGTCCATGAGATTCATAACGGACAAGATGACGAGTAACTGCCAGAAACCCTGAACAAAGCCCTTTGCACCGTTTATCCCATAGACACAGACCAGCACATAGCCGATATAGCCTGGAACGCAGACGGCTTTGAAAACTAGAGAATTTCGTTTGATTTTCTCGTGTGTTGTAAGTCCCAGCTTCACGCACCGCTGCTGCACCGCCGGGCTGTAAAGATGCACCATCCCAACAGCCCCCTTACGGATGCCCGCAGCGCAGATCAGAACCAGCAAAGCCCCCAGCCCAAGACCTTCCAGAATCACCTGTAAAAGCATTACTTATTCCTCCTGTATCCGTTTTCATCCCGGTATTCGGGATGTTCCTTTACGTATGGATCCTTATCGCCGCAGATGGTATAGTCGCATCGGCAGCCGTCCACGCAGGTGGTCGTCCGCACGAGCTTGGCATGGAGCAGTTCCATGGATGCATAGTCCACATTGCACAGGGCGGGCATAATGTCCGCAAATCCGAACCGCTTGGCAAATTCCGCCGCCGGACACGCCGTAAATTCATAATAGATGGGCTTGCTGTTTTCGTAAGGCGCAACATCCATCTCGTAATCATGCCATGTGTCACAGTGCTTTTGGGCGGTGCTGAATGCCCGATACATCAGCTTTTTCCAGAATGGCTTGTTGATGTCAACAAATCGCAGCTTCCAGAAGGACGGCAGGATCAGATTTTCTTCTATCTCTTCCATTTCGCGGAATGTGACCACATCCCGGCACACATCGTAAAAGCACATGATGGCGATGCAGTCGTAGGTGCCGCCTACGCCGTTGTGAAAATTCTTTTTACCGCCGAGGTCGGTGCGCCACTTGGAAAGAAGCTCTGCGTATCTCAGCTGCACCTGCTCCCAGACCGCCTCGCGCTCCACCTCCGGATAGTGCAGAGTGATTTTCGCCAGAATTTCCTTTTTGCAGGGTTTGGAATATAGCACATGGCAGCTACGGTCAATTTGTAATTCGCTGTCCTTCATCTTCCCACGCCTTTCAGAAAACCGCTCTTTGCATTTTCTTCGGTGTCGTCCGATTCGTCGTAGGCATCATAGGGTGCCGATGGGTCGTGTACTCGTTTTTTGAATGGTGAACAGCTCTTGTCTTTGTGGGCAAACGCAAAGGCAAAATTGTCCGTCCATCCCGTGTGACCGGTGATGAAATATGGATGCAGCCCACGTGCGCGCAGTTTCCGCTCCAGCTCCGCCAGTGACTGCACAGCCAGCTTATTGTCCTCCGCCAGCGAGGAAATGAAGCTGTAGCCGCCGTCCGCGCCAAACCACAGCGTATCGCCGGTAAAGAGATATTTCCCGTCCACAAGGTATACCATGTGCCCCCATGTATGACCGGGAACGAGAAAACACTCGATCCTGACGCCGTCAATATCAAAGACCTCTCCATCGTGAAGAAGCTGCTTTTCGTTGTAGATGGTCACCTGCGGCAGTTTGTAAAGGTGGTAAATGACCCTGCGGCGCACCTCGCCGGTCAGATAGCGGTTCTCGATCTCGCCAATATACAGCGCAGCATCCCGAAACAGTCCCGGACTGTCTGCTTCCACCGCACCCACATGGTCGGTGTCCTGATGGGTGATAAGGATATGGTGTATCGACTTCGGATCAATCCCAAGCCAGCCCATTTTTTCGGCAAGGCGGTCGTAGTTATATCCCGCATCGACCATAATGGTCGTATCGCCTTTGCGGTAGAAGAAGATGTTCGCCACCCATTCGCGCACGCAGGCAACATTCTCGTCGATCCAGCCGGTGTTCAAAGGCTTGAAGATCTCCTTGCCCCGGTACATCCAGCTCATTGCTTTTCTTTGAAATTCCGTTGCCTTTTTCGACATGATCGCACCTCATTTCTGTGCTGTGATGCACAGCCAGCCCTTTTTATTTTTGTGGTTCTGGATCTTACAAAATCCTGCTTGCTCCAGATACGTTTTACCGTTCACAATGCAATGCTTTTTACCAGATGCGCCCACTGCTCCGGGTGACAGGCCAGCAATTCCTCGTGCTGCAAGTTCTGCTCATGGAGAACAGGATGTGCAAAATGCTGCTGATACCGGGCACGGTATTTTTTGCCCATCTTCAGGGCGTAAAAAATATGGATCTCGGTACCGGGCACATGGATCTTATCCGGCAGCGGAGTGATAAGATCGGAGTAGAACTGGTTTTTGCAGCTCTGCATGGTCACATAAGGGCGGGCATCGCCAAACATTTTCAGAAAAGCCTTGACATAATCCCCCGACTCTTTAGCACACTTGTCCAGACGCTTTTGGAGAAATTTCGCCTTAATCTTTCCGTCCCGCACCACAGGGTAGATCAATGGCAGCAGAAAATCCGTCTGCAAGCTTGCCGTCAGCGGCGACGCCTGATCCAGATCGGAGCTACCCAGAATGCCGTAGTCCATGTGGATGTTCTGCCGCGCCGCCAGCAGCCCCACGAAGGAACCGCCCAGAGAACAGCCGTAGGCTGCCCGGATGTGACCGCCGCAGTGGGTCTTGAGGTAGGCCTCGATCTTTTCGGTTTCCTCCAGCATGGTGGGAAATTCGGTCTGTTCAGTCTCATCAAAGCCATCGTAGCTGACGCACAGCACCCGGAAGCTGTCAGCCAGAAGCGGGATCACCGCACCGAAATTGCTTTTCCAATGGCAACAGGTGCCCGGCAGCAGCAACAGCACCGGGGCATCCTCTGCACCAAAATGGTAGATCTTCATCCTGATACGCTCCTTCTCTATTTATTTTCCACCTGTAAATAGAAGAGATATATTTCTTCGTATAGGGCAGAGTTGTAAGTTAGGCAAAGCTAACTTTCAGTCTTATAAAAAGCCGCTTCTCAGCGGTCCTTCTGCCAAAATAATACGCCCTGCCGTCTCCTCTGTCAAGAAGTTTAGGAATTTTCGGAGATTTTGAAAAAGATTTTCGCTTCCGTCCCCCAACCATCACCCCAGTGCCACGTCCAG
>ENA-OQJX01000631-OQJX01000631.1-human-gut-metagenome-genome-assembly--contig:-NODE-631-length-15775-cov-2.495527_pt1 | contig 15775 bp, 18 predicted proteins | sample MGYA00242615_ERZ504782 | MGnify/ENA primary metagenome ERZ504782 (study PRJEB26092, sample SAMD00036354) | human gut metagenome | host: Homo sapiens | study: EMG produced TPA metagenomics assembly of... | reverse complement strand
GACAAGTTTTCTTTCTTTCTTCAAACGGCAAATGTGTAGGATAATCATTTTTAATTCGATAATACCAATCCAAATACAAGATTCTATGTACTAGGATCTAATTCTTGTTTTTTCCTTTCTTTTTCAAGTATTGCCAAAAATTCTGGCTCCTTGATCTCTGGCTGTTGCTGCCAATAATTATTTAATGCTTCATTATCGGCTTTTTGCATTGCTCAATTCGTTTGTAATCTTCTGTTTGGTATCTTACAACATAAGGGCTTTCACCTACGATTGGAGTATTACCATACCATAATTGACCAACCTCTGGTTGTTTCACTGCAAAGATTGAAGACCCCATACTAAAATCGGTCTTGGATAATTCTTGATATTTAATAATCCAAGAATCGTTTCTATAGTATAAGTTCAATAGATAAAGCGCAGCCATCGAATGTAAAAGAGCTTTTATATTACCATCTTTGAGAGAAGCAAATCTATCATGTTTTACAGCTTGATATGCTTTTTCCCAAAATGTACCAGCTCTTTTATGGGCATTCTTTAATGGTCTTAGAATTCGATTCTCTTCTTTGGTTAAATTGAAGAATGGAGCAACAACCAAAACTCGTTTATCATGTATCGCCCATTTTATATCAATAAGTTTTAAGCAATCCTCATCAAAAAACAAGTTTTTATCTCCACGTTGTTTTGTCCCGCCATTGTCATAATACAATTCCTTGGAAATTGCTTCTATCTGGACGCAACATCGTATAAGTAAATCTGCGATATAGGGTGAAAAAGTCTCCAATTGAGAATTACATGGTTGAGTAATTTCTTTACCATGCTCATGAGTAGTAATTTCATCCGTTATAAATATAAAATTAGAAACATTAATGAACTCTTTTTCGAGACTTCAAATATGTCTGCCAAAATATATCTGATTTTTTCATATAAATAAAATTATTCCATCACTGCCCTATAAAAGAGTGGACAGCAATAAATTACTAACAATATTCTATTTTGTAAATTAAACGTAATCTTTCCTCCTTGCATCCAATACTTCAGAAAACAGTTCCATCTCTCTTTTGGAAATACCCAATCGTGTTGCCATTTCTCGCCATCCTTTTACGACTTCAATTACTTCAGAAATAATCTTTTCCGCTATTTTACGATTAAGCATATAATCTTCGCAAGTATCAAGTAAAATACCCAGTTCTGCTTTATTGGAAGTTGATGAGACAAGCAGACTCTGAAACTCATTCAGAGTAGGATTCATATCGTATGCCGGAGAAAGTGTCCAGCCTTTCGCAGTCAAAAGAAAGCCATGATTGCGGAAATGGTCATCACTATTGCCGATGCAGATATTGAATGCAACTCTGCGATACAGTTCTTGCAGATTATCCTCCACGTTAGTACAATTCTGAAGTATGAAATCGACAATATCCAGATAGCCATGGCCGGTATTAGCATTGTCACCATCATTCAAGCCCAATAGAGTCATGGCTGAAGCAAAATGTATACGCTTACCATTTTCCCTTCTGTCAAATCGTCGAGAAAGCAAAGTATGGTATTTGTCGCTAGTAGAGATTACTCTTGTATCCGCAGCATTGACACCAGCCTTCTTTGCCAACAGATGTGAAAAATGTTCCCAAAATCCAACATCATAATCATCTTTGTGGGACGGAAACTTTGCTATATACAAAATCTTGTTCTCGTCAATTACACTTGCCTTTGGACGTGCTCCGCCAAGAGATGAACCAGGCTGTACCAGTTGAGCAATCCAACGCATTTCAGGTAACCTGTTCTCATCTTCACTTTTCTCTATTTCGGAACTAGCTGCAATCAACTCACGAATATCTGTCAGTGGTGGTATGCGCAAGATTTCGCTTGCATTAATATAATCTCCATTTATAGACTCCTTGAATCGAAAAGCCCCTATGCGAGAAAAGTCCTCAATCCCGATAAGATAGTCGAATGAAGAAAGCCGACGCACCGGACGTTTCTCTTCCTTTGCTAGAATCTGTTCCCGACGATTTATCAATGTACGCCCCACCCTGTCTGGAGGCATCAGAAAAATATCCGAAAATAATCCTTACCTGGAGCTGTATATTGCTGCCCTGGATAGTTATTCAAATCATCACTAAGAAACAAACTACCATAATCCTTTAACCACTCATTACTATAACAAAATCCATAGCTGTCAGAGCCACGAAGTGATTCGTAACTTAACTCTCCAATTAGTCTTGGTTCTTTCAACCAATCAAAATCAGCAAATACATAGAGTTTTTTCATACCTTATTCTTTTTTTGATGCCCTTTCCCTTTGTTTAAGACTTAAATCCTGTAATGCTTTTCCCATTGCATCTTCTTTTGCAAGCAGAAGAATATCATCATCTAATTGAAGCGCATAAAGCACCCTAAGATAAATGCCTATTGCCACCGTTGGTACACCTTTCTCTATGCGTGAAACCGTCAGAGGTGAACAGGTGGCACGTTCGGCGACTTGGGCAATACTAAGATTCCTGCGTAGTCTGGCCAGCCTGATCTGCTCACCTACTATCAGCATCTTCTGCTCCAATTTTCTTGGCAACTTGGTACCCATCGTACTTTTCGTCATAGTTCAACATATCATATAATATGCAAATATAGCAGTTTTGCTTTATTTTATGATGTGTTACAGAGATAAATTTTTGAATTTATTCCTGTTGAAATCTGCTTTAGTCACATTATTGGGCGTTGGAGATATTAAATGCTACCATATTATTCATAAGGCTGATATTTTACAGATAACAAACAATATATTGTTTATAGAAAGATAGCAATAATTTGAACAGAAAAAGAAATAACACTTCCTTTTCTGTTCAAATTATTACTGTTAAGGCAATCTTAAAAAAATAGCGACCGATGTCACATAAGTCTGTTGTTTGTAACAATCACCGAAACACTGACCACTCACAACTGAACTACCTCAAGGCTCTTATAGCTGGAGAAAAGGCTATTAGCTCGACTGAAGTGATGCATCGCTATCAAATCTCTTCAACGACCTCAATATCCCGCTCAAAGGCTGCCCTTATCAAGAATGATATATTGGATAATAAGGCCGGTGAAATCTCGTTCCAAGACCCGATTTATGCCTATTGGTTGAAGACTGAGTTCTTTGCAAAATAATAAGACTATGAATAAGTATAACCTTACTTGGATTGCCTTCGCCAATAAGAAAAGGTGCAGGCTTACTAAAGCTATAAATACTTTAGTAGTTATTTCTTGGAGAAAGCTTAATGTTGTATTATTCTATTCTTACCATCCCGGCCAACTGCACGAAATAATCATTTGACCAAATATCAAGTTCTTTTGGATTGCGCACGAAAGGCAATACATCTTCTTTCACTTGTTTTATATCAGCTGAAGAGAGACGCTCAATGAGTTTCTCCTTGAATAACTCTGGAGTGATATTCTCATTGTTGAACTGCTTGCACCGTTCTGCCAAATGAGCAAAATCAAGTGGGATATTATGGCGTACATACCATTCAAAGTCGTACCAATCACGACCTTTTACTCTGTTCTTCCACGCACGATATACTAAGGCGTGCATCTTGCCTGCAAACAAGTCGGGAAGTGTAAAACAACGGGTCATAAATGAATATGGCTGAAGCAATAGCTTCTGTTCCGTCTTGAAGTTCAACGGTGGGCAAGTATCTACTTCTATCTTTATCTTTATAGATTTCTCTGTTTGGAAAGTCACATCATACACATCGGTATTATCTTTAAGAAATGCCGATTCGACCTTTCCGAAATTCCTCTTGTCTTTTTTCTTTATTTCAACCTCACGGCCTACCATTGTAAAAGCATCAACGATAGCAGGAAAGTATTTCGTAAAATCGAACTTATCATCTTGCGTAAGCAATGAAAAATCCATATCCTCACTGAAACGCTGTAAGCCATGAAAGATTCTCAAGCAAGTTCCACCATAGAAAGCCGCCGACTCAAAAAGCCTCCGGCATACAAGCCAGCAAGTATCACTTGTTGGTTCACTTCAAATATAGCGTTTCTCTTCTGTTGCTCTGTTGTTAAATCATAACGGGAGAGCATATTGTCGAATATTTCATTTTTCATCGTCTCAAGAATTTTAAAAGTGTCGAAATTGAATCGGCCTTTTTGCCAACTTTTATGTAGTCTTCGAATATGGTTTTATCCATCTTATTGAACTCATCCATATCCATACGAATATCCTGTTCAAGATATGTTTCCACATCTTTCATATAGCGAAGATTGACCTGCGAGGAATTGGCAATCAAATCACACAAAGCCTTTTCCGGTGATGCAATAAGAAAAGCATAATTATCCTTATACATACTCCTTACTCCTATTGGAAATGCCATTTTTGAGATATGTTTGTAGTCATAACAGCCGACCGGAGTTTGAAAGCTACGCGAGTGCTTTACCGTCATTGATTGATGAACATATACAGCCTCGGGGATAAGTCCATAATATCGTAGTGCAGTAGACATTGAAATATACGAAGGTGCATAGAGATGATTGGCTATCAACTCACTCGATAGGGTCTTTCCTGAATGTTTGGGGTTAGCCACATAAAGTCCCCGCTTCAGTCTGATGATAAATCCTTGCTTCTCAAGCCAGGTCACTTTTTTATTCGCAGACTTAAGTTCCGGTATAACGATTCGATGATTGAAGTCGTTACAGGAATAGTTCCTATTTCAGTTAATTGTCTATCCATACTGCAAATATAGCAATAATTTGAACAATAAAAGAAATGAAACTTCCTTTTCTGTTCAAATTATTACTACTTAAACAATCTTAAGAAATAGCGACCGCTGCCACATAAGGCTGTTGTTTGTAACAATCACCGAAACACTGACCACACAGTAATTGAACTATCTCAAAGCCCTTATAGCCGTAGAAAAGACCATCAGTTCGACCGAAGTGATGCATCGCTATCAAATCGCTTCAACGACCTCAATATCCTGTTCAAAGGCTGCCCTTATCAAGAATGTTACATTGAATAATAAGGCAGATGCAATCTCATTCCAAGACCCGATTTATACCTATTGGTTAAAGACTGAGTACTTCGCAAAATAATCATAATGTCCCCTCCTTTTCAGAGCCATTTTTGTACCTTTTCTCATCAAAAAACGCCATTTTTCACAAGTTTTTGTACCGCACATTTTGATATTCAAGAAATTACACTTACTTTTACTTTCCAAAATGGAGGTACAAGCCGAGAATGGTGCTAAAAATCACTAACTTACACATTCTCAGATACTTGCCAACCTGCTGGTTGTACCTTTTAGAGCGTTATACTATTGATAATCAACGATGTACACATACTGCATCGGCAAGTAAAAAGTAGATGCAATCATTGGTATAATTTGATATAATAAAGTAGATAGTTGTAAGAAATCTTATGCCCATTATAGAAATACATTCCTTAACTGATCCCAGAATAGAAATATTCAGTACTCTCACTGAAGCTCAACTACGTAATCGTATCGAGTCTGATAAGGGACTGTTTATTGCAGAAGTCCGAAGTTATTAATGTAGCTCTAAATGCAGGTTATGAACCTTTAGCTCTTTTATGCGAACAGAAGCATATCACTGGTGATGCTGCTGATATCATTGAACGTTGTGATGATATACCTGTCTATACCGGTACAAGAGAACTGCTTGCCACATTGACCGGATATACACTCACACGCGGCGTCCTCTGTGCCATGCACCGCCCGACATCGAAAAGTGTAGAAGAAATATGTAGAGGCGCACGGCGTATCGCAGTCATTGAAGGTGTGGTAGACACTACCAACATTGGAGCTATTTTCCGTTCTGCAGCCGCTCTTGGGATAGATGCCATATTACTGACACGCAATTCTTGCGACCCGTTGAACCGACGTGCAGTCAGAGTTTCAATGGGATCTGTTTTCCTGATACCATGGGCTTGGTTGGATGGTTCTCCCAATGAATTGCATAAACTGGGATTCCGCACAGTCGCTATGGCACTTACAGAGAAATCAATCTCGATTGATAGTCCCATCTTAGCGACCGAACCAAGTTAGCCATTGTGATGGGAACCGAGGGTGACGGTCTTCGAAGCGAAACAATTACCGATGCGGACTATGTGGTTCGCATCCCTATGGCAAACGGGGTAGATTCACTCAATGTAGCTGCCGCATCCGCTATCGCTTTCTGGCAACTTCGTGTTAAAGATTAAGTAACTCTGCCATCATCACCGGACGAGACACATATATGATTCTATTCATATTCCTACTCACACCTACAATATGTATTCGCCCCACAAGAACAGCGAGGCAAGAGTTTCTCCATTAATTCACTCCGAAAAAACTCATACAGTTCTTTATGCATAGCGTTATATAGTGCCACCACCCGTTCTTCCTGTTCATCATCGGCATGAATACCTCCCCGAAAAGGATCTGCAAAATTAAAAGAAACATATTTTCTCACTACCCCCTGCATTTCCTTTTGCACTTCCTCCGCTTCCGGACAAAGAGTAATAACATAATCCCATGTCTGCTGGGTATACGTAGCAACATCACAAGGCTTTCTACGTGAAAAGTCATATCCATTCTGTTCCATCACCTGGCAAACAACATCAGGGACAGAATTTCCAACCAAAACACCGGCAGTACTAATCTTCATACCTCTACCGAACGAGTTTAAAATCTCTTGCGCCATACGACTGCGACACGTATCACTATTGCTCACTATCAGTATATTCTTCATATGTGATTTCTATTTAATTTTCATTTATTTCCTGATATAGCTACTTTAATAACCCCATCCAGCTTGTTTTCAAAGACACGATAAGCCTCCTCAATCTCATTCAACGGAAATCGATGTGTAATAAGAGAAGTAGTATCAATTTTCCCTTCCTCAATCAGTTTGAGAATCTCGGCACAGTCACAACCATCCACTCCCCCTGTTTTAAAAATCAGATTCTTGCCATACATATCAGGTAAAGGAAGAAGCTGCGGCTGGTCATAAAGGGCTACTATGGTGACAACAGCATTAGGACGAGCACAATCCCACGCCAAATGGAAAGAATCATCACTCCCCGCTACTTCCAAAACAACATCTGCGCCACCATGGTCACTGTTTTGAATCACAAAATCCTTGCAATTTTCAGGCTCCGTTACTAACACATCAGGATAATGCTCGCGGACAAACCGAATTCTTTCAGGAGACTTTTCGCAGACAATGATACGCTTAGGGTGCTTCAACATTGCACATAGCAAAGTACAAACTCCGGTAGGTCCGGCACCGATAATCAGAACAGTATCTTCCTCGATAATTTCCGAGATACGTGCTGCCCAAAAACCTGTTGCAAGTACATCACCGACAAACAAGGCTTGTTCATCACTCACAGTATCAGGAATACGGTTCAAACCTTGATCTGCATAAGGAACTCTGACATATTCCGCCTGACCACCATCAATTCGGCAACCTAAAGCCCAACCGCCATTAGGATCAGTACAGTTATTCACATATCCATGCTTACAGAAAAAACACTCACCGCAGAAAGTTTCGACATTCACAATCACCCTGTCACCAGGCTTCACCGAAGTGACATCAGCCCTACTTGTTCTACCACACCTACCATCTCATGCCCGACAGTTATTCCGGGCACAGCACGCGGCACACTGCCATGTTTAATATGAAGATCACTGGTGCAGATGCTACCAAGTGTTACACGCACGATTGCATCCCGTGAATCCTTTATTTCCGGTCTCGCTTTCTCCTGTAACTCAAACTTTCCGTGTTCAATATATGTGTATGCAAGCATAATATACTCCTTGTTCATTAATATATACCTTGCAAAGATAATGATTTCATTGGCAAAACAAATCTCTTTTATCACGTTCAATACTCCCAAACCAAATCTCACTCTATATTTATAACAATACAAAGCTGAATAAAGTCATTCACTGTTTTTTCTACTTCAGCTTTGATATTATGGAGAATATTCTTACTTTTATATCCCAAATAATAAATAAAAACAGCTGCACGACTTATTATATTTACACACAAGCCTATGATAGATACTTCCGAAAATCTTATTATTATAAAAGGTCAAATCAAGACTCCCGAAATAGAAAGCTGCCAGAATTATGATGGCAGCTATAAGATAGTATTCCGAAATGTTCCTAGTACTTATACTTATAAAGAAGAAAATGTCCTTTGGCTGACTGATCCTGACAAACCGGACCCCAATAATTATCAAATAATCAGTAAAGGGAGAACTTTATCAAACATCAAAGCCTTATCTATTTTTAAGGCCGGATCACACAACTATTGGCACATTCGTTTTCTGAATGGTAAAGAGTATGATTACAGAGAAAAGGACTTAGAAATTATCGAATCATGCTTGGGAGAGAGTCGTTCGAAAAGTATATTCGAATATTTGAAGAAAGTTGCCGATGCGAACGAATTGAAAGCTGATGACGGAACGAAGCTATTGGCAAAACAATATGAAAAGATTCATTTCATCGCAAACAACAGAGCTATTGCTGTATATCTGAATCCTCAAAAATATAAAATGCAGACCCGGACTGCCTCAACCTTGATTTTTCCTTTCGGTTGTAATGCAAGCCAGCAAAAAGCAGTCCAGGCAGCTTTTGAGAATCAAATCAGTGTTGTGCAAGGACCTCCGGGAACTGGAAAGACCCAAACGATTCTGAACATCATTGCCAATATCCTTGTGCGTGGTAAGACTGTTCAGGTAGTATCTAATAATAACTCCGCCATCGTCAATGTACTTGAGAAGTTATCCAAATACGATATGGGATTCATTGTTGCATTGCTTGGCAGCACAGCTAACAAAGAGAAATTCATCGAGACTCAAGAAGAGGAAAAACAATATCCGGAGCACTTTGAGTCATGGCATGATACGGATGTCGACCAACCTCAATTTCTCAATCAGATACATCATCAGACAGAAGAACTAAAAAGCATATTTTACAAACAGGAACGCCTTGCCATGGCAAGACAGGAAATACAAGCTTTAAAAATAGAGTGGCAACATTATCTGCAAGAGTTCGGAACAAAAGAATTTACTCTCCAACAACGGAAAAATTCCAGCTCGGCAGACCTTCTGAATTTATGGAATGAATGTCAACAATTTGCAGAAAAAGAGCAATCATCAAGTCTTCGGGGAATAGCTGCTTTTATTCAACGGTTGAAATGGTTATTCTTTAAATTCAGGAGCAAAGCGATTTGTAAAATCCCCGATAAAGGTTTTTATAAACGGGAGATGAGTTTGATTATCGCCACTTCCAAATCTTATTCTACCAAACAAAGTATGCAGAGCTGGAAGTCGAAATAGACACATTAGAAAAGGAGCTTGCCAACAAAGATGCAGCAGAAATGGCTAGACAAATGGCCGATACATCAATGAAATATCTAAAGAATCAGTTATTTCATACCTATGGCAATAACCATGACAAGCCCATCTTTACGCTCCCTGATCTAAAAAATAATTGGCGAGAGGTACAGAAAGAATACCCTATTATCTTAAGTACGACCTTTTCATCATTAAGCAGTCTGCAACGAGATGCCGTATATGATTATATCATTATGGACGAAGCATCACAGGTTTCCGTTGAGACCGGAGCTTTAGCCTTGTCATGTGCTAAAAATGCAATCATTGTCGGTGACACCATGCAACTTCCCAATGTGGTCACGGAAGAAAATAAGGAAAAGCTAAACTTTATCGCTAATGCGTGCCTGATTAAGCCGGAATATGATTGTGCCAATATGAGTTTTTTGCAATCCATCTGCAAAGTTATTCCGAATATACCGCAGACCTTGTTACGGGAACATTATCGATGCCATCCTCGAATCATCAACTTCTGTAATCAGAAATTTTACGGTGGAGATCTCGTCATCATGACACGTGATAAAGGAGAAGAGGATATCATTTGTGCCATACGGACAGCCAAAGGTAACCACTCCCGCAGTCACATGAATCAACGGGAAATAGATGTTATCAAAGAGGAAGTACTACCGAATCTATCTTATGAAACAGATGAAATTGGCGTCATAGCTCCATATAACAAACAAGTAGATGCAGTAAAATCCGCACTTGGAGAGGATATTGATGTCGCAACAGTCCATAAGTTTCAGGGAAGAGAAAAGGATGCTATCATTATGACCACTGTCGACGATGTCATCACTTCCTTTTCCGACGATCCCAACCTGCTCAATGTTGCTGTTTCGCGGGCTAAGTCACAATTCTATTTAGTCGTATCGGGAAACGAACAACCCAAAGACTGCAATATCAGCGATTTGATCGCTTATATCGAATATAACAATGGCACTGTTTCCACCAGTAAGATTCATTCTATATTCGATTATCTATATGAGCAATATACAGATGCCCGAATTGCCTATTTGAAGAAACACAAGAAAATATCCGAATACGATTCCGAAAATCTTACATTTGCCTTACTCGAAGATATCCTGAAAGAAAATATCAATATGCGTCATTTGAATATCATTTGCCATTTACCACTCTATATGTTGATTCAGGATTATTCTCTATTGAATGAAGAGGAAAGCAAATATGCTGCAAATATAAATACTCATATTGATTTTCTAATTTATAATCGTGTGAGTAAACAACCGGTATTGGCTATTGAGACGGATGGTTATGCATTCCACAAATCGGGGACGAGTCAGTCAGAACGTGATATTAAAAAGAATCATATTTTAGAGTTGTACGGAATTCCGTTAGTGAGATTGTCTACTATTGGTAGTAATGAGAAGAAAGTTATTGGAGATAAGTTAAGTGAAGTATTAAACTTGCATTAGAATGTTCATTGCAAATCATATTTTTTTGTTAGAATAGGAGTTTCTGCATATTCTAACAACCAAAAGAATAAATTTTACTCCAACTATAACAATCACATCAATAATAATGCCTACATTTACTTCTCATTTAAAGTACGACAGCACTATGGAAATTATTTTCTACTTTTAATACATTAATTAAAATGCAGATAAGATACAATACACATAACAATAAGAATCATCTGTTTTACCAAAATAGGCAGATAAATAAACCGTATTTCGACCAAATACTAAGAAATGATCAAGAAAGTATTAGGTTAACAATTCTACGCGACACACTTCTCCCGAAGCTGATGTCAGGAGAACTAAAAATTAACGCAACTGAAGTATTATAGATTACGATGAACAAGTCAATAAACATACTTGATAAAGAATATCTGCAATGGGTGAAAGACCTTTGCGGTCGCTATCGTCAAAGCCAAATAAAGGCAGCGGTGAAAGTAAATGTGGAACAGTTGAAATTCAACTGACTTTTAGGTCGTGACATTGTTGAATTGCACGTAGAAGAACGCTGGGGCGAAAGTGTTATCACTCAATTAAGCAAAGATTTACGTGAAGCCATACCCAATGCGGCTGGTTTATCAAAGAGCAATATTTACTATTGTAGGAAGTTTTATTTGTTATACAAGGATGCTCTGAAAACTTTCCACCAAGTTGGTGGAAAAAATGAAACGGAATTATTCCACCAAGTTGGTGGAATATTTGAAGTCCCATGGAGACACCATTGCTTGATAATGGATAAAGTGAAAGACGATATAGACAAAGCTCTGTTCTATGTTCACCAGACGGTGGAGAACGGTTGGAGTCGTAGTATACTGCTCAATTTCATTAGCACCGACCTTTATGAGCGGCAGGGCAAGGCACTGACTAACTTTACAAAAACATTACCCGATGCGATGAGCGACCTTGCACAGGAGTTGACCAAAGACCTTACAATTTTGCTTTCACGGGTATAACTGGGCGTTACAATGAACGATTGCTCAAAATGCTCTACTGAATAACATTACCCGATTCCTGATGGAACTAAACTATATCGCACGTTTCATTACTCAATCAATACGATAAGCGATACATAAAAGAATATTTATATTGCTAAATTTTCCCATTTACAGGGTCATTTACAGGGTCTTTACAGAGTCAAGTCTAAATCAATATAAAAAATACGGTCCTGCCGACCCGTTGCATTACATATCTATGCCGAAGCCTAGGATACAGTGGGGGCATTAACCCTCCACACGGGAACAGAACCGTAATATCGCGAAACTACGAACATATTAAAAATATGTTCGTAGCCGTTTACGACTAAAGGCTCCTTGGCTTCCAGTCGGCAAAATAGACATGTAATGCCCTACAAAGATAAGACTATTTCCTTATAAAGCCAATAAAATCAATGTTTTATTATAAAATAATGCAGAATGATATATAAAAATCTCAATAAAAAGATACGACCCTGATCCCCCGCTGCATTACAAATCTATTAGCCGCAGCCTAGGATATGAGTGGGGTAATTAACCTACCACACGAGGAACACAGAGCCGTACTATCATTAACTGCAAAGTATATATATACCTGCAACTGACGACAACTAAGGATCTCCTAAGACATATAAACGACTTAAATATTGTAATGCAATACAAAGGTGAACATAAAATCCGAGAAAACCAAAGCACCAAGCATTATTCTTATAGCAAATGCACATTATATATCGCCTAAGATAAAATGACTGATATTTTAAAGAATTGAATCTAAACAGAAAAATCACCTTTGAAACACAATGTAACAAAGGTGATTTATTTGCACTAATTTCATTTCAAGATATTATTCCCGAAAGCTACTCTTTATTTTTCTGCGGTACTTCAATCCCCTCCGGCCATATAGCAGTTGTATAAGCCACAGCATCATTTCCATTACCGGTCAAGTCTTTTGCAATGTTATTTCCTTTACCTTCGTTGAACTTCCAGTAAGCTTTCAAACCAGTAGTTCGGGGATCAACATCATACATATTCCTGTAAATTTCTTCTTGTGAACGGAGCACATTCCATATACGTACTTCACAAATCTCTCCATTTAATTGCCGACTCATATCGTCGGGGTCTCCATAAGAGTGTCCTATCTTAAACATAAAGTCTCCTTTCTTCTGTTTTCCAAGGTTTATGGCTTCCCCATTTCCGTAATCGTCAACGCGGCTCTGCTCTTTGCCATCTACATACATAATAGCAGCCTTTGTCTCTGTGTCATAAGTAACGGCAACATGATACCACTCACCAGGTTGCAACAGTTACCATCATTGGCATTTGGAAATTTCATTTCATTAGCCGCAAATTGCAATTGCTGTCTAGGAAAGCCAGAATCACCAAAACGTAACAAACAATATTGCTCAATACCCATAATGGATGAGATTTCGGTAAGAGGATCAAATCTATTCACTCGAACAACAGCTTCGAAAGTAAGTTGCTTCAATCCGTTTACTACATTAGCAGTAGGACTACCGGCAACAAATCCCGGTATCTCAAAATAATTGTTAGCAAGACTGACAGCAGTAGTTATAGCACTGGAACGACGCACTATGTAACAGATATTTTTAGAGCCGTCCAATATACTCATCCCTCCTGATGCTTCTCCAATAGTAACAGGTAATAGAAAGCTAGTGTCAATATCCAAGTCTATCAGGTTGGAAAATTCAATAGTGACCATTTCTGAATCTACATTTCCTTTAGGAATGACAACGTGCTGGGTAGAAAACTTATAATACTTAGCATCCAACATTGCATAATTATTCCCTAAACGTGCATTATAATAACTTATCAATGAAGGATCTGTCCGAAAGCTGACATCTATATCCTGCTCGGCAGGATATGCCAGTACAGCAGAAATCTGTTGCTGTCCATCCTGTTTAAGATTATTAAATGTAAAATTAGCTATATCCTTCACTTTCGCCGCATCAATATATACACTATTACCAAAAGGAGATTCCTTAGTATAATCTTTATTGTCACAACCTGTTATTAATAACAGGAAAACCATGACCAAACAATTATTACTTATTTTCATTATATTCTTGTTTTGAATTATCAGACTCATTATATCTTAGTTTTAAGATTCATTTCATTTCTCACATTCCGGACGGACGTACCCATCCTTTGAATACACATTATACATCTGGCGCAAAAGCCAGTCCAACGGTTTATAAGTATAAGAATACTCACCGGAAATAAATCCCCAATCATAAGGAGGATAGATGGATTGCCCCCAATAAGCACCATCATCCATCATAGCGTTAATGCCATCTCCTATCGCGATATCGTTCACCATTCCTTCATACATATTTTGCTCATTGGCTGTAAGATCAAACGCATATACAACAATATTATTTTTTTTACGCTTATTCATTTTCCAATCCACCATCCTATATTGCGATTTATCTCTCAAAGGATTTTCTCCTTTTTCATATAATGGAATAACCAGACTTCCATAACATTCCGGTGCCAGCCCTATAATAGGTTTACGAGTATATTCACTATAAGGATGCTCTGCGTCCCATGGTTCTATAATCTGTACCACTTCTTTTCCACTATCATACGCATGCCACGCATAGTCTATATACTTACCTACCTCAATGCCGCCACATCGATTTACATCATAAAAATATTCAGTAGCTTCTCCCTTATCAACAACTGTCAGCAACTTTTCAGGAAGTGCATCCCGCAATGCTTTTATTAGTTTAGGATAAGAGACTGTATTCATAGCAAACATACCTTCCTTGTTATAAGTACTCACTTTGTCCCAGAGATTTATTCCATCCAAACGATAAAGTTCTACCACATTTTTCACCTGTTGAACAAAATCTGCAAGCTGCATATCGTTTAAATTACAAAAGCCAAATCCTTTATTACCATTTTCAATGCTAAGACATACTTTACGTCCGTGTTCCTGAAGCGGACGAATAAACTTATCCGCCTTTTCCAACACATCACGTATATCACTACTCAAATTGAGCAGTGCACGTCCTGTTGCAGACTCATAGTCCATTGTCACAATTCGTAGATTCACGATACTACCTATATTATGTAAAGTTTGAGTATAATCTATCTGATTAATTTTTTGAATTCCATAAACATCAGCTATCAACGGTTGATAAGTTGAAGTATTCACATAGAAAACAACAAATGCATCAGGTAGCATTGGCGGCATATCTATTTGTTCATACTGGTTATTAGGATAACAAGTCGTTATTCTTTTCCGAATATTCACAATATAATAAAGCACCTGTTTCTTAGTATCCACCTTTACTCCTGTAGGTATTTCTTCCATAGTTAATGGCAAAAGATATGGAGTATCAGTATTCAGTCCGGCTGTGGATATAGTAAATTTGATTTTGGCAGATTTTTGTTCTCCAGCATCTATTGAAAGAACTCCGCCATTTTCGAACTCCACATTCCCAGCCGGCAATGTATTCAATTTGGAATTGTTTTCCTCATTATAATCTTCTACAAGCTTCTCGTTTACAACGGCTGTGACAGTCAACCTGCTTCCGGCTGATTGTGACAGTGAATAGAATATTTCCTCTGTGACAGATTCGTCCCCTTCCGTCAACTCAATAAATGCTTTATTAGTCAATGTAGTTGTGTTACGCAGGGCACCTGCAATATTATCCATAGCCGTCTCGTCAGGCATTCTGTCCGCATTCATTGAGATAGTCTCTTCGGTACACCCTGTTACTCCTATTTTCAGTAACAATACTAATATAAAATGTATGATAAGATTCTTTTCATATTAATTCTTTTTATTTCGATGGGTTCATTAGTTGAATAGCCGTTCGTGTAATCTCGTAATTCCTTATCGGCTATAATAATCATTGACCTATACATAAATTCCCAATCAGCTAATGGACCAAGAGCAACCACACGGTCAGTCATTAAAGTTAC
>ENA-OQJX01000626-OQJX01000626.1-human-gut-metagenome-genome-assembly--contig:-NODE-626-length-15945-cov-2.681755_pt1 | contig 15945 bp, 20 predicted proteins | sample MGYA00242615_ERZ504782 | MGnify/ENA primary metagenome ERZ504782 (study PRJEB26092, sample SAMD00036354) | human gut metagenome | host: Homo sapiens | study: EMG produced TPA metagenomics assembly of... | reverse complement strand
AGAACTGCTTGATCAGGGTAAATGTTTTCGCGTTTCCCACGATCTTCATCTCCGGGTACTTTTGTGCCAGCCGCATGAGACTGCCGGAATGATCCGGCTCCATGTGTGTGACCACAAGATAGTCGGGGTTGCGCCCTCCAACACCTGCGCTACATTGGAAAGCCATTCCTCCGCCGCCCGTGCATCCACGCTGTCCATCACGGCGATTTTCTCGTCCAGAATGACATAGGAGTTGTAGCTCACTCCCATAGGCTGGACGGGGTACTGGTTTTCAAAGAGTGCTAATGTGTTATCATCCACCCTACATAGCGGATGGCATCTGTTACCGTTTGAATGGTCATAATACAAAACAACTCCTTATCATCTGTTCAAGACCTGCATCTCTGGGTTCTTCTCCCCGAATTTCTCGCGCAGCGCACTGCAGATATCCTCCCGGGACTTGCCCTGTTTCTCACCGTTTTTAATGAGCTTGTACGCCTGGAACAGCGCCGAGGGGCCGATTTCGCTGCTGAAAAAGCCGATGCCCTGATTCCATGCCAGCAGCTCGAACACGTCGTCCAACGCGGCACTCTCCACACCGTGGATATATGCCTTTACCAGCTCCCGCGCCGCCTGCCTCATCCGGCCCGCACCGACAGCGTTGGTCAGGGACAGCAGCAGCCGCGTTTCGTAGGGCAGTACGCGCTTCTCGCTCTGCCATGTGGTCTCCCAAAAATCCACGGCGATCTGCCCCAGCTTTTCATCGATCATGGGATAGTTCAAAAGAGCCAGCGGCTTGAAGGGAGCGGAGCTGTCGCCTTCCTTCTTCTCCACACGGCAGAACCAGACATGGAACTCCGCCTCACTCCGCCGCTCGGTGTGGTGCTCGTAGCCCAAGCCCTCCATGACAGCGTACAGTGGATGCGGCTCAAAGGTCTGGATGATGTGTAATCCTTCGCCCACCTCCAACGCCTCGGCTCTTTTCTTCAGCCCTTCAAAGAAGCTGCCCTGTATATGGCGCACATCCACGGTCTGAAACCCCTGCGCCTTATTCTTCCAGTTTTCGTAGCTCATGCGGTTATTCTCCTTTCTTCACTCGATAAAACCAGATGTGATATTCGCTGCCGCTCACCTTCTCCGTGTGATGCTCAAAGCCCATAAGGGCCAGCACCGGGTACAGGGGGACAGGCTCGAAGGTCTGGATGATATGCAGTCCTTCGCCGTTTTTCAGCGCGGCAGCCTTTGCCTTCAATGCGGGGAAGAAGTCCATCTTTTTGCCCGCACGTCCATCACTTCAAATGTGCCGATTTTGTCCTTCCAGTTTTCATAACTCATAGTCTTTGCCTCTCTTGCAGAAAGCTCACGCCTCTTCGAAGGAATCCTTACCCACGCCGTCCAGCTTAGGACAGCCCACCAGGGTGATGTGTCCCTTGATGAACCACTCGTGGAAAGCGGCGTAGGCGTAGGCGGTGCAGTCGGCGGCAATCAGGAGCCGTGCGCCGTCAAAATACGGGGCGTTTATCCTGATCGATTTCAATGATCCGTCGTTTCATGTTCGATCCTCCTGTTGCTTTTGTGCGTTCATTGTACTATACTAAGAGCAACAAGTCAGTTGAATTTTCAACGAAAGAGAACTTTTTATGAAAGAATTTTTTCCGGTACTTCATACGGCGGCGCTTTTCTCCGGCATTTCCGACGATGAGCTTGCCGTCATGCTCTCCTACCTTGGGGCGAGGATCGACACCTTCCCCAAAGGCTCACGCCTGCTCCGCGCCGGGGAGCAGGTGGAGGAGGTGGGTCTCGTGCTGGCGGGCAGCACCCTCATCGTGCAGGAGGATATCTGGGGAAACCGCAACATCCTCTCCAAGACCGGGCCGGGGCAGACCTTCGCGGAGGTATTCGCCTGCGCGCCGGGAGCGGTACTGAACGTGAGCGTAGAGGCGGAGAGCGCGGTGACGGTGATGTTTCTGCATATAAGGCGCGTTTTGAGCGTGTGCCCCTCCGCCTGCTCCCACCACAGCCGGATCATCCGCAACCTGCTGGACGAACTGGCAGAGAAGAACCTGCGGCTCAACGAAAAGCTCACCCACATGGCCCAGCGCACGACGCGTGCAAAGCTGATTGTCCTATTTTTCCGCCGAGGCCCAGCGGCGCAGCTCTATGAGTTCGACATTCCGTTTTCAAGGCAGCAGCTTGCGGATTACCTCGGTGTGGAGCGCAGCGGGCTGTCTGTAGAGCTTGGAAAAATGCGGGATGAGGGCCTGCTCGACTTTCACAAAAGCCATTTCCTTCTCAAAACGCCGGAGACTGACCGTCCCTTTCCTTCTGCGCGTTAAGGAGCCCTCTTTGGGCGTATTGGCAAGTGCGGATAACCCCGTCAGCCACGGAGCGTCGGGGTTTTGCAGATGGAAGAAGCAGCTATACTACGCAAAAAAACACAGCCGCAGAGTACATCTGTGGCTGTGTTTTGTGTTCAGTTGCTTACTGTTGCGTGGACTGGATATGGAGAGACAACATATCTCCCGATCTTACATGGGTTTCTTATCTGCCATCACTCTGGCAGTTTGCCTTGCAGATATGTCGGCATCCCCACTGCGGTCGTATCCGGCCTGACCTTAAACATGGCTTTTTCAATCTACCTCCCTTATCGGTTTTCCGCGATATATTTCTCCGCCATGTGAACTGCCACCGCGCCGTCCGCCACGGCGGTGACCACCTGACGGAGGGGCTTCGTCCGCACGTCGCCCACGGCGTAAACGCCGGGAATACTGGTTTCCGTGGTCTCTCCGGCCACGATATAGCCGCCGCCGTCCAGCTCCAGTTGACCCACCGCCAGCGCCGTGGCGGGCTGTCGGCCCACGCTGACAAATACGCCGTCGCAGTCCACCACGCTTTCCTCACCGGTGACGGTGTCCCGCAGGCGGACGCCGGTCAGCCTGTCCCCGGAAAGCAGCGCGGAAACGACGCTGTTCCAACGGAATTCCACGTTTTCGGCCTGTGCCAGCGGCTCGTGATAGATCTTGGTGGCCCGCAGGGTGTCTCTGCGGTGGACGAGGATCACTTTTTTCGCCACGCGGCTGAGAAGGAGGGCATCTGCCGCGGCGGAATTGCCGCCGCCCACCACGACCACCGTTTTGCCCTTGTAAAACATCCCGTCGCAGGCGGCGCAGTAGGCCACGCCTCGGCCCACCAGTTCCGACTCTCTGGCCACGTCCAGCGTTCTGGGGTTCGCACCGGTGGCCAGCACCACGGTTTTCCCCAGGAAAATCCCCTCGCTGGTCTCCACGAGCTTGGGAACCGCCGTCAGATCCATGCGGAGAACTTCCGCGTATTCGCTGCGTGCCCCAAAACGCTCCGCCTGCTTTTGCATCTTCTCCGCCAGAGAGAAGCCGTCGATCCCGTTCTCAAAGCCGGGGTAGTTGTCGATCTGCTCGGTCAGGGCCATCTGCCCACCGGCGGACAGTTTTTCGAGCACGATGGTGTCCAGCCCCGCCCGTGCCGCGTACAGGGCGGCGGTGTAGCCGCCCGGGCCGCCGCCCACCACGAGCATATCATAAACATGATTGTTGTTCATATCTGAACCCTCCGTTATTTCGCCAAGGCTTCCTGAATGAAACGGTCGATTTCTGCCTTTGAGCCGGGCGCGATGATGGAATCCACGGCCTTTCCGTTCCGGTACAGCACCAGAGTTGGGATGTCCTCGATCCCCTCGGCCCCCGCCAGCCGCGGCTCCTCGTCAATGTTGATCTTGCCGACGGCGAGGCTGTCCGCGTATTCCTCTCCGATCTTCTCATACGCGGGGCCGATCTTCCGGCAGTAGCTGCACCAGGCGCCCAGAAATCCACCAAAACGGGCTTTTTCTCCCGGATCGCCTGCTCAAACTGCTCCTGATTCATGTTCATAGCTGCCATATCTGTCAGCTCCTTTCCTTTGTTTGGGTATTCTCAAGACTCCGGTCTCACCCCACACCACATCGTGACCTCAACCTGAGATGACGGTACTCTGCCCTTGGGACATAAAGCAGATGAGTAAGACCATCATCTGTACGAAAATAGCTGCGGTTTGTTGTAGCTTATTCTCCGCAGAGCTCAGCCACCAGAGCGTCCATCTGCGCTTCGCTGGTTTGGTTCAATGCACCACGCAGAGACACTACCGTTTCGTAAAGGTGGATATCCTTCATCTCCTCCAATTTGGTGCGCATCAGCCGCGCGGCAGCAGGTGCCCAAGAGCCGTCTTCAATAAGGCCAACCCGGCGGTTTCGGAATCCCTTTGTCCGTAAATGTTCCAAAAACTCCCTCATGGGCGGAAACAGTCCTCCGTCATAGGTGGCGCTGGCTAAAACCAACTTCCCGCAGTAGAACGCACTGGCAACAGCGTAGGAAAGATCTGTCACAGTGAGATCACATATGTTGACCTGTACGCCTTTTTTCTCTAATTTACCCTTGAGGGTCTTCGCCGCATGGGCAGTATTTCCATGGATGGATGCGTGGGCAATCAGTATGCTCTCCGATTCTTCTGGTTCCCATTGTGACCAGAGATCATAGAGCCGCAGACACTCCTCCAGCCCTTCTGTAAGCACGGGACCGTGGAGCGGGCAGATTGTTTTGATCTCCAGCGCGGAGATTTTTTTCAGCAGAGCCTGCACCTGTGCGCCATATTTCCCGATAATATTGTAATAATACCGTCGGCCCTGCGGCACCCAGGGGGCACGGGCAGTCCGTTCCAGTGAGCCAAAGCGTCCGAAGCATCCGCCGAGAACAGGATTTTTTCCGTTTCCTCATACGCCGTCATCACCTCCGGCCAGTGTACCATCGGCGCCAGCAGAAAGCGCAGCCGGTGCAAACCCAAGGAAAGCGTATCTCTTTCGCCAACCTCCAGCATACGGTCTTCCGACAATGCACCTGTGCCGAAGAACTGCTTGATCAGGGTAAATGTTTTCGCGTTTCCCACGATCTTCATCTCCGGGTACTTTTGTGCCAGCCGCATGAGACTGCCGGAATGATCCGGCTCCATGTGTGTGACCACAAGATAGTCGGGCCTGCGCCCCTCCAACACCCGCGCCACATTGGAAAGCCATTCTTCCGTTGCCCGTGCGTCCACGCTGTCCATCACGCAATCTTCTCATCCAGAATGACATAGGAGTTGTAGCTCACTCCCATAGGCTGGACGGGGTACTGGTTTTCAAAGAGTGCCAATGTGTTATCATCCACCCCTACATAGCGGATGGCATCTGTTACCGTTTGGATAGCCATGTAAAATATACCTCCTATTTCCCTTACTCAGACTCTGACTGATAGGTTCTTCTTTTCTAACGAAACATACGCTCAATCGCGGATCGACGGTCGCGCATTTTACCGTTGCCTTGCTTCCCCCAGAGTCGTTACATGTGGTACACCGCAGCGGAGCGAAGTCCTTCCGGCAGGCCGTCGGGCGCAGCAGGTGAAAGTTCCCAGCGTACCTGCCCCGCCCACTGGGAGGCGACGGCGGAGAAGTGGAGCATGACAATACCGAGATCCAATGCGGCATCCAAATTATCGGTGTAGGCATCCTCCTGCTGCACCAAATAGATGCTGTGATCCTGCACAAGGAAGCCATAGGGCTGACGGTTGAGATAGCTGGGGGAGAGCGAAGCGGCGTAGATGGACTGCCAGAGCATATCGTCGTAGAAGTCCATCATCTCGTCAAGCCCAGACTTGTTGCTCCAGCTCCCCATGTGAACCAAATCGTTCACGCCCTTTTTGGGCGCGTAGTACTGCTGCTCGGCCCGCACATCGATCTGAGACATACTTAGGATATTCAGCCGCAGCTTTTTTGCGGTCTTTTCCCCGTAGCCAAAGGCAACGATTGCCGCCACCTCTAACGGGGTGGCGAGAGACAGTGCCTTTTTGATTTTGTCGCTGTCGGTGAAGGTCATCCAGCAGGTGTCGATGTCCAACTCAGTCAGCTTGAGGACGAGATCTTCCATCATGTAGCCGGCGTTGATGGCCGCATAGGAATGCGGGGCAGACATAAGGAGCAGGTAATGCGGTGCTCCGATGAGAAATTGATTATAGCCCGCTGAGCTCTCCAGCGCCGGCTGTGCATCCTTGTCCAAGACGATCAACTCCGTTGCAATCTCCGGGACAAGACGGGGGCAGGTCTTTTCATAGTAGGATCGGAGCTGGCCGATAGCCTCGCTCGGAACTTCCTTTTCGCGGAATGCGTGAACGGATCTGCGATTTTGAATCATAGCGCTGTAATTCATAGTAATATCTCCTATTCTGATGTCTTTGGTTTTCTTATAAATCGTCTATCAGTGCGGTGCTCTTGGCGTAGGCGGTACTGCGTGCCTCAAAGAAATCGGTCTTGACCATGTTGCGTCGGCGTACTGGCTGACCCATTCCATGCTCTCCGGTTCGCTCTCAAAGCCTGGATACAATGCGGGATAGCCAAGGCTCGTCCAGCGGAGGTTGCCGAGATAGCGGATGTAATCGCTGATCATCTGCCGGTTCAGCCCCGGGATGTCGTCGCCGATTACATAATGCCCCCATGCGATCTCCTGCTCCACGCCCTCACGCATCATCTCGCGCAGCGCTTGTACGCTCTCGGCGGTGAACAACTCCGGCTGCTCCTTTTGCAGCTCCGTGATGATATTGCGGAACAGCCACAAGTGCGTGTTCTCATCGCGGTTTATGTAGCGAATCTCCTGCGCCGAGCCGGGCATCTTCCCGTTTCGGGAGAGATTGTAGAAGAACATAAAGCCGCTGTAAAAATAGATGCCCTCCAAAATATAGTTTGCCATCATCACGCGCAGCAGCGTGGGAGCGTCCTTCCGCTCCTGAAACGCGTTGTAGCAGTCCCCAATGAAGGTGTTGCGGCGCAGCAGATGCTCGTCCGTTTTCCATTGGTAGAGGATGTCATTGCGCTCCACGGGGGAACAGATGGTGTCGAGCATATAGCTGTAGCTCTGTGAGTGGACACACTCCTGAAACGCCTGAATGGACAGGCAGAGATTGACCTCGTTGGCGGTAATGTAGGCGCCGATATTAGGCAGGTTCGCTGTCTGAATGGAATCCAAAAAGACAAGAAAACTCAGAATTTTATCGTAGGCGCTGCGCTCGGCTGACAGCAGGCGGGGATAGTCCTTCACATCCTGCGAGAGATTGATCTCCTCAGGGATCCAAAAGTTGTTCATGGCCTGCCGGTACCAGTCGCTGACCCAAGCGTACTTCATATTGTTGAAGTCGTTGAGGTTAGTGGTATTGCCGCCGATCATGCGCCGCAGGCGCACATCAGGGTCGCCCTCCGGGTTAAAGAGGGGCTTTTTCTTCAGTTCCGTCATGCTATCCTCCTTATGACGAGCAGCTTTCGCAGGTCTCGACCTCAAGGGCCTTGCTGCGGACATAGTAAATGGTCTTGACGCCGGCCCTCCACGCCTCCAAATACAGTCTGAGCACCTGACGCATGGAATAGTCGTTGGTGATATAGAGATTCATGCTCTGCGCCTGGTCAATATGTCTCTGGCGAAGGCCCGCGGCGCGTACCGACCAGCTTTGGTCAATCAGATGCGCCGCCTTATAGTACCACCATGTATCCATAGAAAGCTCCGGAGCAACGCGGGGCAGCATGCTGCCCTTTTTTTCCTCTAAAAAGAATTTCTTCATAATTGGATCTATGCCCGCCGACGTGCGGAGAGGATAGATGTGCTGGAGGTCGGTGCGACCGCCAGCAGATAGGCGTTGCGCATTCCCTGCACCGCCACCGTTTTCGCAAGTGCCCGCCACTTTTCGGAGGTATAACCCCGCTTTTCAAAATACGCGCCCGTCTGCCAGTCGCTGCCCTCAAAGAGCGCGTAACGACCCTTTTCCCGTGCCAGTGCTGTGTCCGCCTTGACGGCGGCGTAGTTGATGAGCTCGAACACCGCGTCGGTGAAGGCAAGGTGCTCATCGCTCTCCCAGTGGATGCCGCGCTTTGCCAGCATGTGGTGGTAGCCGCTGACGCCCAGGCCGATGCTGCGGTACTTCTGATTGGTAAGCCGCGCGTATTCCAACGGGTAGAAGTTGAGGTCGATCACATTATCCAGTGCGCGGATGGCCGTTTCCACCGTGCGTTCCATATAGCCTCGTCCTCCACCGGCAGATTACCGAGAGACAGACTCGCCAGATTGCAGACCACAAACTCACCTGGGCGTGTGGCCGTCACCACTATTGTGTCGCCGTTCTCCGTGTGCACCTCAGTGCTGATGTGCTCGATGGGTGCCATGTTCTGCGCGATCTCCGTACAGAGATTGGAGCAATAGATCATTCCCGTGTGGCCGTTTGGGTTCATATGATTTACACTGTCGCGATTGAAAGCGAAGGGTGTGCCGGTCTCCACTGCCGAGCGAAGCACCAGCGCACGATGTCCTTGACGGTGACGCTGCGCTTTTCGATGCGCGGGTCATTGACGCAGTCCAGATACCGCTTCTCCCATTCTGTACCCCAGTAATCCTCCAGTGCGTAGCCCTTGACCGTGAGGATCTCATGCGGACACATGAGATACCACGGCGCGTCTATGTTCTCCTCCGCCAGTCTCCAGAAGAGATCCGGATAGCACACGGCGGGAAACACATCATGTGCCTTCATGCGGTCGTCGCCGTTGTTGGTGCGCAGTTGAAGGAATTCCGGCAGATCCCGGTGCCATGCGTCTAAGTAAACCGCCACAGCGCCCTGCCGCATCCCCAACTGATCCACCGCCACGGCGGTGTCATTGACCAGCCGGATCCAGCGGATAACACCGCCCGCCGCCCCTTGAAAGCCGCGGATGGTGCTGCCTGCAGCGCGCACCTTACCGAAGTACATCCCCATTCCACCGCCGAATTTAGAGACCTTTGCGAAGTTGTCCAGCGAGCGGTAGATGCCGTCCAGACTGTCCGGCACAGTGTCCACAAAACAGCTTGAAAGCTGATGGTAGGGCTTTCGTGCGTTGGACATGGTAGGTGTCGCCATCGTGACCTCCATACGGCTGAGCATATCGTAAAAGCGTTTTACCCACCCATGCGGTCAGAGCCTTCGTTCATAGCAAGATGCAGCGCGATACCCAAAAACATCTCCTGCGGTGTTTCCAGCGGCACGCGGCGGCGTGACTGGATCACATAGCGTTTGAGCAGCAGGTCAAGGCCGGAGTAGGTGAACAGCTCGTCCCGTTCCGGCAGAGAAAGTCCTCCGCCATGGCAATCTCCTCGTGGGTATAGTGGGCAAGGATATAGTCACCGTAGAGTCCCTTATCCGTCAGATAGCGAAGCTTGCCATAGAGGTCGCCGACGCCGCGCCCCTCCCATTCCTGTGCGTTGCGACAGCGAAAGGAGTGGTTCAGAAGCCGTGCCGCGATGAACTCCCACTTGGGTGCCTCTGCCGTAGTCAGCTCTACCGCCGCCTTGGTCAGTGCCTCAGCCCGCTCATCCTCCGTCATGCCCAGGCGACAGAAGCTCTCAAACTTCATTTGAAGCGCCGCGAGGGAGTAGACTTCCTCGGTAAAATCCATCTGGATGCGGCGCAGCACCTCGTCAAGCGAGTCATCCCCCACCGTCCGCGCGATGGTATGCCGGACACGGCGCAGCGCAGACCGCTTTTCGCGGTAGAGGATGTACGCCTTGGCCACCTCATAGTGTCCGCGCTCCATGAGCGTTCGCTCCACCTCGTCCTGCACACGTTCCACGGTGAGCGGCACTGTGACGGAGAGATTGTTGAGAACGGTGGCGAGGATCTCATCCATCTCTCTGCTCCCGATCTCCTTGCCCTGTCCGTCAAACGCCTTTTTCATGGCGTTGAAAATTTTCTCCTGTTGAAAGGGAACAGACTCCCCGTTTCGTTTTCTGATCTCCATTTCGATCCTCTCATCTTCTCCGGGCACTTCTCATGTCCTTTTGGGCAAAGAGCGGGCAAGCGCAGTATCACGCTTGCCCGCTCTGTTTTTGAAAGCCGGTTTTTCTGCAGCCGACGCGGCGGGGCTGTTTGTTGTCTGTTGTCTTGGTTTTGGCTTTCCTTGCCAGTTACTTCATAGATTCCAGAATGGCGTCCGCCAGTGCTTCCAACTCAGTGCGCTTGTCCGTGCCCATGGACGAGGCGAGACTGAGCCGCTCGTTGAGCACTGTCATGTTCTTAAGCTCATTGTTGACGAATTTCTGCATGAGGTCACCGGACTTCACCGCCCATGAGCCGTTTTCAATGATGGCAAAGGTGCGGTTTTGCAGATTCAGTGCCTTCATATCCATGAGGAAGTCATGCATGGCGGGGTAGATGCCGAGGTTGTAGGTCACAGAGGCCAGGACAATGTGACTGTACTTAAACGCCTCGGAGATCAGCTGGGAGACATGAGTGGAGGACACATCGTACATCGCCACCTTGCTCATGCCCTTATCGCAGAGCGACGTCGCCAGCGCCTGCGCCGCGTTCTCCGTGTTGCCGTACATAGAGGCGTAGACGATGAGCACGCCCTGGGTCTCAGGGGCATAGCGGCTCCATGTGTCGTACTTTTCGATGAACCAGCCAGATCCTTGCGCCACACGGGGCCGTGGAGCGGCAGATGTACTTGATCTGATCCAAAACGCCGCCGGCCTTTTTCAGCAGGAGCTGGATGTGGGGGCCGTACTTGCCCACGATGTTGGTGAGGTAGCGGCGGGCGTCGTCCAGCCAGTCCCGCTCGAAGTCCACCTCGTCGGCGAACAGCTTGCCGTCCAGCGCGCCGAAGGTGCCGAAGCGTCGGCGGAAAAGAGGACGCCTTCGGTGACGTCGAGGGTCACCATGCCTCCGGCCAGTGAACCATAGGCGCGCCCACAAAGGTGACGGTGTGCTTGCCGAAGGAGAAGGTGTCGCCCTCCTTCACCTCGATGCACTCATGTCCGTCCACATGGAAGCCGAACTGCCGCATGAGCATGAATGCCTTCTCGTTGGAGATCAATTTCACCTTGGGATGGCGCAGCAGGATCTCCTCGATGCAGGCGGCGTGATCCGGCTCCAGATGGTTGACCAGCAGGTAGTCCAGCTCGCGGCCATCCAGCACATACGCCAGATTTTCCAAAAGCTGGCGGCAGGCAGACCAGTCCACCGTGTCAAAGAGCACCGTCTTTTCATCCAGCAGGCAGTAGGCGTTGTAGCTTACGCCCCGGGGAATGGGAAAGCAGTTTTCAAACAGGGCCAGGCGATGGTCGTTGGCGCCCACCCAGTAGAGGTCGTTCGTTACTTTACGCACGCAATACATCTTATCTTGCCTCCTTCACGGCCTCAAGCCTTTACAAATTGATCCCTCGTCTCCGCGCACTCGGGACACACCCACTCGGCGGGAAGCTGCTCAAAGAGCGTACCGGGCGCGATCTCGCCGTCCTCGTCGCCCAACTCCGGCACATACTCGTAGCCGCAGCCGCTGCAGACGTAGCGGTCGCCGATGGGGGCGGGCTTCGGCGGCGTGGGCCGCTTCATCTTTACCATGGGCGGCGCGGGCAGCTTTTCGCCGCTATCCAGCGCGGCAGTGAGCAGGGGCAGGATCTCCTCCACATCGCCCACGATGCCGTAGTCGCAGTTCTTGAAGATAGGCGCGTTACCGTTCTTATTGATGGCCACGATGGTGGAGGCGTCCTTGATGCCCTTAAGGTGCTGGGATGCGCCAGAGATGCCGCAGGCGATGTACAGATTGCCGGTGAACTTCTGACCGGACATACCCACATAGCGGTTCAGCGGCAGATATTTGAGAGTCTCCGCCACAGGGCGGGAAGAACCGATGGCCGCGCCGGCGGCCTTGGCCAGCGACTCTACCAGTTTCATGTTCTTTTTCTCCCCGATGCCCTTGCCCGCGGAGACCACCCGTTCCGCCTGCGGGATGGGCGTATCCATAGGGATGCCCACGGAGAAGTCGTGACCATCCTTCTTCAGCGCCGCCACAAGGTCGGCCACCTGCTGGGCAGCATCCCCCTCCCGGAAGATGGTCTTTTTGCGAATGCCGGTGATGGGCGCGGGTTTCTTGGCCGCCGAACGGCTCTCGCCGCCGGAGCTCTTGCCCAGCCTGCCCAACAGATGAGAGGCGATGACCACCCGCTGGATCTCGTTAGTGCCCTCGTAGAGGGTGGTGATCTTGGCGTCGCGGTAGGCCCGTTCCACCTCCATGCCCTTGAGGTAGCCGCTGCCGCCGTGGATCTGCAAGGCATCGTTGGTGACCTCCAGCGCGATGTCCGAGGCGTACATCTTCGCCATGGCGGACTCCATGCCGTAAGGCGCGTGCTGCTCCTTCAGCTCCGCCGCGGAGTAGATGAGGAACCGGGCGCAGCGCAGCTTGGTTGCCATATCCGCCAGCTTGAAGGCGATGCTCTGCTGGGCCGCGATGGGCTTGCCGAACTGGACACGCTCCTTGGAATAGCTCAACGCGTGCTCAAACGCGCCCTGGGCGATGCCCAGCGCCTGCGCGGCGATGCCGATGCGTCCGCCGTCCAGCGTGGACATGGCAATCTTGAAGCCCTCGCCCTCCTTGCCCAATAGGTTTTCCTTGGGAACCTTCACGTTGTTGAAGATCAGCTCCGCCGTGGAGGAGGAGCGAATACCCATCTTGTCATAGTGGTCGCCGAACTCAAAGCCCTTCCAGCCCTTCTCCACGATGAAAGCGGAGATGCCCCGGGTGCCGATGTCCGGCGTGGTGACGGCGAAAACCACATAGGTGTCCGCCTTAGGGGCGTTGGTAATGAAGATCTTGCCGCCGTTGAGGAGGTAGTAGTCCCCCTTATCCAGCGCCGTGGTCTCCGTGCCGCCGGCGTCGGATCCGGCGTTGGTCTCCGTAAGGCCGAAGGCGCCGATCTTCTCGCCCTTGGCCAGCGGAACCAGATATTTCTTCTTCTGCTCCTCGGTGCCATAGGCGAAAATGGGCCATGAGCCGAGGGAGACGTGGGCGGAGAGGATTACGCCCGTGCCGCCGTCCACACGGGCCAGCTCCTCCACCGCGATGGCGTAGCTCAGAGCATCAAGACCGGCACCGCCGTACTCCTTGGGGTAGGGAATGCCCATCCAGCCCAGCTTACCCAGCTTCTTGACAGCCTCCTCGGGAAACTCATTGTTCTGATCCATTAAAAATGCGAGTGGCTTGATCTCCTCCTCCGCAAAACTCCGGATCTTCGCGCGCAGCTCTTCGTGCGCCGACGTGGTTTGAAACAGCATACGGGTACCTCCTTTTAAAATTTTACAGCTTGCTTGTATCTTGGGGATCGGATCCGCCGGTCAGCAGCCTGCGCAGGCTCACGGCACGGAACGCCTCGTCCTGCTTTTGCTGCAAGGCCGCCAGCTGACAGTGGATGGTGCACCGCCCATGCTTGTCCTGCCAGCGGCATTCATATCCCGGCTCCATGCAGGCGCACAGGATGCCCCGCTCCCCCACGACCCCCATGAGATCGTAGAGGGAGGTCGCGTCCAGATCGCAGGACAGCTCGCAGCCGCCGAGAGCGCCGCGGCTCACCCGCACCAAATTGCCGGCGGAGAGCTTGCGCAGAATCTGGTAGGCAAACTGATTGGGGATCAATTCCGTTTCCGACATCTCGGCCACCGAATGCTTCTCCCCGTCCAGCAGCACCCGCAAAATGCGCAGCGCGTAGTCCGTCTCTTTGGTGATGATCATGCTCCACATCCTCTTTTCGCTTGCTTGTTAATACTATCATATCAATCTTGATAAATTTTGTCAAGATTATTTCAAAAAAAATATTGCTTTCATACAGACCGCCCCAGCCCGGGTCAGCTTCGCTTTCCATTCAGCGAAAAGCCATGTTCCTTACAATTATAGAAGCCGAAAAAGCTGTGCCATGCAGTCCGCCGAAAGCAGAAAAGACTATGACTGAAAACCAGAAAGCGGAGAAATTGGTTGGGGCTCGCAGGGGTCGCCCATCCAAGGCGGATGAGGCGATCCCTGACAAGCCTAAGCCATCCAACCGAAACAAGCAATAAAGTGCGTGCTTTTCATTTTATTCATGCCGATCATTCTTGGGAGACAGTAGAAAAATTTCCATTGTTATTGACATGATGTGCGTTACAGAGTAAAGTATTCATCAAGACTGATTCGCAATAAAGAATATCATGGTCGTTCCGTGATCGAGGTCGTTATGATAAAAGGAAATGTAAAAATAGATCGCAAAAATCTCATCAGCATCCTGCAAAGCTGCCTTGTGCTGATTTTGGTGATCCTTGTCGCTCTGATGATGGTCGAGATCGGCAACCTGAAGGGCACGGCCCGCGTCATCAATTATGCCGGGCTGGTGCGCGGAGACACGCAGCGGGCGGTAAAGCTGGAGATCACAGGCACCCGAAACGATGAGTTGATCGCGTATTTAGACGATATTTTAAGCGATCTGACATCCGGGGATGGGCACTACGAATTGGTAAAGCTCAAGGACGCGGCCTATCAGGAAAGGCTGGACATCCAGAGTGCCTACTGGGAGCGGCTCAAGGCGGAGGTCGCGGCGGCCAGACAGCGTGGATATGAGAACACCCAAATCGTTGCCATGAGCGAGACCTATTTTGAAATGGCGGACGAAACGGTGTCTGCCGCGGAACACTATTCAGAAAAGATCGCCATGAAGATCCGCACTATTGAGATCCTCTCGGCACTGGATATGCTGTGCCTGGTGATCCTGATCATGCTCCAGACCGCCATGGCAACTGAAAATGGCCCGGAAAAACCAACTGCTGGAGCAGAAGGCATACATCGACATCCATACCGGCCTGCCCAACAAAGGCTCCTGCGAGGAGCTTCTCAACAACAGGGAAATTCTCCGGGAGCCTACGGCCTGCGTCATATTTGACTGAACAATCTGAAAACCGTCAACGATACGAGGGGTCATTCGGCGGGTGACCAACTGATCCTGAGCTTTGCCCGGCTTTTACGCCGGGTGATCCCGGAAAAGCATTTCGTGGCAGATACGGCGGCGACGAATTTATGGCGGTCATTTACCATACGGACCGGCAGGAGGTGGAGGGCATACTGGACAGTCTGCGCAGGGAAGCCGACGCTGCAAACCGTGACGGCAATCAGCTTCCTCTCAGCTACGCCTACGGTTGGGCGATCTCCGCCGATTATGAAGGCTGCATCATGCAAACGCTGCTGGACAAGGCCGACTATTGCATGTACGAAAATAAGCGAGCCTACTACGCTACCCACGACCGGAGAGCGCCCAGGTCATAAGGCTCTTTTCAAACGAAAAACAGCAAGAACGAATTCGTCGCCACTATTGCGAAAAAAGCCTGGCCTGACGAAGAAAGGACAGGGAGGCGGCACTGAACGTCCACGTCGCAGTTGTGATGGAGGTACTGAAGGCTGGTGGCAGCGTGCAGTTCATTAGCTTCGTTAGCTTTGAGGTGAAGGGGTGCGCTGCCCGATCTGCCGGTTCAATGGTTTGCTGTACAGGAAACTCACCAGCAGGTACTTTACGATGAACGCTGGGGCGAGGGGCGGACGACTATCTTCTTTGCTGCACAACTGCACCATTTTCTCATACACGGACGGTAGATCCAGCACTGCCTCACATTTCCGGAGGATGGTCTCCTGCTGCATTAGATACTCGATTAATCCGCCAAGCTGATCTGGCCATTGCTGTAACGATACATAGCTGCCCTCCAGGTACAAGGTTTTTGCTGGATTTTTTCCAGTTCTCTTGCTCCAATTATACCACAGATTGGCCTCTATAGATTGAAATATAAGGCTTTTTCTTTTATTCAGTGCATATTAAGTTAGGATGTGCAGTAGATGCTCCATTTTAGCGTTTATCTGGAGATTGCCAAAGGATAAATAGAAGCAGTATTATGATGAGCAGCTTGCCGCAGAAAAACAGCGCACCGAGCGGGTGACCAAGCGCATTTTGACCGAGGAAGAAATGTCGGCTCTGTCCGATCGGCTGATGCAGGTCACCAAGGCATGACCATCACGGTGCGGTACTTCAAGGAGGATACCGCCCACCCGGAGATTCCCGCAGTGGGCAACTACGTC
>ENA-OQJX01000625-OQJX01000625.1-human-gut-metagenome-genome-assembly--contig:-NODE-625-length-15967-cov-2.553030_pt1 | contig 15967 bp, 18 predicted proteins | sample MGYA00242615_ERZ504782 | MGnify/ENA primary metagenome ERZ504782 (study PRJEB26092, sample SAMD00036354) | human gut metagenome | host: Homo sapiens | study: EMG produced TPA metagenomics assembly of... | reverse complement strand
TTTATTTTATTGAGTGGTTGATGACCTTTTTACTCTTGTGTAGATGATAAAGGCTCTTATGACTACTTACAAACTCCCACGGTGAAGATAACTTTTAGTGAGTCTATATATGACGGGGTCATTGGAGAAGAAACGCATATTGAACCTAATCTGTCTTTTAGCGAGGGAGATGATGTCTCTAATTATGAATTTGAATGGGAACTAAATGGTGAGGTTGTGTGTAACGAACAGATACTCTCATTTGTACCCAAAGAAGCTATTACTTATTATGTTTTGTACTCAGTCATCCATAAAGACAGTAAGATTAGAACAATGAAAAATCTGCAACTGGTAGCTAAATCTTCTTATAAAACAGGATGGGCTATTTTGTCAGATTTGAATCATAAGGCTATATTAACACAAGTTCGTGACGATAATGATGAGTATGTGGATTATTTAAATATTTATGAGAAGGTAAATGGCGAGGAACTAGGCAGTCAACCATATAAATTAGTAGAACATTATTCCGGTAAGAAAACTAATCCGGAAATTCTGGTTGTCAATCAGGATGCAAAAGGTCCATTGGAATTGGAGGGGAATTCGATGATGAAAGTTTTATATACTACACAGGAATTTACCGAAGGAGTGCCTGAAGATTTTGTTGTGACAGATGCTGCTTATCTTTATTATACAGATGTTCTGTTGACAGCTAACGGACAAATATATATTCGTTTGTTGAAGAATCCTGATAATGCGGGGTTCCATTCGGCACCTTACAGTAGTATTCCCGTGCATTATAACATGGGAATGAAAATAACACGAATGGTACAAGCCAATTTTTATAAAACACGACATGTATTGATGTATGATGAGAAGAATCATCGTTTCCTCAGTTTGAGTAGCCTTTATAGTTACTATACGGGTGCAATAGATGATGTTCCGATCAATGGATTGGAAGGTAAAAAGTTAATATATGCAGATGCTTATCTTCCAGATCCTTATACGGATTATCTTTGTGGTTATGTATTAGTGTTGCAAGATGCGGATGGAAACTATTCGGTGAAGACATTCGATTTGGAATATGATTGGCAGGGTAAGGTAATAATAAAGAATGAAACAGATTTTAGTTTCTCTGACGGTGGCGACTATTTGACAGATAAATCTAAGTTTTATTGTTCAAAGGATGCTTCAGGAAGTTATTTGTTCTTTTCAGGTGGAGCCATTAATAATGAATTGTATTATTATGAGAAAAGTACTCAGCGTGTAATACCTTATACTATTTGTAATAGTGAAATTACAGATCTTCAATTGAATTATGAAAGTATGACTTTAGGAGTTGGAATGAAGGACGGTTTTGTCGTATACGCTGTAGATGAATCGACTATTATGGGTGGTGAAGCAAAGAAACTTCACGAAGTAAATAATATTGGAGAAGTGGTAGACGTGATTTACCGTTATGGAAGTCCGTCAAAAATGTATCGTTAATAATTTATTCAAATGAAAATACGTTTATTGACTCTAGTGGGTCTTTCGTTGTTAGTTATGTTTTCTAATGAAGGGCATGCTAAAGTTTCCTTGGAAAAAGAAAAAGGCAAAATCGGAACAGGTGAAGAAAGCTACTCCTTATGAGAAACTGTTTCGTGGCAAAAAGTGTGAAACAGTAAAAGGTATGATAACACTTCATAAAATGGATGACCGCGTCTATTTTGAATTACCTTTGAATTTGTTGGAAAAGGATATGTTGTTAGGCTCTACTATTAGTGAGACTACAGATAATCGTTTTGGAAGTGTTGGTGAAAAACCGTATGCTCCTTTGCATATTACATTTATAAAAACAGACTCGTTGATTAGCTTATGTGAAGTATCTGATGATTATATGTCACATGATAGCAATCTACAGCAGAGAATATCAGAAAGTACCCGACCGGCAATTCTGAAGAACTTTAATATAAAAGCATATTCACCGGACAGTACAGCTGTGGTTTTTGATATGACAGATTTTTTATTGGCAAATCGGGACAATATGAATCCCTTTTCCCCATTTTCTCCTATTATGGCAGCATACACTGTCAGCAAGGAGTTCAGAAAGGAGGATTCATCTATTATGTCAATCAAATCATTCGATGATAATTTAAGTATTCGTTCTTCTTTGACTTACAATGTTACTGTATCGAGTATGGGAGTGACATATATTAAGCAGATGCCTTTTACAGCGGTGTTGACACGTAGTATTATTTTACTGCCGGAGAAACCGATGCGTCCTCGTTATGCGGATTCTCGTATCAATATCTTTTATACTCCTAAAGTTAAATTCAGCAATGAGAGTCAACGCGTTGAGAATGTTTATTATGCATTAAGATGGCGTTTAGAGCCTGTAGATGCAGAAAAATATGAGAAAGGGGAATTGGTGGAACCTAAGAAGCCGATTATATATTATATAGACAATGCTTTCCCTAATTTTTGGAAAAAATATATTCGTCGTGGAATTTTAAGATGGAATGATGCTTTTGAGAAGATCGGTTTTAAGAATGCAATTTGTGTGAAAGACTTTCCATTAGATGACCCTGAATTTGATCCGGATAATATAAAATATAGTTGTGTGAGATATTCTCCTTCTTTTATAGCCAATGCTATGGGACCTTCTTGGAGTGATCCGCGTACGGGGGAAATTTTGAATGCATCTGTTTATTTGTACCATAATTTAGTAGGGCTGGTACGTAACTGGCGTTTTGTACAGACGGCACAGGCGGACACGGATGTTCGCCGGAAACAACTTCCTACAGATATATTGGGTGATTGTATCAGTTATGTGGTGGCTCACGAAGTAGGACATACGTTTGCTTTTATGCATAACATGGCCGCGTCTTCTTCGATTCCTGTGGATTCATTACGCTCTGCCTCTTTTACCAATAAGTATGGAACTACTTATTCAATTATGGACTATGCACGCAATAATTATGTGGCACAACCGGGAGATAAAAGAAAAAGGAGTTCGTTTGACCCCTCCTGATTTGGGGATATATGATTATTTTTCAGTAAAGTGGTTATATTCTCCTATTATGTCAGCCAAATCCAGTGAGGAAGAAATTCCTATTTTGAGGCAATGGATTAGTGAGAAGTTGCCCGACCCGGCCTATCGTTATGGCAGACAACAGATTCGTACTCGTATCGACAAGTTCTTTTGAAGAAGATCTGGGGGACGATCCGGTGAAAGCTTCCTCTTACGGAGTCATGAATCTGAAATATATTTTGTCTCAGATGAACGAGTGGATTAAAGACGATGTAGAAGGTGACTTCCGAAAAGAAATTTATAACGAGATTATCGGTCAGTATATACGTTATATTAATAATGTATTATTTAATATTGGCGGTATTTATGTAAATGAACATTATGAAGGCGATCCGTTCCCTTCATACGTTCCTGTGACAAAGGAGAAGCAGAGGGAGTCGTTAAAATTTCTTTGGGAGCAGGCTCTTGATTGTTCATGGATAGATGAACCGGCTCTACAAAAAATATTGCCTCTTCATTCGAATTTGAGCAGTGTGATAGAGAACCTGATTATTGACTATGTGCTAAAACGTTTCCCTTCGGTGGCAATTTGTGGGGATAAGATGGAGCAGAATCCTTATACGCAGCTGGATTATATGGATGATCTATACTATTATATGTTTATGGTCCCGGATAAAAAAAATGTACTTTCGGCTTCTGAGAAAAATATGCAGCTAAAGTTCGTATCCTATTTAATGAATGGAATCAAAACAGTCAAGAAAGGAAGTGCTGCCGGAACATCAGGGAGAATGTTGACGGATGAACGAATACCTTTGCCTGAAGGTATTGTTGCTCCCACTTATTTGTATGATGGACCATTGAATCATTTCAATGATCCTAAAGAAGTTATGGGATTTGAAGATACTGTTTCTGTTACTATCCCTGTAGAGTCGATGGAACATCATTATTATTCTATGTTACGGAAGATTGAGCGGTTGGCTAAAAATCGAATGTCTGCCGGTAGTGATGAGAATCGCACTCATTATCGTCTGTTGGTTTATAAAATATCTCAATCTTTAAAATAGGTGTATGAATAGGAAAATTATATATTTCTCTTTGTTGTCTCTATTGTTGCTCTTTACTGTACAGGATGCTTGTGCACGTAAAAAAAGGAGAAGTCGGCAAAAACGGAAATCAAAGGATATGAGAATCATTTAAAAGATTGTGTTGCTTCTGATTCGACGGGGTTAATGATCATGCACCGGACTAAAGATAAAGTTCTGGTAGAGTTTCCAGTCAGGTTATTGGAGAAAGAAATGCTTTTAGCCTCTTCGATTATTAATATCAGTGACAATGGAGAAGGAGTAGTCGGGCAGTTCACTTCTCCGGAAGTCATGTTCCGTTTTGTGAGAAATGGCAAAAAGTTGGAAGCAAGAATGATGACTAACCAACCTTTAATGCGTGAGGAAACGGGAAAAGAAGGAGTAGCATCTTCTTTGTTGAAGTCTGCTTCGGGAGGTGTCTATAAATCTTTTAAGATAGAAGCTTTTGCAAAAGACAGTTCTTCGGTTCTGGTTAACCTGGCTCCTTTATTTTTGGAACATTCGGATTACTCGAATCCTTTTTCGTCTTATGCACCTAATTCAATGTATGGAATGGTAACCCGGAAATTCAGATGTGACACTTCACGTTCTTTTTTAAAGGATATTCATAGTTATCCGGATAATATTTCGGTAACCTGTGTATTGGGATATGATGTGGATTATACTGCTTTCGGAACAATTACTATGCAACGAAATGTACCGGTGACGGTTACTGCAGCACGAATGTTGGTATTACTTCCGGAAACGCCGATGGATATCCGATATGCTAATCAAAAAGTGAATACGGCATTTCTAGTCCGTAAGCAGTATGTAGATGAGATGTCTCCTTTGAAAAGCACTCATTTAGTAAAACGTTGGCGTTTGGAGCTTCGGACAAAGCTGCGTTTAAAAGGGGAGAAAAGGTAGAACCTAAAAAGCCGATAGTATTTTATATCGATACGTTAATGCCGGATTCTTGGAAACCTTATATCAAGGAAGGAGTAGAAGAATGGAATAAAAGTTTTGAGAAGATTGGCTATTTAAATGCTGTTCAGGCTAAAGAATGGCCGAAAGGAACAGACTTTTCTTCTTCCAACATCCGTCATTCTTCTATTTGTTATGCACCGGATTGGATGTATATGGCACAGACTTCTATGCACACAGACCCTCGTACCGGCGAAATACTGAATGCTTCAGTTTACATCCATCATAATTTTCTTTCTTTGTTATATAGCGGTCGTTGTACGCAGACTATGGCTTCTGATCCGACGGCCAGAACATTGACACTTTCGGAAAAGCAGATGGGAGAATTGTTAAAAGTCGGTATTGCACAGCAAGTAGGTCGTTGTTTGGGACTTACAGATAATATGGGGGCTTCTTATCATTACCCGGTAGACTCGCTCCGAAGTGCTGAATTTACGCGTCAGCACGGATTGACTGCTTCTGTTATGGATAACATAATGTGTAATTATATTGCCCAGCCGGAGGATGTTGAAAAGGGTGCTGTGTTAGTGCAACCGGGAATTGGTCCGTATGACTATTTCCCAATTCGTTATTTGTATGCTCCTGTTGTTGCTGATAAGCCGGAGAAGGAACTCGTTACTTTAAATAAATGGGTAGAAGATGCTTATACTGCTCATGAGTATCATTATGGGCCAAGACAGGAGTTTTATGCCCTATATGATCCGACTGCATTATATTGGGATCTCGGTGATGATCCGTTTAAAGCAGCAGATTATCAGATTCAAAATTTGAAAATTTCAATTGCAAACTTTATGAAGTGGTATGCAAAAGAGGATTATGATATAAGTCGGCGTGCAGAACTATATGCAAGTTTGATAAAGCTATTTACCAATAGAGCAATGGAATTATCATTCTGGATAGGTGGACTTTATCTGGATGAAGGAAAGGAAGGAATAAGCTTTCCGGTATCTAAGGAAATGCAACAGAAAGCATTGAATTATCTGGTGAAAATGTCGATGGATTTGGACTGGCTGACAAATGCTGAAGTTAAATCCAGTTTGGAATTACAGGATTTGATCGTAGATAAGACACGCAAATACATTTTTCAGTTATTATTCGACAGAATCCGTTATGTGGCATTATGCTCGGAGAAATCCGACGGAGAATACTCTGTAAAAAACTATATGGATGATATTCATTCTATTGTTTGGAAAGGAGTGTTGCAAAACAGAGTACTGACGAATACGGAGATGCTGTATCAAAATGCCTTTATTGATTATTTAGTAAAGAATATATCGAAAAATATGGGTGGAGGTACGGCTAAGAATGCCGGACGTCAGCAAGCTTTACGGGGAGATAGTTTTAAAATGGATATTTTTAATGAGGCTAATTCTTTCGTAATGGGTTGGCAGGCGCAGGATATAGTACCAGTGAACTCACATCAAGACGCCTCAGTTTATTGGGATATGCTATTAAAAATAAGAAATCTTTTGAGTAGCCGTATTTCATCTGCTTCTCCGGACATGAAGGAATATTATGGTTTTTTGATTTACAAAATAAATCAGATCTTAGATGATAACTGATATAAATGAAGTTGTATGCAATAAAGTGTAGGAAATAAAAGGAATAATAATCTCGATTATTAAAAAACTTTTTTATTTACGAGAAACAATATAACTTTGTAAATTGTTGAAATAACAAAACAACAATTTATTCATTTAATATACATTTTAATTATGCTACTATTATTGCAAGCAACACAAGCTGCGGACTCTGTGCAAGTGGCTGCAGATGAATTAATAAAAGAGGCGATTGCCAATGCTGACGGCTTAGATAAACTTTCGCTGATTACTCAACAACTGATAGACTTCGGTATTCGTGCCGGAGAACGTATATTGATTGCGATCCTTGTCTTTGTCGTCGGACGTTTCCTCATCTCGCTGCTCAACAAGTTTATCAGACGCCTGATGGATAAACGAAAAGTGGATGTAAGTATCAAAACTTTCGTTAAAAGTCTGGTCAATATTCTGTTGACGATTCTGTTAATCATTTCTGTCGTTGGCGCTCTAGGGGTTGAAACCACTTCGTTCGCAGCTTTATTGGCTTCTGCCGGTGTTGCTGTCGGTATGGCTTTATCCGGCAATCTGCAGAACTTTGCCGGGGGATTGGTTATTCTTTTGTTCAGACCTTATAAAGTTGGCGATTGGATAGAAACACAGCAAGGTTCAGCTGGCACGGTAAAAGAAATTCAGATATTCCATACCATCCTTACTACCGCGGACAACAAACTGATTTATATTCCCAATGGTTCATTGAGCAGTGGAATAGTGACCAACTACAGTCATCAGGAAACCCGCCGTGTAGAATGGATTATTGGTATAGATTATGGAGAAGATTATGAGAAAGTACAGAAAATCGTTTATGAGATTCTTGCTGCTGATAAACGCATCCTGAATGAGCCGGTTCCCTTTGTGGCTCTTCATGCGTTGGACGCCAGCAGTGTGAATGTAGTGGCACGTGTATGGGTAAATAGCGGAGATTACTGGGGTGTTTATTTCGATATAAATAAAGCGATTTACGAAACCTTCAATGAAAAAGGTATCAACTTCCCTTTCCCACAACTTACAGTACATCAGGGAAATTAATTATTCTACGCTGATTATTACAAAAAACGAGGGAGTCTCACATTAAGTGAAACTCCCTTATTTTTGGAAAACTTGTCTGGTGTGATTGAATAAATTTCTTTCTTTATTTTATGCCGAAATCTTCAGCTAGTTCATATCTATCTTCTTTGATTCCCAGTACATGATTAATTTTTCTCCTTTTCTCGAGATCTTTAAAGTAGTTTTCCACAACCTGATAGAGATCGAAGTTAGTAGTTGATCCCGCGGCTAAATCGAGTGATTCCACCATCTTTTCTACGGCTTGATGGATTTTCTCTGCGTCTATCAGATGCAGTTCGTTGCTGTGTATTAAATGTTTTTCCATGACTGCAATGTTTTTAATGTTATTACAGATATAACATTCCGCAGTCATGGAAAGTTCAATGATTGAATGTTAGATTTTGGCAAGTGCCTGATCCAAATCCGCAATCAGGTCATCAATATGTTCTGTTCCGATGGATAGGCGTACGGTGCCCGGATAAATTTCCTGTTCGGCTAGCTCCTGTGCATTGAGTTGTGAATGGGTAGTGCTCGCCGGGTGGATCACCAATGATTTCACGTCAGCCACATTGGCAAGCAGGGAGAAAATCTCCAGGCTGTCGATGAAACGGTGTGCCTCGTCTTGTCCGCCTTTTACCTCGAAAGTGAAGATAGAACCGGCGCCATTCGGGAAATAACGTTGATATAGTGCATGGTCAGGATGGTTGGATAATGACGGGTGATTCACTTTCTTCACTTTCGGGTGATTGTTTAAGAAATTCACTACCTTCAATGCATTTTCTACATGACGCTCTACACGTAAGGAAAGAGTTTCCAGACCTTGTAACAGGATAAAAGCGTTGAATGGACTGATGGTAGCTCCTGTGTCGCGCAGCAAAATGGCACGGATGCGGATTGCATAGGCAGCCGGACCGCTGCATCGACGAAGCGTACGCCATGATAGCATGGATCGGGTTCGGTCAGTTGTGGGAATTTGCCGGAGGCTACCCAGTCGAATTTACCTGAATCTACAATGACCCCTCCCAATGAGGAACCGTGTCCGCCAATGAACTTTGTTGCGGAATGTACTACGATATCTGCTCCGTGTTCGATGGGGCGGATTAAATACGGAGTTCCGAATGTGTTGTCAATAATCAAAGGTATTTTGTGGCGGTGGGCTATTTCTGCTACTGCTTCTATATCAATGATATTTGAGTTCGGATTTCCGAGGGTTTCGATAAATACAGCTTTCGTATTTTCCTGAATAGCTTTTTCAAAGTTCGACAAATCGCTTGGATCAACGAATGTTGTTGTGATGCCATAGCTGGGCAAGGTATGAGCCAGTAGGTTGTAGCTTCCTCCGTAAATAGTTTTGGATGCTACAATATGATCGCCTGCACGAGTGATATTCTCAAAAGCATAAGTGATGGCAGCGGCACCCGAAGCGACTGCCAGCCTGCTACTCCTCCTTCAAGGGCGGCAACGCGTTGTTCAAAGACTCCTTGAGTGGAGTTGGTCAGACGGCCGTAGATGTTTCCTGGGTCCTGCAGACCAAAACGTGCGGCTGCATGGGCGGAGTTGTGAAATACATAAGAGGTGGTCTGGTAAATAGGTACTGCGCGGGCATCTGTTGCCGGGTCTGCTTGTTCTTGTCCTACATGAACCTGTAAAGTCTCGAAGTGTAATTTCTTTGTTGCCATAATCGTATATTTTTAAAGTTTATATTCTTTCTTTATTTTCTTGCAAAGTTATGAGATGAAGATATATCGAACAAGATATGGCTGAAATGTAGAAAATAATGCTATTTTTGTGCCGTTATATGGAATAATACAACTGCATTATTCTTGGAAATTACCTTTTAGAAGAATATTTTTCTTATGGATACTTTTGATAAACTGGATAAAGTAGATTTGCAAATACTCCGTACTTTGCAAGAGAATGCCCGATTGACAACGAAAGAGTTGGCTGCGCGAGTGAGTCTTTCTTCAACTCCTGTTTTTGAACGTCTTAAACGGTTGGAGAATGGAGGTTATATAAAGAAGTATATTGCCGTATTGGATGCGGAAAAACTGAATCAGGGATTTGTCGTGTTCTGCAGTGTGAAGCTTAGACGCCTGAACAGGGATATAGCGGCAGAGTTTACACGGATCATACAGGATATTCCTGAAGTAACCGAATGTTATAACATATCGGGAAGTTATGATTATCTGTTGAAGATTCATGCTCCCAACATGAAATACTATCAGGAGTTTATTCTGAATGTATTGGGAACGATTGACAGCTTGGGATCACTGGAAAGTACATTTGTGATGGCGGAAGTGAAGCATCAATATGGGATACATATTTAGTCCTTTGTGTGATAGTCTGAAATTTATCTTGTATATTTGCTATGTAATATAAATCCTGTTCTCCTAACACAATGAAATGGCAACTTTGTAAATAGCTTCGCCCATATGGATTGTAACAATAGAGAGTTCTGCTGCTACAACTGTTTGTGATTTAACGTAAGTCACAAGTTATTTTTTTTATTCTATTCAATAAACTATATAAAAGAAGCCATTACAATGAATTCGAACATATATCCTCGTTCTAATGATTTTCAGACTATTTATCTGAATATGGTGATTAAGAATCCTGCTATTATCGTAGGTGATTATACAATATACAATGACTTTGTAAATGATCCAGTTCTTTTTGAGAAAAACAATGTCTTATATCATTATCCGATTAATAAAGACCGCTTGATAATAGGAAAATTCTGCTCCATAGCCTGTGGAGCTAAGTTTCTTTTCAATAGTGCAAACCACACATTGAATTCTTTATCCAATTATACGTTTCCTATCTTTTTTGAGGAATGGAATTTAGATAAGGGGGATGTTACTTCTGCCTGGGATAATAAAGGGATATAGTAATAGGTAATGATGTATGGATTGGATATGAAGCTGTTATCATGGCAGGAGTACACATCGGGAATGGAGCAGTCATTGCGTCGTGGGCAGTGGTTACTAAAGATGTTCCTCCTTATACAATAGTAGGCGGAACGCCAGCCAGGGAGATAGGAAACGTTTTGATGAGCAAACGATTGCCCGATTGCAAGAATTGCAATGGTGGGATTGGAGTGTCGAAAAGATCTCCGAATGTATACCTTATATTACAGGTGGAAAGATAGAAGAACTAATGAAAAGATAAACAATGCATATATGAAATTTATAATAGAACCCGGAACTTCTGCTGATATAAATGAATTGGAAAAGCTGTATGATGAACTGAATGATTTTCTGGCAGCTACGATTAATTATTCCGGATGGATAAAAGGTATCTATCCAATTTATTTTATCCAACGGTTTTAAATCGGAGCCTGTTTTTCTTATAACTTTGCAGCTGATTTTAGAAAAAGAAGTTTGGAATGATAAATAAGTATGAAGCACGGCTAGGTACAGAGCGTATGTTGCCGCTCGTTTTCAAAATGGCGCTTCCCGCAGTAGTTGCCCAATTCGTCAATTTGCTGTATAGCATGGTCGACCGTATCTATATCGGACATATTCCGGGTATTGGTACTGATGCGTTGGCTGGGGTAGGAGTGACGACTTCTCTTGTTATACTGATTTCTTCTTTCTCGGCGATTGTAGGAGGAGGGGGCGCGCCATTGGCAGCCATGGCACTGGGACAGGGCGATCGTCTGCGTGCCGGAAAAATTTTGGGGAATGGTTTTGTCTTATTAATACTATTCACCCTGTTCACTTCGTTCATCGCATATACCTTTATGGAACCGATTTTGCTTTTTACGGGTGCTTCGGAAAATACGTTGGAATATGCGGTTGATTATCTTTCCATCTATTTATTAGGAACTGTTTTCGTTGAAATATCTACAGGACTGAATAGCTTTATTAATGCACAGGGACGGCCAGCCATTGCCATGTACTCCGTCTTGATCGGTGCCTTATTGAATATTATTCTTGATCCTATTTTCATTTTCTGGTTTGATATGGGAGTGAAAGGAGCTGCTTTGGCTACCGTATTGTCTCAAGCATGTAGTGCGGCGTGGGTATTGAGTTTTCTCTTTTCCCGTCGTGCTTCCTTACCTTTGGAAAAGCGTAATATGCGGTTGAGGCGGAAGATTGTATTCGCCATGTTAGCTTTGGGAATATCTCCATTTATAATGGCAAGTACGGAGAGTCTGGTTGGTTTTGTATTGAATAGTAGTCTGAAAAATTTTGGAGATATTTATGTCAGCGCATTAACTATCTTGCAAAGTGCGATGCAGTTTGCAAGTGTTCCGTTAACCGGTTTTGCGCTGGGATTTGTTCCGATTATCAGTTATAATTATGGTCATGGTGATAAACAACGTGTGAAAGACTGTTTCTGTATTGTGATGATAACCATGTTTTCATTTAATCTGTTATTGATGCTACTTATGATCTTGTTTCCTACAATTGTTGCATCTGCTTTTACCAGTGATGAAAAATTGATAGAAACAGTCCGCTGGACAATGCCTGTTTTCTTGGGCGGTATGACTATCTTCGGATTACAGCGAGCCTGCCAAAATATGTTTGTAGCATTAGGTCAGGCTAAGATTTCTATTTTTATTGCTTTGTTACGTAAAGTGATTCTACTGATTCCATTGGCATTGATATTGCCGCATTATATGGGAGTAACCGGTGTATATGCAGCCGAAGCAATATCCGATGCGACAGCGGCAATTTGCTGTACTTTGTTGTTCTTTTGGCAGTTCCCCAAGATTCTGGGGAAAATACAGGGGAATATTTTGCGTACAGATTAGAAACAGCCAATGTACAAAGCATTGGCTATTGAATCTTTTGCAATAGGTGATGACATCGGATTTGTAGCCATCAACAGACGGATGCAAGAGGTTGGAGTGGAAAAATATTATGAGGAAGTAAAAGACCTGCCTCGTTATTAGTTTATTACTAGTTTTCTCTGTTTCATTCCAGTTCCTGTGCATAAATGTTGATGGCGCGTAATGCCTTTGAGATTTCAGTCGGGGTGATGCCCTGACATTCTATTCTTAATACTTTTTCCCAGTCCTCCATATCTATATTCCATTTGTAGATTTGGGGACATAGGGTGAACAGCGCTGCGATATGTTTTATATCCCGTGCATTTCTAACCGAGGTTCGAAAAATGAGTATTTGCTCTTCCATAGTTACTATCAATTACTTTTGTTTTCAGTGCAAAGGTAGGTTTAAACAAGGTTCTGTATAGGATTATTCGACGAATGCCTGATTACTCATGATGAAATAAGTAATACGGGAGATTAACTTCATATACTTATCCTTTGAAAAGTCAGTCATCTGTACCTGTCAATATATAAAAAAGTGTATCTGTTCTCGTCTTTCTTTTTTTATTTACTTTGCAGTGTTGTTTTAATCTCCTAATATACTTAAAGGTTATGAAGTTGAATTTTGCTAAAAGAATGTCTTATATAAAGGCTTCGGAAATAAGAGAGATATTAAAAGTCACCGAACAGGAAGATGTGATTTCGTTTGCAGGTGGTCTGCCTGCTCCGGAACTTTTCCCGATAGATGAAATCAATGAGATCAATCAGATCGTATTGAAAGAAGCAGGTACGAAAGCACTCCAATATACCACAACAGAAGGTTATGCCCCTTTGCGCGAATGGATTGCCAACCGAATGAACGAACGTTTGGGCACGGCTTTCGATAAAGATAATATTCTGATTACCCACGGCTCACAACAGGGGTTGGACTTATCCGGAAAAGTTTTTCTGGACGAGGGGGATGTCGTACTTTGCGAAAGCCCGACATATTTGGCTGCAATCAGCGCGTTCAAAGCGTATGGATGTAGCTTTATTGAAATTCCCACGGATGAGGACGGTATGATGATGGATGTTTTGGAAGAAATTTTGAGTAATACTCCTCATCTAAAGCTGATATATGCAATACCTACTTTTCAGAATCCTACAGGAAAGACGTGGAGCCTGGAAAGACGCAGGAAATTGGCTGAATTATCAGCAAAATACGGTGTTGCGGTTATTGAAGACAATCCGTATGGTGAGTTAAGGTTTGGAGGAGAATCTTTGCCATCTATAAAGTCTTTTGATGAGGCTGGAAATATCCTGTGTACAGGTAGTTTCTCGAAAATATTCTGTCCCGGCTTCCGGATCGGCTGGATTGCGGGGGATAAAGATATTATCCGCAAATATGTATTGGTTAAACAAGGCACGGATTTGCAATGCAACACTATTGCCCAAATGACCATTGCCGAATACCTGAAGCGCTATGACATTGATAAACATATTGCCAAAATAGTGGAAGTATACAGAAAACGCAGGAATGTAGCGATTGAAAGTATAGAACGTTATTTCCCTGATACTATAAAGTTTACTCGTCCCGAAGGCGGATTATTTACATGGATAGAGCTTCCCGAAGGGATTTCGGCACGTGATGTTTTAGTCAGAAGCCTGGAGAAAAAGATTGCTTTTGTTCCGGGAGGCTCCTTTTATCCGAACGGAAACAAGGAAAATACGCTTCGTATCAACTACTCTAATATGCCCGAAGACAAAATAGAGAAAGGACTTAAAACCCTCGGCGAAGTGGTAAAAGAGTATATCAGTCAATCAGAATGATTCTTTGATAATGTTTCCCAAAACCTGCAGGCGTTCTTCAATGAAAGCACTCCATTGCTGACCGAAACTCAAGCGCATACAGTTTCTGTACTGGTCGTGCAGAGTAAACATGCGTCCGGGAGCAATGCTGATCTTATGTTGCATCGCTTTGTAATATAGTTCCGTGGTATCAATCTTTTTATTCAGTTCCACCCAAAGCATAAAACCTCCTTGTGGAGTGATGATTTTAGTGTCTTCGGGGAAATAATCGGTAATAGCTTGTGCCAAATGAAGACTGTTGGAATGTAGTTCATGGCGCAACTTGCGTAAATGATTCTCATACCTGCCGTTCTCCATGAAGTTGGCAATGGCTTCCTGATTGAGGGTAGGAGTGGATATTAAATGAATATGTTTCTGACGAATAATAGCATCCTTAAACTTACCGGGGGCAATCCAGCTACCCGGTAACCGGGAGCTAACGTCTTTGATACAGAACCGCACCATAACACAAGTCCCTTTTCATCGAAAGCTTTACATGGTTTAGGGCGTGAATGTTCGAAGAATACATCACCGTATAAATCATCTTCAATCAGAGGAATATTGTGTTCCGCCAACATCTGTACTATCTCTTTCTTATGTTCATCGGGCATGCAACTCCCAAGCGGATTACTGAAATTACTGATAAGCAGGCATAGATTGATTTGCGGCAATACTTTTCTTAAAGCATCGGGCTCGATGCCTGTTACAGGATTGGTGGGCAGCTCCAACACTCGGATTCCCATGCTGTTGGCCAACTGCAATATCCCGAAATAAACAGGACTTTCAACAGCTATCGTGTCTCCTCTTTGAGCAATAACAGATAATGCCAAAGAGATGGAATTGGTCACTCCTGTGGTAGTAACAATATCATCTTCGGTCAGATTTCCATTCCAGCTATACGCAAAACGGGCAATATAGTTTCTCAAACGAATGTTTCCTTGAGGGTCTTCATACCTGGTGCCGTTTCCCGGAAGTGAATACATGGCCTTGGTCAATTCTTTATTGAGTTTAGCAATAGGCAATAAAATATCTTCCGGTATTCCCAGCGAAAAACGGGTGATAGACGAATCTTCGATGGAATGATATACTTCCATGATTAAGTCTGCTTCTTCCTTTCCCGGAGATTGGGCGGAAGGCTGTGTTGTTGTCGGCGCAGACAAATTTAGTGGCTTATAATTGACAATGTACCTGATTTGGGGCGGGAAATGATGAATCCTTCCTTTTCCAATTCATAATATACCTGAATGGCTGTATTTAAACTTACGCCATACTCATTGCTGATAGTACGTAAAGAAGGTAATTTCTCGCCTGCTTTCCATATACCTGTTTTTATTTGCCAGGCGATAGTGTCGGCTATCTTTTGATATAGGATTTCTTTTTTCATGTTTATTCTGTATCCGGCAAAGATACAAAAATGATGTCTGTATCTGTTGCGTTTGATTGCAAATGATTCATTCAGTCATTTTTTATAATTACTTGCTATTCAGTTCTTAATTAAATGGGAATTTAGCGGTTAAATGAGAATATATCGGTTAAATGAGAATTTATCGGTTAGGCTGAAAGCCTTACAATTATATATTTATTGGGGTGCCTAAGGCTTAATTATATAGCGTAGGCGAACGCCCTACGAAAAAAACACACCAGCCACAAGCCCTGAAAGGCGGAACTGTATACAATTATGCCTTCA
>ENA-OQJX01000624-OQJX01000624.1-human-gut-metagenome-genome-assembly--contig:-NODE-624-length-15995-cov-5.650366_pt1 | contig 15995 bp, 15 predicted proteins | sample MGYA00242615_ERZ504782 | MGnify/ENA primary metagenome ERZ504782 (study PRJEB26092, sample SAMD00036354) | human gut metagenome | host: Homo sapiens | study: EMG produced TPA metagenomics assembly of... | reverse complement strand
CCGCAAAAGCCGGTGGGCCGGATCCTGAGAACAACCCTCATCTGCGTGCATTGATGCAGAACGCCAAGAAAGAGAACATGCCGAAGGAGAATGTGAACGTGCTATCAAGCGTGCGGTCGAAAAAGATTTCTCTGGTTATAAGGAAATGACTTACGAAGGTTACGGACCTCACGGCATCGCTATTTTCGTAGAAACGGCAACCGACAATACGACCCGTACAGTGGCAAACGTTCGTAGCTATTTCAACAAACATGGCGGTTCGTTGGTACGAGCGGTAGTCTCGAATTCCTGTTCGATCATAAGTGTGTATTCCATATTGCTAAAAAAGAAGACATCTCGCTGGAAGATCTGGAACTGGAATTGATTGATTACGGTGTAGATGAACTGGATGAGGATGAAGATGAAGTCGTAATCTACGGTGAGTTTGCACAGAACTCCGCTATCCAGAAATATCTCGAAGAAAACGGATTCGAGATTACAAGTAGCGAATTTGTCCGTATTCCAAACGACTTGAAAGAAGTGACAGCCGAACAGCGTGAAGCAATCGAAAAATTGATTGAAAAGCTGGAAGAAGACGACGACGTTCAGAATGTGTTCCATAATATGAAGGAAGATGGAGGCGATGGCGAAGAATAAGTCCGTAATTGTTATAGAATAAAAAAGAGAGTGCAGGATGATAACCCTGCACTCTCTTTTTTTATTCTATATCAGCCTTTATGTCAAAAATTCTTCTTTTCTTTGCCGTACTTTATTTCAATACAAATACATTTTTTAGTGGTTATGAAAGGTTTTAGAACTCTACTTTGTGTTATTTCGTTGGCCTTGTCAGGCGTGGTTGTGAGTGATGTTATGGCCCAAAAAGAATTGGGAGTGTTTAATTCTTTAGCAGTAGGTGTGGGCGTCGGTACGACTGGTATTGACGTGAATGTGGCAACTCCTATCACTTCTCATTTTGATTTGCGTGGTGGTTTTTCTATTATGCCGAATTTCAGTATGAATACGGATGTGGATGTCGATGTGGAAGCAATAGAAGGTGTGAATGTTCCCTCTACAATCGATATGGAAGGAAGTATCAAGCGGGTCTCCGGTGAATTGCTTGTGAATTATTATCCGTTTAAAAAAGGTGCTTTCTTTTTGACTGCCGGTGCTTACTTTGGCGGAGGAACTCTGTTAAAGATTAACGGACATAGTGATGAATTGAAGGAACTGGTAGCCGAAGCTGGTAAGGCTGGTGTCGTTATCGGTGATTATACGATTCCGGTAGATGAAAATGGCAATGTGTCAGGTGGCTTGAAAGTTTCGAATTTTCGTCCGTATGTAGGACTGGGGTTCGGTCGTGCCGTACCGAAGAAACGGCTTGGCGTGATGTTCGAACTGGGAGTCCAATTTCATGGCAAACCGGAAGTTTATACGGACTATGGTAATGTCAATGATTTGCTGGATGAGGTCGATCCGGACGATACGTTTTCGAAAGTTATGGATAAACTGACTGTTTATCCGGTTATGAAGATACGTCTTTGTGGACGGATTTTCTAATCGTTCGTAAATATATTTGAATGAAAGCCTGGCTGTGGAGTCAGGCTTTCATTTTTACTATGAATAGTACAGGATTGTCTTCGTCTGTCCGGTCGGGAAAAGAGGTGGCGAGCTCTTTGCCACTTTTATAATAACAATAGGTGTTGCTCTGAAGGTCTATAGATTGAAGTTCGGGAATTTTGCCTGTCTTGTAGAAATTGTCTTCCAGTCCTCCCAGCACGTTATAGGCCTTTGTCTCTCGTTGATCGTAACAAAATGTATAGCTACGTTCCGGCAGGGTAGGATCGTAGTGTGTTGAGACTAAAAAACGTGTCCCAATCTGTAAAGGAAGAATTTTTGCATAATTCTCCGTGATAGCCAACTGGTTGCAATTGATGAGATAGAGCGTGTCGTTCAGGATATGGGCCGGCTGTAAGGAGGGAGCCTGTACATAAACGTGTCCGTCCTTGACGGCTATTTCGGAACCTGTCTTGTAATTGATATCCATTCTTCCCAAATCGGCTACATCCAGTTTGCGTTTCTCGACTTCATTGAAACCGAGATCAAATTTATAGAGCCATTGTTCTACTGTCGGAGCTTGTTTGTTTTCTGAATTGACCAAGTCGATTGTCGCCCACAGGTGGTTGTCATAATAAGCCATGTGGCCGAAAGTTTTCCATGAAGCATCTTGAGGAAGGATACTTTGGAAAAGGAGTTGCCCGTTGTAATCATAATAATATACTTCCTGTCCGGTGCCGATCACGATCAGCCGGTCGCGGACGGGATCGACTGCATAATCGGCCAGTTCGACAGGCTGCTTTGTTCCTGCCGATATGCCGTTATTTGTCCGAGAAATTGTCCGGAGCTGTTGAAATGATAAAGCCTGCGGTCGCTGACAAGGAAGATGTCTTCACGGTCGCGCTTGATCATTTTGATCTTTTTCAAGGAACAATGTCCGTTGGTTTCCAAAGGGATGGCGATCACCTCTTCGGCGACATCGGACAGGCTTCCTTCCAGTTGGCATTGAGGCAAATCGGTATTATGGATCACTTGATATCCGATCCGGCCGTATAAGGCTATCAGACATATGAATAAAAGATTAAAGGTTTTTCTCATTTCATTTCTAATTAAAAAAAATATCCAACCATTCATTTGTATAAACGGGCGATACTGTCGGTTTATTGCAAGGGTTTCTTAATCTTGCAAGAAAACCCAGTTGCTTTCGGAGGAGATATCTTCCCTGTACCGAAACCCTTCCCAAGTAAAACCTTTTAAGGCTTCCGGATCGGTAATCCGGTTTTTAATGATGTAACGGGTCATTTGTCCACGCGCCATCTTGGCATAGATTACGATTGTTTCGGCTTTCCCGTTTTTCCAGACTTTAAAATCCGGTGTTATTACACGGACAGATTGTTCTACCTTTTTCCAGTCGAATGAGGGTTGTAGGTCCATGCTCCCAAGTTGACCAGCAGGTTGTCGTCGGCTTTCACTTCTTCAATAAGCGGTTCTGTTTGGCGGGTACGCCAGTAAGCATACATATTCCCTTCTCCTAATTCAGGCAGTTTCACATCATATTCCATCCGGTAAGGTTGATCAGGTCTAACGGACGAAGGAGTCCATAACAAATGGAAATGAGCCGCAGGTGATCCTGGGCAAAGCGGAAGTCCGCTTCTGTAAAATCTTTGGGATTGATATTCTTGAATACGACACCCGTATAAGCTAACAGAGCTTGTAGCGGTTCTTCTTCCGTAGAATGGAAATTCTGAAAACGGTGGTAACTTTCCAGCATCAGTTTGGGACTGAGCTTTAGTATCCTGCCTAATTCTTCGGCGGGATATTGAGCCATGTGCAATGCGATCTCGATTGCTTCCCGGTTGAATCGGGGCGTTGTGCCTGCAGGCGCTTTTATTTTGGATGTTCCAGCCATTGTCTTAGCTGGAGATAAGATGATATGCATATTTACGAATATATTGTTTTTATTATGTGAATATCTCGTCGTTTATATCCGGCGCATAAATAAAAACCGGATATCCCGCATCCATTTTCTGATATAACTGCCTGATATCACGATGCAGACTGCCGATAGCACTACTACTATTCCGCCGATCTGTATCGGTTGTAGATGCTCTTCTAAGAAAAGGACACCCATACATACGGCGGTAAGTGGCTCCATACATCCCAAGATCGCAGTCGTTGTCGAACCTATATAGCGAATGGCCAGTATGAGTGTAAGGTCGGATACCAGCGTCGGGAGGAAAGCAACCATCAACACGTCTATCGTTGTGTCCAGATTCGGCATCGGGTCGGGCAAATCTCCTTTTATCGCCAGATTTATCAGAAAGACAATCGCTCCGGAAAGCAGGATATAGAAAGTGGCTTTCAAGCTGTCGAGCCTGGCAATCCGGCTTCGGTTCATGCCTACGATGTAGGTTGCATAGCAACTACCGTAGCCAATACCAACATCAATCCTTTCATATTGATAGAACCTCCCGGCGTATTTCCTCCACTCAACATATAGACACCGCTTACCGCCATCGCCATTGCCAGCAATATCGGCATTGTCAGCTTGTCCTTATAAAATACAAACATGATCAGGCTGACTACCACCGGATAAAGGAAATGGATGGTTGTCGCTACCCCGCTCGGAATATAAAGATAAGCCTCCGTCAGCCAAAGCGCCGTGATGGCATAGAGCGTACCTAAGATAAAAGCGATCCCGAATTCATCTTTCTGTATATCGAACGGAATCTTTTTCATCCACATCAGTACGGCAACCAGTACGGAAGCTAAGGAAAAACGGTAGAACAGCAACGAATCCAAACCTACGCCGTTTTCAAGCGCGGGAATGGAAAAAAGAGGAATCAATCCGAATGTGGCGGATGCGATAAGTCCGTACAAAAATCCTTTTACCTTCATGTAAATTCACTGTCTATTGAAATGAGAGGACAAAAGTAGCAAATCTTTCCGAACCTTTTCTAACGAAATGGGATTCATGCTTTGCTATTCTTTTCGATTAATTTTGTATGTTTACGGCGTATTAGAAAATGATGGACAGATAATTGTGTCCGGGTGCATGATGAAAACCCTTGTTTAGGGAGAGTGGAAATTAATACAAACTTTATATTATATGAAAGTCGGAATCGGTATTTTACTATTATTCTTTGTTGCTTCCTTGCAGGCACAGAATATAACAGGAAAGGTTACGGACAATAAAAACCGACCGGTAGATGGTGCAACTATCGTTTTGCAGGCAATAGATTCTACTTATATAAACGCCTCTATCTCAAATGTAGACGGAACTTTTGTGCTGGATAGCCTGCCGGAAGAATACCGCTTGATCATACAACATCTCTTATACAAGACCAAGGAAATCATAGGAAAGGGGAAAGATGCCGGTCTCATTCGACTTGATCCGCAAGATTATGCTTTGGAGGAAGTCGTGAATAAAGCGGAGCGTCCTTTTGTGAAGGTGGAAGAAGGGCGTTTGGGGTATGATCTGTCTGTTCTTGCCGGCGACGGAGTGGTGAACAATGCCTACGAGGCTCTGACTAAACTCCCCGGTGTCACGGAGAGTAAAGGCGCGCTTACTTTGGCTGGTACGGGAAACTTGACTGTGATCTTGAATGGAAAGCCGACCACAATGGACACCGGACAACTCGAGACGCTTTTGCGCAACACTCCGTTAGACCGGGTGGAGAAGGCGGAAGTCATGTACAGTGCACCTCCAGAATATCATGTAAGAGGAGCTGTGATTAATGTTGTCCTGAAACGCTCGAATGATTATTCTTTCCAGGGAGAAGTCAATGCCGATTATACAAACCAATATTTCAATAGTGGTGGGGCGAACGGTAATTTTCGCTTATCGACGCCTAAGATGGCTTTTGATGTCATGTATGGAGCCAATGATGTAAAAAAGATGGAATATATGAATCTCTATTCTAAGCACACATTGAAAAATCAAGTATATGATATCAGGCAAAACGAGCAATTGCGGATGAAGTATTGGAACCACAATCTTAGGACTGCATTCGAGTATAATCTGAATGATAAGGACCATCTCAATATCGCTTATACCGGCAGTTTCACTCCTAACCAGTATAGTAATAGCTTGACTTCCGGCAATTACCAGGCAAGCAATGTAGACAAATATGTTGAGACCCGTATGCACAATGTCACTTTGCAATATCATTCCGGAGTCGGATTTGATGTCGGTGGAGATTACACGCATTATACGTCCGATAATAACCAGACGTTGCTTGCGGACTATGCGGATGGCGGTCAGAGCAGTTTCTCTATAATCGGTGGTCAAAAGATAGACCGGTATTCTATTTATGCCGACCGGAAGCGTCATTTGGCTAAAGAATGGAATTTAGGCTATGGTATATCTTATCGATTTGCGAAAGATCGTGATTTTCAGACCTATGATAAGGTTACAGGTGATATTCCGACCGAAAATACAGATTCCCGGCTTCGCGAGCAAACGGCCAACTTCTATGTCTCCCTGAGTAGGAATTATGCGACCGGTACGTCGGTTTCTGTCTCTGCTACAGGTGAATATTATGCCATTGGCAGTTATCGTAAGTGGGCGGTTTATCCACAAGCATCCCTGACGTATGTAAAATCTCCCAAACATTTATTCCAGCTTTCGTTATCAACGGATAAGACTTATCCGGGTTATTGGGATATGCAGTCTTCCGTCAGTCATCTGAACGGATATACCGAGCTTTGGGGAACACCGGGATTGAAGCCGTCGACAACCTATAATTTGAATGGCAATTATATATGGAAACAAAAGTATATTTTCGGCCTGTTTTTCATGCATACATCTGACTTTTTTGTTCAGACGGGCTATCAATCAACCGACCGTTTAGCATTAATCTATAAGAATACGAACTGGAACTATATGCAAATGTGGGGGGCAAACATCATCCTGCCCTTTAAAGCCGGAAATTGGCTGGATTCACGGCTGACTTTGGTTGGTATGCAGGTTCACCAGCGTTGTGACGACTTTTTCGATATCCCGTTTAACCGGAGAAAATGGATGTTCAACGGTTCACTGGATAACACGTTTAAAGTCAACAAAAATCTGGCTTTCGAATTGATAGGAAGCCTGCAAACCCCGATGATTCAGGGAACTTTCGATATTGAAGCGGTCTATAATCTTACTGCCGGATTGAAATGGAATTTTGCTAACGATAGGATAAGTCTGTCAGCCCGTTGCAGTGATCTTTTCAACTCAGGTATGCCTGACTTGAAAGTCCGTTTTAAAGGGCAGCATTTGGATATGAACAATGGTTTCTATTCACGTGCTTTCACCTTACATTTCAGTTACCGTTTCGGTGGATATAAGAAGAAAGAAGTCAGAAAAGTCGATACCTCAAGGTTCGGACATTAGAATGGGGCCTGTTTTTCTTTTGGGGCTGTATGCCAAATGTACTTGCCTCCGTCTTTATGGATAGCATACTGGACGAGTTACAGCTTGTCCAGTATGCTATTTATTTTTTGTAAATTATTTTTGCATGAGACGATTTGCCGGGAAGGCATTTCGTCTCCTATCAGGTCGTATATATCATGTAGCAGAGGTTTTACCCGAAGGGCGAGCCGTTCGCCTGCTTCTGTCAGGTGGATTTGTTTGTTACGCCGGTCCGTCGGGTCTTCCCGTCGTTCCACCCAGCCTTTCTTTTCTAGGTTATTGATAAGATTGGTCAGGCAGGCTTTATCTTTAGCTGTCTGTTCTGCCAGATATTGCTGGCTGACTCCGGGTTTCTTCCATAGACGGTGCATCACCTGGAGCATTTCAAATGTCATGTCGACATTATTGGTTTTTAATACTCTTTGTATGGTCTGGCGAAAGGTCATTCGCGTTTTCAGGATTTGGAGTATTAGTTCGTGTGCCGTTTCGTTATTTGCCATTGCTGTTTACTTTTACGGCACAAAAATAAGGAATATCCTTGAGATATCGGTTAGATGTTTGACTGTCGGTCAAAGAATGCGCCGTTCCAATTCGTCCAGCATATTCACGCGTTCCAAAGAGAATGTGTTGTCATGTGTTTGGATATATTCCAAGAGTGTCTTGGCCTTTTGCAACATTGCCTGTTCCTCGCCGGGGTAGAGATAACTTTCTTCGATCAAGGTCTTGACGGCTATCTCAAGACGAGGGATTCCGCCGTTATCGTCACTGTCGAGCTGGCGGATAAGTTCTTCGGGCTGGACCGTCATAAGGGTGGGACGGTCCAGTTTGAGGGAACTGTATACGGTTTGGATCAACTCCGGTGTATGGCGGGCCGCATTTGTGTTGCGGTTCATAATGATCTGAAGAACCACTTTGGTAAGCTCCTCGATCTGTACCAGGATAAAATCTCTCTTAAGCATAAGAAATATCAGCTTTTAAAATGGTCAATTCTCGATTGTCAATTGAATAATGCGTACATCCTTCTTAGGGCGGTCATATTCGTCGCGAGGTTGTCCGGCGATGGCATCGAGCACGTCGAATCCTTCAATGAGTTCGCCATATACGGTATAGTTGCCGTCCAGATGGTGGCAACCTCCTTCAGTGGTGTAGGCCTTCCGTTGCTCTTTGGTGAACAGCAGGTGCCCGGGTGTGGCACGTACCATTGAATCTACTTGGGCGTTGATCTTGCGCAGACGTTTCTGGTATTCGCGTTTATTGCTGGCTTTCTGCATGCGCAGTTCGGCGCGGACGGGATAGAAGAACTTCTGCATGGCCTTCTCCTTGATATCCTGGTTAGCGATCATTTCCAGCGTGTCCAGTTCACCATTAGTGTAGACTTTTCCTTGTACGATATAGAATTGCGACATATCCGATTTCTTTTGCGGGTTGATGTCGTCGTTCTGGCGGGGAGCAGCCAACGCACCCCGTTTGTTGAAATGGTGAGGCCGCATCTCCGGCATGATCTCCGAATTTCGGTCTCCGAAACCGCAACGAGCACCAGCGGGAGCATTGCGTGAATCGGGAGCGCCGCCCTGTATCATAAATTCCGGGAGTACGCGAGTGAATAGCGTTCCGTCGTATTCGCCTCGTTTGGCGCGTTCGATAAAGGTACGGACGTGGTTGGGAACATCGTCATACAGTTTCGCTTTCAGGATTCCAGCACTTGTGTTGATGGTGACTATTTTTGCTGGAGTCTGTTCTGATGCGGAGGTTACGGTGTCCGCATCGCTCTGTCCGAAGATAGGAGAGAGGTAGGTCAGCAAGCCTAATAAGATATAATAGCTCTTTTTCATCTTTTAAAATATTTGGTGGGTAAAGATAGTATATATGTTGTTAAACACAAAGTAAATGGCTACCTTTGCACCTTTAAGGCAAATTTAAGATTATAACTACACGTATTATTATGAATTGGATTAATGATTTGTTATGGGGCGAGGGCATCGGCCACTCCATACTTCTGCTTTCCTTTGTGATCGCTGCGGGCATACAATTAGGTAAGATCAAAGTCTTCGGCGTATCTTTGGGAATTACTCTTGTGTTGTTTGTGGGGATCATTTTAGGGCATTTCGGTTTTACGATCAACCACAATGTGATTCACTTTTTTAAAGAGTTCGGATTGATACTTTTTGTCTACTCTGTAGGTATGCAGGTCGGACCGGGTTTCTTCTCTTCTTTCAAGCAGGGAGGAGTTACGCTGAATATGCTGGCGTGCGGTATTGTGTTTTTAGGAGTCTTGACGGCTGTCATTCTGCACTATGTGACTGGTATCCCGATGCCTACGATGGTTGGTATCTTGTCGGGGGCGGTAACGAATACACCTGGATTGGGTGCTGCCCAGCAGGCATTTTCCGATATGCACGGAGTGTCTGACAATACGATTGCTTTGGGATATGCTGTCGCTTATCCGTTGGGTGTGATCGGTATTATCCTGTCTATTATCCTGATTAAGTATATTTTTCGTGTAAGTTTCGATAAGGAGAACGAGCAGTTGAACAGTGAGGATTCTTCGCATATCAATGGCGCCAAGCCGATCTCGTTGCTCGTGAAGAATCCGGCTATCTTCGACAAGACGATCGCAGAATTGTCGAACCTGCTGGAACATCGTGATTTTGTTATTTCCCGTGTCTGGCGTGACAGCAACAAGCAGATCGAAATCGCTTCCGCCAATACCATTTTAAGGGAAAACGACAAGGTTTTTGTCATCACGACCGAGGCGGATGCCGAGACGATCAAGACTTTTGTTGGGGAAGAGATCGATATGGAACGTAAACAGTGGATCCGTATGGAGAGCCAGTTTATCAACCGCCGTATCCTGATTACGAAACCGGAACTGAACGGTAAGCGTCTAGGCCAATTGAAACTGCGTAAATTATATGGTATCAATATCACCCGTATCAATCGTGCCGGTGTCGATCTGGTTGCCAAACCGGAATTGACGTTGCAGGTTGGCGACCGTGTGAATGTAGTCGGTACCGAAACAGCGGTTTCCAATGTGGAAAAGGTTTTGGGTAATTCGATGAAGCGCCTGAACGAACCGAATTTGATCACGATCTTTGTCGGTATTGCGTTAGGTATCGTGCTGGGTAGTATTCCAATTACCTTCCCTGGTATTCCGCAGCCGGTCAAGTTAGGTCTGGCGGGCGGTCCGCTGGTTGTGGCTATTTTGATCAGCCGCTTCGGTTACCATTATAAATTGATTACTTACACGACACAGAGTGCGAACTTGATGTTACGTGAGATCGGTATTACACTTTTCCTTGCTTGCGTAGGTATCAGTGCAGGTGATGGTTTTGTCGATACGATTGTGAATAATGGCGGTTTTGCCTGGATCGGCTACGGTTTCATTATTACGTTTGTGCCGTTGATGATCATTGGTTGTATTGGCCGTTATTTCTGCAAAGTCAATTACTTTACGCTTATGGGGCTTATTGCCGGTAGTACGACCGACCCGCCTGCATTGGCTTATTCGAATGCGACAGCCGGAAACGACGCTCCATCGGTAGGGTATGCAACTGTCTATCCGTTGACTATGTTCCTTCGGGTATTGACAGCGCAGCTGTTGATTCTGTTCTTCGCATAACTGTATAATTATTGTCGTAGAAGAGGGGCAAAAAGACGACCGTCTTCATCACTGTGACGACCGACTTTATTTCCATGAAGTCAATGTTCGTTTCCTATGAACATTGACTTCATCGCGATGAGGACGGTCATTACGACGATGAAGACGGTCGTTTTTTTATAGCAATATGACTTCTGCTTTTATATTATAGAAATCGGGATTACTTTTTTGTCTGTTCTGTTGCTGTCGGTATTTGCCGCGTGCTGTCCGGTGTGGCCGGGCGTAGAGGAATTAAAGGGTATTTTTTCCGGCGACGGAAAATGTCGGAGAAGCGGGTAAAGTCTTCTTGTACATGATACCTACTCCCTGTGTTGTCAGGGCTTGTTTAAGGATCATGTACATATCGTTGGCATGGTTGTAGGCTTTTAGGCGGATATCACCGCTGGGTGTCAGCAGATATTCGAGGTCGAACTCACCGATGAAGCATTCTTCTGGTTGTTTACGATGCTGTTCTTATATCCGAAGTTTCCGTTGAATATGAGGCGATTGTTCAGCAATTGGCTGGACAGCAGCATTTCTACTTCTGTATCTTCGATACCGTCCTGGCTGGTTCGGATATTTGTACCGAGTTGCACTTTGTCGGTGAAGCTGTTCATGATACTGGATATCTGGGAGGAAAGGGCGGATGAGGCCACTGCGCTGAAATCGTTCGATTTATATTGTGCATTGTATTCCGGTGTATAGAATTTGTTCAGAACCAGCAGATAGATGATTTGCCGGGTCATCATGTCTTCTGTATCGACCAAACTTTTGACCTGCCGTTGGAGTTCTTCGTTGGAGCTCGGCAGTTCGAGGTCGAACGAAATAGTTGGGTTCCGCAGCACACCGTCTAATTTCAATACGCAGTTGACCGGCGTATTGCGTCGGGAACTTTCGTACGTCAGACTGGGGTCCAAATCCTGTATGTTGGCTGTCACGTTATAGATGGCATTTACATTCATCGTTGCCTCGAAAGGATCTCCCCGAAAGTTGATAATACTGCCATCCCGTATCTTAAAGTTTTTATGGATGAGTTGTTGCAGGCTGAAATTATAGTTTCCTTGCACGATCCCGATGTTTCCATACATACGCAAGTCGGTTTTCGTCCCGTATTGTATCTGAAGGCTTCCGTTACAGTTCCCAGTTATTTTATCTCCTGCGACCGGATCCATGATCAGTTCGATGTCGGCATCTGGTGTGATGTCGAGAAGGAAGTTCATGCGCAATTCCGCCCCTTCATCTTCGTTTTTGAAAATAAGAGGTTTAATGGAATCGACCGGTTGTGTAAGTGCCATTTCCCGTAATTCCTTTTTATTCACGAAGGTGATGAAATCATATTCTGCCGCAGAAGAGTTGTTCATGAAGTCGAGTTTGACGGATGTTTTGGGATCACTTCGCATATTGATGTCGAAGTTGATCAATTGTCCATTCCCTTTTATGGAGGCTGTTCCGGTTCCGAAGACGGTTCCGAAGATCAGCGGATTTTGCTTTTGAGGTGCATCGAATACCAACATATTGTTTGTTTGGACTCCTACATCGAAGCTGACATCCTTGAAGTGTTTGTGATTGACGGTCAGGTTTACCTTTGCCGAGTTGCCGAACTTGTCATGCACTGTTACGTTGCGTCCGATGATGGCTCCCGGAGTCAGGTGGATGGAGTCGGAAAACGTGTAGTAGGTGTTCAGATATTCGATACCCAGGCCACCATCGAGAACAAAGGCATCTCCCTCTACGTTCAGCTCCTTGAATGGACCATGCAGGTGGACATTGCCGAATCCTCGTCCTTTCATGTTCTTGGCGATATTCTCGACGAAAGGCCGCAGGAAAGCGACGTCCAGGTCATTCGCCCCGAAGAAGAGGGAAAGGCCTGCGTTTTTGCCGACCGGATAGATATAGCCACTGACATCGGTCCAGGTCGTATCGTTCTTGTAGATGCTGCCTAGCATCAGAATGCCCTTTTGCTGGTCATCCCATTCGCTGAAAAGGTTGAGGCGTCCTAAGGGTACTTGGTTGAACGAAAAGTCTTGTACTTCGAGGTCGGTGTTCAGCATCCGGCTGCCGTAGAGGTCGGTGATGTTGAAGGTTCCGGTAGCCTTTCCGGCAAACTGGAGCACCGGGATGTTCAGGATGTCGAAGATGTAGCTCAGTTCGACTTGTTTCAGGTCCAGCAACAGTGTGTCGGCCGGATCTTTCGAAACCGTTCCTTCCATATGGAGATATTCGGTGCCGTTGGAGACGGAAAAGTCTTGTATCCCGATCTTGCCGTCTGCAATGGTGATGGTGGACGGGGCGATGTGCCAGGTGGAATCGTTCAGGATCAGCGGACTTTCGTTCAGCGAGATTTCTGTGCGTAGTTTGGCTGGCCCTTTTTCCTGTTCTTCCTCGATGAAGAGCGTGGAGGCGGAAAGGTCTGCTTTAAATAGTCGTTCTTTGTTGTTTGCCCAGCTGATCTGCGTCTTTATCTGGTTGTCTTTTGCATCTACTTTCAGATCCATGTAGTTGCGTAATCCTTTGGCATTGTAATTGGTTGCTTGAGTTTCAAGTTTACCTTGTCTTCGGGATTGTCACAGGTCAGATAGCCGGATTCGAACATAGACTTACCGATGTTGAATTTAGGTAGGTAGGCCTCGAAACGGAAGCGGTTGTACTGGTTGTTATAATGCCCTGTGATACGTCCCTGGTTCAGCATCGTAAAAGGGAGTTTCAGAGTGTTGGATATGACTTCTGTGTTTTCGATCGTCAGCAAGAGAGAAAAGTTGTTTTCCATCACCTTCTGTTTCTTTTGCGTGACGTTGATCAGAGCCGGAACATACCCTTTTAATGTCTGCATAAGGCTGGGAACGATTGTCGTGAAGGAGTAAGCACCCGTCACTTCGCCATTCAGAACGTCGGAGGTGATGGTCAGATGACGGTTCAGCGAATGGCCTGTAGCCTCCACCTTGAGCTTTTTCAGGAAAAAGGTGTCCGGCTTGGTTTTGAAAGAGAGGCTGTCAAGCGTAATGCTTCCTTCCAGATTGTCGATGTTGTTGCCTGTGAAATCAGCATTCAGCGAGCAGGAGATGTCCGGTGCTTCGTATTTATTCGTCAGATGGAGACTGTCCGGACGGAAATGTTCCAGACGTGAAGTGAAGTTGAACATGGAATTCTTGCCTTCATGCAGGAACAACCCTTCAGCATACAGTTTGCCGTTCGGATCGTCGATGTCCAGCACTCCGTTGAATCCGTTTTTCTTGAAGTTACCTGATAGGAGTATGTTTTCGTATTTATAGCCTTTGTATTCGAACTCATCTATATTAGCCTTGATATTACCCGAAAACGATCCTCCTGCAGGACGGTGCGTGTCCAGTGTAACGGCTAATTTGGCTGTTCCATACGGATTGCCGTCTGGAAAAAGTTCGTCCAGGTGCAGGGTGGAGGTCGAAAGGTGTCCTTTCAGGTAGGCGGCGATATTCTTCTCCTTGTCATTCCCGAATATCAGGTCGGTCTGGACGGAACCGATCGCCGACGAGAACTTGCCGAAAGCGACCAGGTTGTCGAAGAAACCGGATATTTCGCCAGTAAAATTGATCGTGCCTAATTTGACGATCGCATCCGGCAGTTTGACCGGACGCTGGTTGAAGTTGTTAGCCAGGCCCGAAATTCCTTCGGTCGTGATATACATCTTATTGACTTGCCCGAAGATATAGGCGTCTTCCGGGTGTGTGATCCCTTTCATCTCCATCTTGCCGACGAAAAGCATCTTGTCGCTGTATTTCAGTGTCAGCCGTTTCAGGTCGATATTGTTTATGTAGCCTGATGCCTCGGCCGAAAGTTCGATAGTTTCCGAGAAGTTACGGAATGCCGGGACGAAGGCGGAGAGGTCTTTCAGGCAAATTTGCGAAGGTGCGATATTTAGTTCGATGGGCGAACGGTCCAGCCAATCGGATGCACTGGTTGCTTCCCCAGTATGGATATGGGCGCGGTCTATATTGAGGTCCGTGTCAGGCAGCTTGATTTCAAAGTTGTTAATGATCGCGCTGTCCTTGTTGGCCACTATGTTGAGTGACAATTTGTTCAACGAAAAGCCCGAAGCCTCGTCGAAACTCATCTTCTTGATGTTGGCATTGAGGCTGTCCTTGTTGAATGCCTTCATCGAAATTTTAGCACTCATATTGCGGATGTCGATATGCTTGGCGTTGAACTTTCCGGGGGTGACGGCTGCATTCTTCACATCGTAACGGAAATTACCGCGGCGTATCAGGATCGAGTTGAAACGCAGGTCGATATTGGATTGTTTTTTCACCGTATCTTTGCTGGCGAAAGCATCGATAACGAATTGCAGGTTCAACTTGTCTGCCGGCGTTTCCTTGTTCAGGTTGACGGAGAAACCGAACAGGCGGACTGTCGAGAACACAATCTTTCCATTCAGCAAAGGTAGGATTTCGAAACCGGCCGACACATGGTTGGCATCGAACAGTACGGCTCCATTTTTATCTTCGAGATACAGATTTTCCAGCACCAGGCGGTTGAACCACTCGATGTCTACATTCCCGATCCGTACGGGCACACCTAAACGTTCGGATAATTCTGTCGTTGCCGTATTTGCCACTTTTTGTTGCACATAGGGAATGCGCAACAAGATGGCTGGAGTTGCGTAGAATATCCAGAACAGGGTGAGCAGGGTGATGATTATGTATTTAAGTCCTTTGATATCTTTACTATATTTAAGCACAAAACTACAACAATATCCCGATAGATTTCGTTAATTTGCACAAAAATTAAAACGAAGATATGAGTGTGACAATATTAGGAATCGAATCGTCGTGCGACGATACTTCCTCTTCTGTAATACGCGACGGCGTGATGCTGTCGAATGTAATTGCCAGTCAGGCTGTTCACGAAGCCTATGGCGGTGTTGTTCCCGAACTGGCTTCCCGCGCACATCAACAGAACATTATCCCGGTGGTTGCCGAAGCGATCAAGCGTGCCGGTATCGATAAATCCGAATTAAGTGCCGTTGCTTTCACCCGTGGGCCGGGTTTGATGGGATCATTGCTGGTTGGGACTTCCTTTGCCAAAGGCTTGGCTGCCTCGTTGGATATTCCGATGATCGAGATCAACCACTTGCAGGCACACGTGCTGGCTCATTTTATCAAGGAGACGCCGGAAGATGATCATGCTCCTTCGTTCCCGTTCCTTTGCCTGTTGGTTTCGGGTGGAAATTCGCAGATTATCAAGGTGAATGCTTACAACGATATGGAAGTGATCGGGCAGACGATCGACGATGCTGCCGGTGAAGCGTTTGACAAATGTGCAAAGGTGATGGGGTTAGGTTACCCCGGTGGTCCCGTCGTGAACCGCCTTGCTAACGAAGGAAATCCGAAGGCTTTTACATTCAGTAAGCCGCATATCCCCGGTTATGACTATAGTTTCAGCGGATTGAAAACCTCT
>ENA-OQJX01000623-OQJX01000623.1-human-gut-metagenome-genome-assembly--contig:-NODE-623-length-16022-cov-2.717144_pt1 | contig 16022 bp, 11 predicted proteins | sample MGYA00242615_ERZ504782 | MGnify/ENA primary metagenome ERZ504782 (study PRJEB26092, sample SAMD00036354) | human gut metagenome | host: Homo sapiens | study: EMG produced TPA metagenomics assembly of... | reverse complement strand
TACATAGCCAGTAGGGACAGTGTAGATGTTATAAAATATACTACAAAAAATGTACTTCTATTATAAAATGTACACGATTTGCAAACTTTTTTATAACACTTTTATCTCCTTCCAGGAGTTATGTATGTCACTTCGTTTTTTACCTTTATGCCCAGCTAACCCCGTCATATCGGCTAATATCTGCTATCAAACACTGCATCACATATGGTGGGAACAGTGCCAAAGCCCATTAACGGCCTGTTTGCGTCGTGTTATCCAGATAATCGCCGGACATATACCAGAGTGCTCATACCCTAATAGATTAATTATTATTTATAAATTTCCCTAAATAAAACGTCTGTATTAGATATAAAAAAGGGATTTACAGCATACTTCTTCAAAGTATTACTTTATTACAATAACAAGTGCATTCAGGAGCGGATTTATTCCTAATAGATGCAATTGTATAACCGTCGTATTGGAAGCAATAAAGAAACAACCCTGTGAGAATCGGTCCACAGCGCTGTAACATATATTTAAGCAATGTATATCATCCACCACTAATGGCAAACGATAAAGAAATATGTAATTCACAGAAGGTACTGTCGAGACAATACACCAACTTTGTGGAGGATTGTAACAAAAGTATATGGATTAAAGACAAAATGTGTTGATAACTGTATTTTTCTCCATATATGGTATTTTATTAATAAGTTATCCTATCTGGAAATTTGTGTTCCTTGGCCCAGCCATCCTCCGACACCTTCAACCAGTTTCCAAGTTCCTTTTTCAGTAACTTTGTCTGAATTGACGGAATTTCCTCTATTTTCAGAGAATGTATCTGATAAGGATCCTTCAGATTATCAAAAAGTTGATAATTTCCATCCCCTGTCACCAAATACGAGTAGCGGTCAGTGCGTACACCTTTCTCTTTCTGCTGATAGAAAAACTGAGAAACAGGTTTCTTTACCTTCCTATATTTACCCGTAAGAATACCTTGTGAATAATCCTTTCCCTTCACCGTTTCAGGAAGTTGGTCTCCAAGGTTCATCATACCCAGCAAAGTAGGCATAATATCTGTAGCGCCCAACATCAGATCGTTCACTCCTGGTTTCAGTTGACCGGGATAACGTATAAAGAACGGAATAGAAAAAGACTCATCATAAATCACACTCTTTGCCATACGACCGTGGCTACCCATCATTTCCCCATGATCGGCAGTGAATATCAAGATGGTATTATCAGTCAATCCTTCTTCATCCAAAACTTTCAACACCCGACCTATCTCATCGTCCACACTCTTCACCAAAGAGAAATAAATTTTTGCCTGAAGTGTCAGTTGTTCCAAGTTTTTCACTTGTGTACCCTCACCAAATTTCACATTAGGACGTAGCAATACTTCTTCCGGTTTCAAATCTTTATAATATTGATTAAACACCTCTTCCTTACAATCCGTAAGTCTATGATAAGGGGTATGAGGTGGATTCAAACTCCAGAATAAACTGAAAGGCTTGGAAGCGTCTCGTTGTCCTTGCTTATTTCGCAGATAACCTATCACTACATCCGCTTCAACCTCCAAGGTAAGCCGACGATAACGGAACGGCTCACCATCTTTCTTTCCACCCACCAATTCAGGACGATTGGAATAGGCAGTAGCATTAAAATGATTGTCTTTCAATTGCTGAAACCAGTACTTATTACTCTTGCGCCCTCTTCCTTCAGGAATATAGGTATCGTATGGATACACACAATGTCCGCCAGGTGCTTCAGTTGTACCTACATAATTATTCTCCTTGTCAAACAGGGCTTCCGTACGATGCCAATGCGTTTTTCCCACATAAGCCGTTTCATAACCAGCTCCCGCAAGTACATCAGTGAAACAAACCAAGCTGTCGGGAATACCGTTTTGATTGTTCACATGGCAATTGCCCGGTACTCCATTCTTCTCAGGGAATGCACCTGTCATCAACATAGCACGATGAGGACTACTTAACGGACAAGTACTGCACGCCCGATTAAAAATCACACTCTGTTTTGCCAGTCTATCCAAATTAGGGGTATGAACCGGATCACCTACCGTATTCAGAACATTACGATATGCCACATCATTCCATATACTCAATGCATTCAACCTATATTGATCAGGAAAAATATAGACCAAGTTCGGGCGTTGTTCCTGTCCAAAGACCTGTGTACCTGTTCCGGCAAAAAGAGTTACAGGAAGACTACAAATAAGTTTGTATAAAATTGGTTTCATTTCTATTTTAATTTAAAACAAAGGCTACTTTACATTACTCACTTTACTTCAGGCGTACTCTGCGAAGAACATTCTATAATTTAAAAACCTTATCGGGGTATTAAGAAGCAACATTTTCTTTTTCCGTCACTTTATTCATTTCATAAAGTTGAGGAACACTTAAATTAACATGAGTTCGATGTTAATAGAAATATATCGGTCTCTATATCAATAATATATCAGCAAAATATTAGATTTATAGTGTCCAATTATAACATTTAGACAAATACCGTTAAACTCTCAGAGGCTAAAGTTACAGGAGAACTTTACCGAAGCTACGAATTATCACTTGATTCGGCAGAGGACATCTAATCTTGCTTTTATAATAATGCAATATAAACAATTATTTTACAATAAATGTATTAAAAGAGTGCGCCTGTAAAGTTACATTTAAATACTTCTCCCCTAATTGTACCGTCATTTGCTGCGCAACATCACCATAATTACCTGCTACTATCAAATATTTACCTTCTGGAGTCAAGAAAGCAATAACAGACAAATTATCCTCCCCCTTCTCTTTATATTGTAAAACCCTTGTACCTGAAACAACCTGATTACAAAAATGCTTCACCGCATAATATTCTGGTGTATACGTAATAGTCCCGGTTTTAGAATCTACACGAATCAAAGCATTTTGTTTCCATCCCCAGCTACTTTTTCCTTCGTCAGATAAAATCGCATTCCAAAAAGTATACTCCTCACAACCATTACCTATATAATGATTGATCAACCTAAATGTATGTTCTGCCGCTTTCCAATCAAACGTTCCTGAACCACATTCACTCTCTGTCTGCATATACTTATAATACGGATATTTCTTGCGGATAGCAGGCAAAATCTGTCCTCCCCACCATTGAAATCCTAATCCTTCCACTGCATCTTTCATACGAGAATCTGACAGAATCTTATCTACAACATCAAAACGATTGGTATTGAGTGTTCCAAGAAAAAGTGAAACCTCCGGGTGTTGTTTCTTTAACTCCGGCGCCAAATATTCGACATTAAATCTTATAATCCCCTCAGGCGTCCATGCACAACCCGGATAAATGGTATATGCCCATGGTTCATTCTGAAACATCACTCTTGATATGGAAATATTCTCTTCCCGATAGGCAGAAACAAACCTACAGAAATAATTGGCATAGGTTTTCAAATAACGAGAATCCTGAATAAAATAATCATTCACAGCCAATTGCTTTGGATAATATGCAGCATCCTTCCCCGTAGTATTTTCATATAGAACAACATCAGACAAAGGAGACATTTTATTCTGTCCATTCCAACTACGTACTGAATAATAATGGTTAACCTTCATCCAGGACGGCGGTGACCAAGGAGATGCCCAAAAGATTACATCAGGATTACAGTGCAGAACTCTTTTACAGAAAGGTATAATTGTCTTCTTATCACGTTCTATAGAAAAGTACTTTAACTGAAAATCACCGGACACTTCATCACAACTATACCAGTCCCGTGCATAATCATTGGCATTCATCGGTATACGCCCCATGGAAAAACGTAAAGCGCCTTCTTTCGAAAAAAGATTACTTAATACTTCCTTCTGTTGTTCAAAGGGCAACAAATTCAAAGCATCCCATCCCAGTTCGTTGAGACAAGTTCCCCATCTTTTGAATACCTGAATGCTTTCTGTTGTATCCACCTTTAAAGCGGGTTCCTTATCAGGCTTTAATTGTAATCTGATTTTCGATTCTTTCCACATATTTCCTTCCGTGCTGTAGATCCATGTGCAGGACTGGGCAAATACACTTTCCACCCCCATCAACAAAACTATAAATATAAAAGTTATTCTTTTCATTTTCTCCTTTTTTAGAATATTTCAATTAACTAAAAATCAGATAAATCTATCCGAGATACCCCCTCGATACCTGGCAACATAATCCCATCAGCCTGTTGAACTTTTATGACGATAATATGTTCCTCCGCGGTCTGATATACATGTGACGGAGTGTTTTTTCCTGCAAACATCTCAGATTTATCATCTCCCCATTGAATATTACCAGACAGTTTACTGCCTGTAAATTCAAGAAACCAAATGATTTCCCGCTATGCTCTATTGTTACAAGGCAATAGTCCTTAAAAGGGTCTTCTTCCGGTCCCTCCTGCAAAATATCCTCTCCACCGCTACATGAATATACCATGAAAAAAATTAAAGTCAGTCCAATATATTTCAATATCTCCTTCATATTCTCCTATTTCTTATTTGATTACCTATTGCAAAACGTATTCTTTTTTCTTCATACTCGTTCTTCATCCTCTATTTCTTCCGGAGCACAATGACATACTCTCTGTCAATCAACTCACTTGTATCAATCCGAATCTCCGGGTTATCATCATTAGTAATTCCTGAAAATACCACGTTATTAGTTAGTGAGAGCACCTGATACTCTACCTGGGGACAAGTCTTCAGACTAATCTTCTTATTTTTCTTATCATAAGCAAAACTGGTCATTTTTTCCAAAGGCATATCTTCCTCCTTGAGAATAATTTCAGATTTCAATAGTGAGCCACCCCGCAAATATTCCCAATCCTCTGAATATTTACCCTTGTAATATACTCTAATCCGATCTCCGGCCTTTATTGGTAGGGTTATTTTACAGAAACAGTCTGTTTCACTATGGTAAGAGTCTGCCGGATACTTAACAGGGATTTCCTCGGATATATATTCTTTTATAGTTCCGTTCTTGCCTACTAAAGCTATTCTCAGGTTTCCGTCAAAAGCTGACCGTCCGATGTTGTTAACAGCTCCTATACTTATTTTAAATTCTTGTTCTGGCTGAATATTAACAGCATCCATTACAAGTCCTTCATAATAGACACCATTCACTTCCTTCCTAATAAGAACCAAATTATCTGTAAAAGCAGAGGTGCCATCCTTATCTGGTATCAAGTTAAAAAAAGCAGCTTGCTCTTGAGTGTATCCACCGCTAGAACTGCCGGAACCCGGATTTGACGGATCCATAACAGTCAATAAGTAATAACCATTCGAACTTCCACTCCACCCCCAATTAACATGATAATAATTTTCCTGGGTATAGCCATCTATTACAAACATATGCCCTCCACCGGATTTAGTAGAAGCTGTATATAGAATCGGCCTTTTTGCATCAAGTTCTTTCCTTAACATCTGATGCCATTCACTCATAACACGGGTAGCCCGATTCTGCATATGAGTCCCCTTATTATATTTCATATACTTTATCATACCTTCCAGTGCATTCTCGTAATATGCCCACGTAGACTTCCTGCCAAACTGTGACTTTGAAATAATGCCACAATCATATATAAGAGTTGCAACCTCATCCTTTATATCAGTATCCGAATTCTTATCAACTTTTACCGGCATCTTGCTCCAAACATAAGGACGATCAAAAGTTTTGCTTGGTATCTGGGTATTCTTATCAGCTTGTAGAGTATAAACAGGTACAGTTCCTACACCCTGATCCGGCCATTGATAATATTGCATAATAATCGCCATTGCAGTAGCTACACAGCCGGTAATTGACTTTCCGTCACTGGTTGTCGGAGATAGTCTGTTGAAAGGCGCTTGCTGGTCCCACAAGGCTGTGGTTAATTTCACTATTGGCGTACCAATAGCGTCTGATGCCCGCGTCCAAGCTTTCGAAATATAAGAAGTGCCCACAACATGTTCCTCCCGGACCGCATTAATCTGATTGCGTAATTCATCCATCCAATCAAGCAAGTTGGGAGGCATATTTTCAACTACAAAATGATTCGAGCAAGAGTATCCTAATATCGGCATGGTAACATCATCTCCCGAGATAATCACAAACCCATCACTATCCATACGGTTAAACACATAAAATGCGGGAGATGATCCACCTCTCGTAGTAGTACTTTCACCATCCCAGACGAGCTGAAGTCTGGGAATTCCACCACGGGATCGTATCGTTTCACAAAAAAACTCATAGCCACTTTTCTAGCCTGCTCCATTGTAATTTCATTAGCAAGAAGAATATGCTTTGAGGAAAATAATATAAGAAAGAAAAGAATATATTTCATAAAAAAAGTATCAGATCACATTGCTGTAGTTAAGAACAGGATATTGGAGTATTCTCTCCTGCCGGGGAGACACTCCAATATTATTTTTATAATTACCATCCGGGATTCTGTCCCAAATTCGGATTTTTAAAGCGTTCTGTATTGGTATAGGATAAAAATACATATTATCAGTTACCGCACGGGTTTCGAGTAAGAATTTCTCATAACTGATTACCTCATTATTCTTCGTTATTTTTACTCCATATATATTGGCCGTCTGTCCCAGTTCCTTCCAGCGACGATACATCCCAAAAACGATGACCTTCAAAAGCTAACTCAACACGACGCTCATTCTTCAGGCGTTTAACGAAATCTTTTTCTGTAATATCCGACGGAAAACCGGGCAACGAAATATTTGTACGACCACGAATCTGATTTACCGCTTCACGCGCACTCATATTGTAAACAGCATCTTTATAGTTGGGATCATGAAAAGCATTAATCATAGCTTCTGCATAATTAAGCAAAATCTCACCATAACGGAACAATACCCAATTATGCTGTTTTTCGTAACAGTGCTGCCAGCCTCGAAACTAATCGTGTTATTTACATACTTTTTCAAATAGTATCCTGTAGTAGTGGCATTCTGCAATGGCAATCCGTTAGTTCCTCCTTCCCATATTTCCACAGGGTCTACAGGCCATTTCATTTCATTGCAAACAATCGTATATTTCATACGAGGATCACGATTATCGTATGGATTTGACTGATTATTCCATACAAAAGGAGTACCATCCTTCATATCATACGCTTCCATCAAGTTTTGTGTCGGACAGGTAGATGTCTTTCCACCCTCCACTCCAATAGGAAAATTAGCCTTCTCAAAGTCACCGCTCTCACCTGTCGGACGATACAATATCACCTCAGCTTTCTGATTATTAACGTCATTAAATATTTGAGGATAAGGAACCAAGTCCAAGCCTAAATCTGTTTTCTGTTTAATAATATCATAAGCAGCTTCTGCGGCTTGTTTCCATTTATCTTCACTATCTTCTGAAAATAAAGGGCTGGCCATATACAACGTAACACGCGATTTTAATGCCATAGCAGCTGCCCGCGTAACACGTCCTTTCTCTTTTGTACTGAAATTATCATAATTCACAGGCAAAATCTGTGCAAGATCCGAACATTCATCCACGATGAATTTAGCAATCTTCTCATAAGATTCAGGATTTACCCCGTTAGCTTCATTCTGTGCCAAGACATCTAGTACAAAAGGAATATTGCGATAACGCTTGATTAATTCAAAATAGAAATATGCTCTAAGGAAACGGACTTCATATTGATAATTAGTAAACTCTTTCATTATAGCCTCATAATCATCCGAATATTTCCATTCATCAAATGTCAGTCCGGCAGTTTCCTTCAAATAGAAGTTGGCTGCCCGAATTCCTTCGTAATAATGTCCCCATACATTATCCACCAAATTATTGGCAGACCATGTACCATCCACAAACCGCTGGATATTGGAAGACTTGTAAATATGGACGGCATCATCCGTAGCCGCATCCAGCATGGCCCCATCTATAGAACAAAAGTCCGCTTTTAAGAAACCATATACATTGGTTGCCAGTTGCTTCACACGATTATAGCTATCAAGCACCTCTTGTTTGGTAAAGTTATCAGACTCATCACAATCCATAAAACCACATCCTGTCATCATCAATAAAGATAGAAGCAGTACTATATTTTTAATCTTTATTTTTTTATTCATTGTCTCTCCAATTTAGAATTGTAAATTAAAACCAAATGTATATTGTTTCATCGCAGGATGAGTAACTCCCAACGCCTCCGGATCAGCAATATCAATGCCATCCAGACATAACAGGTCGTGTCCGCGAACATAAAGTTTCACCGATTTCACAACATTCTGCCTACGTAGCCATTTATCAGGTAATTGATAATAAACTTCTAATGTTCGTAATTTCAAAAACGAAGCATCTGTCACCCATAATGAGTTATTATTATAATTATTCGCTGATCCTAATGTAGTTAGCCTGGGTAATGTCCCATTCGGATTATTCTCGCTCCAACGATTTTCCCAATAATATCTGGAAATTGTATTATTGTTAATCAATGGTCGGTACACACTTCGTGTATCCAGCACCTGGCTATAATTGGCCACTCCCTGAAATTGCGCCAAAACTCCCAAGCCCTTGTATTCAGCACCTAAATTGAAACCATAATAAATCTCCGGACAGGTAGCGTTATATCCCATGGCAACTTGATCATATTGATCGATACGTTTATCACCATTCTGATCTTTGAGTTTTAGATCACCGGGACGTACCTCCGACAAATATTGTTTTACCTCACGTTGGTTTATTTCTTCCTGATTCTTATAGATTCCCTCTACTTCATAACCAAATATTTGACCGACACGACACCCTGTACGCTCCAAATAATCATACGGACGATATTCTTCATTCATATTGATAATTTTACTCCGATTGAAGGAGAATTGCCCGTTTATCTGATAACTGAACTCACCTATCCGGTCATTCCAACCTGCCATTAATTCCACTCCATAGTTATTGACAACACCATCATTACGCTTGGGAACGGTCATTCCGAACACAGAAGAAATCGCATTACCACCATCTACCAGAATATCAGTCCGATGATCATAATATCCATCAATAGTTAATGACAACTTCTTCCATACCATGAAATCCATACCAACATTCAACTTATGCGACTTTTCATAAGTAAGCCCGTCTACAGCAATTTGCTTTTCAGTCATACCACTTTGGCTGGCCGGAGTATCCTTGAAATAATAACTATTACCACTTCCCATATAATACTTATACAGATTTACCCCAAAATCCGCCCTTCCAACTATACCATAAGATGCTCTCAATTTTAAGAAATCAACCGATTTTCCTTTCATCCAGCTTTCTTCTGAAAGAATCCAACCAGCACCTATTGACGGAAATATTCCCCAACGATGATTCGGTTCCAAAACACTGGATGCCGAACCCGATAAAGCAAAATCAAGTAAATAACGGTTTTTATAGCTATAATGCGCTTGTCCAACCATATCCATATATGCCCGGGAAGCATTCTGTCCATCACGATCCATCCGGTCCATAGCATAAAGTAAAACTGTATTCAGCCGATGTAATCCCCAATTTCTATCATAATTTAATTGGGCATTAAAGTTAAAGCGGCGGACAATTTCTCCTGTACTGCTGCTAAAACTCAAAGCAGATTCATTACGCAAGTTTTTATATTGGTCTTCTTCTCCATCCCATCCTTTCACTGAAGACTCATAAGCAAAGTTACGAGTATTGGAATCCCAGTAACTAGCATCGCTGTCAAGCCCCACTCGGACTGAAGCAGATAGACCGGGAGTAAGAGTACTCAAATCCTGTTGAATATTCATATCGGCATACAAAGCACGATTTTGTGAACGCGCATATCCCTTACCTGAAATGAGAGCAATAGGATTATTGGAATAAATAGTAGAACCTCCCCATACCTCATTCTTTGTTTTAACAGGAAACACTCCTGAAGGAACCTGGTACAAAGCTGTGAAGATATCATCTAGCTGTGCACCCGGACGATTGTGTTCTGAGAAATTACCTAGCATACTCAATTGCACTTTCGTGGTTTTGGTAGCCTGTATATCAAGATTAGTCCGTATATTCAACTTTGAGAATTTAAGCTGGGTGGAATAATCTTCATTGTCATTGGTCGGCTTCAGAATTCCCTGATCATTCAGATAATTCAACTGTGCATAATATTGTACCTTATCACCCCCTCCCTGAATGGAAAAGTTTGCATTCTGACCAAGGCTATGATTCCGCAAAGCCTCTCCCCACCAATCTACGTCCGGATAAAAGTCTGGGTAAGTACGATCTCTAAACGCGTCTAGTTCACGTTGAGTATAACGGGGGCTAAGATGATCATTTTTCAACCCTTCATTCAAAGCTTGGGCATAAGTATATCCATCTACCATTTCCGGTAAACGGACCGGAGTCCCCATATTAAACTCATAATTGAAATTAATTACCGGCTTGCCAGTCTTTCCACGTTTCGTGGTAACATAAACGACCCCATTAGCTCCTCGTATTCCATACAGTGCCAAAGCTACGGCATCTTTCAAGACAACCACAGATTCTATTTCTTGCACTGTCAGGTCTGATATGGAACGTACAAAGCCATCAACCAATATCAGCGGGCTTTTGCTGTTTGTAGTCCCCAAACCACGTACATACATAGTAGCACCATCTGCCCAGGAACTGCCGGCATTCTGTAACACATATAGTCCTGGAACAGAACCAAATAATGAGTTAGAAGGATTAACACTCGTTTTATGGGATAATTGCCCTGCTGTCACCATTCCTCCCGCAGTAGTAGATTCTTTCCAGTCAACCGAAATACCTCGACCGTACTGCTGTATGCTGTCCGTTTCCTGTGCCAGCATATTTGCCGACACCAGCAAACCTGTCATTACTAATTTTATAGCTTTATTCATAGTATTCTTTTATTTCTTTATTCATTGAATGATTTTCATGATCACCATCCCGGGTTCTGTACTAACCCGTATCCTTTATTCACTTCCTTATCAGGAAATGCACTCAGATACCATTTTGCAGAAAATCCTCCCGGCTTTTGCCATGCTCTTTCCGGCAACTGCGGAAAATCAAATTTATATTCTTTGGTAGTTTTATGGCGATACACATTAATTCCATGCAAATGTTTTGTAAAATCAGATTCACGTTTCCAACGTATCAAATCAAAGAAACGGTTTTCTTCCCATACAAATTCACAAGCGCGTTCTCGAAGTACTGCTTCGCGAAACTCTGTTTTCTCATCCAGTTTTCCTTTCAATACCAGCCCTGGCAAACCAACGCGTGCTCTAACTGCATTGATATACTGATATGCCTCACTGGTACGCCCACATTCATTCAATGCCTCTGCATAAGCAAGATATACTTCAGCCAAACGTAAATAAGGCCAATGAATTACACGGTTATTGTACTCCCCTTTCCGGTCAAGAGCGAATTTACGTCCGGCAATCCCTGTTGACAAACTCTTACTATCCAAATTGTTCTTATTCCAATCCGCACCTTTGGGATAATTCTTTTTATCATTAGCATCTTCCTTGAATACCTCAGCCTTTCTACCTTGAAAATCGTCACCATCCAATAAGATTGTTTCACACAACCGAGGATCACGATTTATAAAAGGATTTTTCTTATGAACAGGATTATCCCAATCAAAATCATCACCATTCGCCATCGGGAACAAGTCAAAACATTCTTTTGTCGGACACCATGCGCCCCAACGTAAACTTTGCAGCAACGTACTGATACCATTTGTCCTAAAATGCCTGCGTACAGAAATTAGGCTCTCTGTAGTACCCCTGGTATAATATGCATCCTGAAATGCCTGACGAATTGTATTTTTAGTTGCCGTTTCTTTTTGTACCAATTCATAAAAACCACCTTGTTTCCAAGATTTGAAAAAATCTTCCCCCGCTTTTGCCGCATCTTTCCAGCGTTGTTCACTATACCCGCCAAACCAAGTCATCAATTTATCAGAGGCTTCCCCCGGAAAATAAGGCTCGTCAGAATTGAACAACGGACTGGCTACGAACAACAGTACTCTTAGCTTTAATCCCATGGCAGCCGCCCCTGTCATACGTCCACTCTCATTACTCAGATCATCTTCCGGCAAAGCCCAAGGTAATTCTTTGCATGCAATAGCCTCATCCAACAACCGGGTTATGAAATCCACAGTCTGTTGCAAAGTGGCACGCTCCGGTAACCCCATTTCTTCCGGCATAATAGCATGGTCAACAATAGGTAAGGCTCCATAATGACGCAACATTTCAGAATACTGCACAGCAATGGTAATTTTGGCCTCCGCCTTCAAACGCAACTTCTCTTCCGCCGTCATATCCGGTACTCGGTCCACATTATTAATAAAGACCCATGCATGGCGAATCCCTTTCCAAGGATCACGTGCGTACATATTGTATTTAGTTGCATGATCCTCTCCACCTGATTCGTCTTCACTTCCGGCATTATAAAGTCCCGGATAATACAACTTATCCGCTCCTGCATAACCAACATATGACTGTGCCAGATCAGTCAACGATTCTATTGAACCCACACGCATCGAAGTCGAATTATTATAACCGGTAGAAAAGCCATAAGGCAATTTCGAATAAGCATACCATAATACTCTCCGGGCATACTCTGCCGTCGAAAAAATAGTGTCGATAGTAACATCCCCGCTAGGAGGTTTCTGAAGAAATTTCTCCCCTAAAGCAAAATCCTCGCATGATGTAAAAGAAACATATGAGAAGATCAGTAACAGATAAATATATTTTCTTATCTTTTTCATGACTAACTTTATTTTTATAAATTAAAATCCTACTTTCAAGCCCATATTTATCACCATTACTACCGGATACATTGCATTACCGTTGGGACGAGATTCCGGATCTACAATTTTCAATTTATCTAATGTCAACAAGTTATAACCTGTTGCAAAAACTCTCAGACTTCCAATATTGATTTTGCTCAATATTTTTTTAGGAAAATTATAACCAATCTCCACATTTTTCAAACGCAAGTAGGAAGCATCACGTAACCATAAATCCGAGTCTCTGTAATTATTTACTTTATTCGTAAACGAGATGGCAGGAGCTTTAGCTGAATTTCCTTTTTCCGGCGTCCACATGTCATCTATCATATATTTCATTAACGAACGAGAATCTGTGGCTCCAAACGGTTCACGAAAAATATCATCCAATAAGCGGGAAACTTTTGTTGCGCCGGACCATGTCATACTGAAATCGAATCCTTTATAGGAAAATCCCAAATTTATTCCTCCTGTAAGAAGTGGGTAAACTGGATAACCGATAGCGGCAACATCGTACTGGTCTATCTTATGGTCATTATTTAAATCCTTATATTTCACATCACCCGGCTTAGGAATATACCCTGTTCCATGATCCGGTATTGATTTACCACGTTCGGTCTCATACTTTGCCACATCTTCTTCCGAAAAGAATCCATCGTATTTATACCCCATCTGTTGCCCAACCGGCTTACCGGTCTTTCTCATATAATCGTAAGGATAGGGAACTTCATCTTGAAAGACGATCTTATTTTTAGCATAAGCCAGATTGAAACCTATATGATATCTAAAATCATGAATTCTATCTCTCCAGTTTACACTCAGTTCATATCCTTTATTATCAACTTTGCCAATATTGCAATAGGCAAATTTGCTGCTAAATAAGTTGGCAGAACCTTACGATTTGTGAGAATATCCTTACGACGCTCAATAAAATAATCAAAATTAACTTTTAGTTTGCTGTTAATGAAATAAGCATCCACCCCATAATTCTGCTTTGCAGCCGTTTCCCAAGTTACGTCGGGATTACCAATCTTACTTTCCACTGCACCTTGCCATGCTGTAGATATGGAATTTCCAAAATAATAACTACCTGTCGACGGATTATAAGAATCCGGCAGATAAAGAAAACGATAGTTACCACTCACACGATCATTCCCCACTACACCATAGGAAGCACGAAGTTTAAAATAACTCAACCACGGTTTTAAAGGTTGCATAAAGTTTTCCTCTGTCAGAACCCAACCTGCTGATACTGCGGGAAAAAGACCAAACCGCTTACCTGGCGCAAAATTCTCAGAACCATTATACCCCACGTTCATTTCAACCATATAACGTGTTTTCCAGTCATAAGTAGCACGCCCAACTAAACCGATATAGCTTCGGGGAATAGATTTAAATTCATCCGGATTACTATCCGGATAATATTTCATTGTTTGATTGTACATAGCCAAGGCTGAAACATGATGATCACCAAAATCACGCTTATAATTCATGGCGACCTCCATATACCAGTCTCTGCTCCGGCTTGTACTCTCCGAATATTGAAGATTGGTCTGATCTCCCACTTTACGCAAATTCACTGTACCATCTTCATTTACTATCGTCTCATAATGAGGATAAGAAGTTTTACGCAACTTTTTCAAAGTCACACCGCTATTATAAGATGCTTTTACATGTGCCTTCAAACCTTTAGTGATGAAGTTCAATTTCTGCTCCAGCATAAAATCAAAATTCAGGATATTCCCTGCTGAAGTGTTATATCCTTTTCCATAATATGGATAAAGTCCGTCTCTTACAGTACCCGGCAGACTAAATTCTTTTGTATCAGGCCATATCCATTTTCCATCCATAATACCTACCCCCGACATTGGAATAGCCCAATAAATATCACGGAACAATAATCCGATATCACTACTTCCTTCATAATTCGGCGTACGCTTATCATTAACACGCCCACCTAAATTCATACGCATCAATGTGGTTTTCGTCAGGTCCAAATCCAGATTTATACGATAATTGTAACGGTTATATTTGAAATTACCATCATACTCTTTCTCAAACGACTTGAATAGACCATCTTGCGTCAACACACCCAAGGAAGCAAAATAACGGACTCCTCTTGTTCCTCCGGAAATAGAAAAATTATGTTGCGTTTGCAAAGCCACGTCCTTTATTAACATATCCACCCAATCCGTATCTGGATAAGCTAAAGGATTGCTGTGTGTCCGGTAGGCTTCAATCGCTTCATCCGTAAAAGCAAAGTTACTCTCTATTCCATCCCGACGCTGGGCATTGACATATGTACTTGCATACTCATAACTGTTGGCAAATTCCGGCATACGCGTTGGCATTTGTAAAGAATAAGAAGTAGATACATTTATTTTAGGTTTTCCTTCTTGTCCCCTTTTCGTTGTTACCAAAATAACACCATTAGCACCACGAACACCAAACACAGCCGTTGACGAAGCATCCTTCAAAATAGAAATATCTTCAATTTCATTAGGATCAAGTTGGTTGAACGAACGTTCTACTCCATCTACCAAAACAAGTGGTGACGATAATCCTTCTGTCAACGAACCGACACCACGGACATACATTGTTGCATCATCAGCTCCCGGCTGCCCAGTCTGCTGCACAGTAGACAACCCCGGTAATTTGCCGGTCAATGCATTGGATATACTTGAGACTGGTGATTTAAGAATTTCTTCTGTACCCACAGATGAAATAGCACCCGTCACTGTCACTTTCTTCGTTACGCCATACGCTACAACTTGTACTTCCTGCAACTGCAAAACATCTTCAGATAATTCAACTTTTAAAGTAGACTCGCCCTTATAAACAATTTCTTTACTATCATATCCGACATAAGATATGACAATTGTCGCACCAACAGGAACATCCAGTTTAAAATTCCCATCCATATCTGTTATAACACCTTTACCGGCATTCTTCACCACGACACTGGCACCTATTATAGGCTCGCATTATCAGTTACCGTACCAACAACCGTCTTACTTTTCTGCTGCATAATATCTGCCGAAACAGCTATACTTTCCGTCACATAGTTCTCTGAAGAAAATGCCTGTTGTCCAAACACAAAAGACATCGCTAGCAGACATACCCATTTTTGGGGTATCTTCATTGGAGTGAAAAAGTCTTTCATTGCATTTAAATTTAAGTTACTAGAATGATTAAAAATTCATCAAATTGACTAAAAAAAACGACCTGACAAAAATGTTTATTCACACTGCGAAATATAGTTAGAAAACCAAAAAAACAAAAACCAAAA
>ENA-OQJX01000621-OQJX01000621.1-human-gut-metagenome-genome-assembly--contig:-NODE-621-length-16091-cov-2.613192_pt1 | contig 16091 bp, 23 predicted proteins | sample MGYA00242615_ERZ504782 | MGnify/ENA primary metagenome ERZ504782 (study PRJEB26092, sample SAMD00036354) | human gut metagenome | host: Homo sapiens | study: EMG produced TPA metagenomics assembly of... | reverse complement strand
ACGCACGTACGCAGGAAAACGGCAAAATTTCACTTATATCGGGGTGTTCTTTCATTGGAGAGTATGATATACTCGGCTTAGTTCAACAAATCGAAATTTGTAGGAATAGGTATTCAGGAAAATATACAGAAAATCACGCATTTGCGGGATGATACGAATCGTGTCACACATGTGAAAGAGCGATTCTTTCGTCATTTTACGTTTTTTGATAAGGTGAAACTGTCGAAAAGACAAACCAATTATAGAAAGGACGTAGAATGATGAAAAAAAGTGGAAAACAGGTTTTATTATTTGGAGGAATACTTATTGTAGCGTTTGCAGTATGGACAGCTTTGATCCAGATGGTAGACGTGCAGCCGCTGGGTCAGAACGGAACAATATTGGATTTGCAACATTCAATTGCTGGTTTCATCGTTTGGCAGGTGTCAATATGACAATTTATACGATTACCGATTGGATGGGACTTATTCCTTTAGTTGTATGCCTGATTTTTGCAGGTATTGGAGTGGTTCAGTTAATAAAGAGAAGAAGTCTCTTCAAAGTGGATCCAGATATCATTATCCTTGGAGTTTACTATGTTGTCGTGATACTGGCATATTTGATTTTTGAAATGATCTCAATCAATTACAGACCGATTTTAATCAATGGAGTTATGGAGGCTTCTTATCCTTCTTCAACGACATTACTGGTATTGTGTGTGATGCCGACTTTAATTGAACAGATTCAGCGTAGACTGTCAAGCATTGCAGTGAAAAGAATCGTTACGATTCTGGCAATCGCTTTTTCGGCATTCATGGTTATCGGCAGATTGATTTCCGGAGTACATTGGGTTACGGATATTGTGGGCGGCGTATTGTTAAGTGCCGGATTATTTACTGTCTATAAGGCGGTAGTTATGCTAACAATAAAAAAGTGAAATAAAAAAGGAGGTGCAGGAGGTGGAATTCCATGAAAAGCTTCAGGAATTAAGAAAGAGCCGAGGTTTGACACAAGAAGAGCTGGCCGAGGCTTTATTTGTCTCCAGAACTGCAATTTCAAAATGGGAATCTGGAAGAGGGTATCCAAGCATAGATTCATTAAAGGAAATATCCAGATATTTCTCTGTGTCCATTGATGAGTTGTTATCTGGAAATCAGTTGGTTTTGATTGCGGAAAAAGAAAACAAGTCAAACCTAGGCGGTCTATGTGACTTGTTATTTGGATTTGCCGATTTGCTTTCTTTGATGCTTATTTTTCTTCCATTGTATCCCAAACCGGTTGGCGGATATATCTATTCGGTCAATCTTATTGAGTATGTAGATGAAGAAATTTGGGTTTGTACGACATATTGGGGTCTTTTTATCGCATTAACGATTGTTGGAATTGTGAAGATTTTAATGGTCAATTTCAAATTTGAAAAGGGAAAAAAGGCGATTACTTTTTTATCTGTTGGGCTTAGTATTATTACTGTTTTGTTTTTGTCGATTGCGAGAGAAGCATATGCAGTAGTAGTGGCTTTTCTGTTGTTACTTATAAAAGGGGGGCTACTTTATAAACGAGCTATGGCCGGTCGATAAGGAGTTGAGCCATACAAATTCCAGTTTGCTGTACTCGTTCCTAGCAGGGTTTGGGGCAGGCACGCCCCAACAAGAAGCTGTCCCAAAGGGCAAGAATTTTCAAGAATTGAAAATTTGTGGCCACGGGACGATTCTTGCCCTGTTGTCACCGTTGCAACTGTAGTCATTTCGTGATACAATATTCCTGACAGGAGGTGTCCCGTATGATGCAGACATTCGTTCGCCCTTCCCGGGATCTGCGCAACCATTACGCTGAGATTTCGGAGATGCTCAAAGACCACGACCATGTGATCATCACGAATCATGGCCGTGGAGAATCCGTCCTCATCAACATTGAGACTACGCCAAGTACGAGGAGTTTTTGCACCAGCGATATGTTGCCGAGGCACTTGCCAAGGCAAAACAGCAGGCGGCTGACCCCGACACGCAATGGGCGGACCACGAAATCGTATGGGAGACGCTGGGCAAGCAGTATGACGTATAAAATTAGATATCTGCCCCTTGCTGTGCAGGACTTGAACGAGATTGCCCGGTATTTGTCCGGTTTTTATCCGAAAACAGCCAGCCGTGTACTGAAAGAACTGCGGGAGAAGATCACAAAATTGGGCGAAACCCCGAAAATGTGCGAGGTCTACCGCCTTGACCCTGCTTATCGTAGGATGGTCGTTGACCAGTATCTGGTGTTCTACCGCGTCAACGAGGAAAGCAAGATCGTGGAGATCCACCGTGTGCTGCGAGGTGCATGGAACCTGCCGCAGTATCTGGAATAAATTCAGGTTCGAGTGCTGTGGACAATGCTCCACCACAAAAATCCTCAGACTTTCGTCTGAGGATTTTTTGTTTGTGGTGGGCGGTACAGGACGAGAACAGCACGTGCCGAGCGCAGCGAAGGCAATCAAAGCCCCAGTGGGGCTTTGATTAGTGCGCGGTTCCCAACGCCTAGGAATGTCTACCAAGAAAGATGCCGCCAGACCATTCGGCCTGGGGGCTTTTTTTCGTGGTGGCGGTACAGGACTCGAACAGCAGCGGAGGCGACCGCCGCCTGCGGCGGAAACAGGGAGCCGAGGCTGGGACAGCGTTCTGATTTTTCAAAGCCCTGCCAAGGGGCTGCGGAAAAATCAGCAAACGCAACCCGTACAGGCGCCAGCCGTCAGATTCCGTCAAGGTTCCCAACGCCTAGGAATGTCTACCGGGATGACTGCCGTTTTGTGGTGGACGGTACAGGACGAGAACCGGAACGAGCAAAGGCAGGGTATCACTATGGTAGTGGTATCCTGCCTTTTGCTATTCTTAATAGAGTATGGTATACTCGGCTCAGTTCAACAAATCTGCATTTGGAGGATTGAATCATGTGGAATGAATTAGGCATAAGCGGAGGAACCGCAATTATTATTTTGATTGCGCTGTATTTCGTTATCAAATGGGCAGTTAAAAATGGCATCAAAGAAGCATATAGTGCTATCACCGGAAAGAAAACCGATGAAGATATCCAAAACGAAAAAGAGCTGAAAGAACTTGGATTGGATTCGGAAGATCAATAACTTCGCGTTTGCGCAGCGATGAAAGAGGCTGTTGCAAAATAGCTCTCTGAAAAATCATGTACAAAACCCGGAACCTTTTCAGGGCCAAAATGGCTCAAAAAGGGTTCCGGGTTTCTGATTTTGCGCTATTCCTTTGTGCAAGCTGCTATCGCATTTTTATTTTGCAACAGCCCCTCTTTTTTATTTCCGGAGATTTTATTTTCGGGTATAGGCTTCCATGCCGTGCTCGGCGGGGTCGTAATATTCCATCAGGGTGATGTAGTTTTCCGGGTAGTGGCAGAATGCCGCACGCAGAACGCTGTCTGCCGGGCTGTTCACGCTCATCAGGCTGAGGATGTAGTACACCAGCATCCGCAGCACATCGCTCTCCACCTCGTAGCACAGACCCACCGCCAGCACCGGCACCACCACCTGCTGCGCCCGCAGCGGCACGATGGCCCCCACCTGCTCCAGAATGGGTCGGCTCATGGCCGAAGCCGTCATCACGCAGCGCAGCACCTTCGTCCACGACATTTTGCGGATGTTCTCCATGCTGCGCAGCCGTTCCATCACAGCTTCATCGTCCAGGATCACGCCCTCGGCTGCCTCTTTCTCCGAGAGGGTAAAGGCACACTGCAGCATATCCATAAAGGCAGCTTCATATTTTTCGTGGTAATTTGCGGCGCTTTTGCAGAACGCAAGAGCCGCCGCGATCACCGAATCCACATCTTCCTTTGTGGCCAGCTGGTCGAACCGCAGCGGCACGCCGCCCATCCGGCTCTCGATGATGCTCAGATCATCCAGCTCGTTCTGGTACGCCGTGGAGGGCAGAAAGCGGTCGTTTCCGTTGCGGTGGTAGCCCCACTCTTCCGGCATCACGCGGGCCACGATGTCGCCGCTGGAAATGATGTTGAAGATATTGCTTACATCCCAATCCGTTTTCAGTCCGCCGTCTGCAGTGTGGTCGTTGTCGTAGTCCGCCTGCAGATCCGGCGGTCTGCTGCCGTCAGTGCCGCCGGTGCGGCAAAGGTGTAAACAAAGGTATTTTCCTGCGCGATCTGCGGCAGCTGCTGCCGGATGCGCGCCGCCGTCAGGTTTGCCACAGCCGCGCCGCGGCTGTAGCCGCCCAGCCAGAGCTTGATGGTGCCCAGCGTTCCCGCTGCAGCCTCGGCTTTTTCAGGTAGTCCTGCAGATCCTCAAAAAAATGCTCTGCTGCTGTCACAAAGCCATAGTGCCCGCCGCCTTCGCCCACATGCAGGTTGCTGGCCCACTCGGCACCATAGCCGACACCGCGCAGCATGGCTGCAATAATGGTGGTGCGCTGGCCATCCTGTACCAGTGTTTTCTGCGCAAAAGCACAGCCCGCGGTATCCACCGGGGTGTTCAGGCTGCACTGGTAGCCCGCATAGACCGCATTGGCAAAGCCAAGCTTCTGGTAGGCATCCGCAATGCTGTCCTCACGGCCCGCTTCACCCTCCACCCAGTAAAGCGCATCGCTCTGGTAGGTGTTGCCGCTTGCCGCCACAAGGCCCAGCGTTGCCAGTGCCAGCTTGTGGCTGTACTGCAGCGCCGTGTTCTCAAAAAAGGCATCTGTATAATAAAAATCGTGGGAGAGATCTGTTTCGCTATGGTCGCTGCGGAAAGCAAAGGAGTAGTAATCCTCCGGCACCGCACTGCCACCACAGCCTGTGCGGCCTGCGGCAGCAAAGCCGTCTGCGCCGCGTGCGGGGCCAGCACGCCTGCCACGGCAGCTGCTGCCGCCTTGCAAAAGGCACGTCGTTTTATGGTCTTCATCTTCCTGCTCCAATCAAGGCTTCTGCATAAAACCAGCCTGTTTTTCTAAGTATAGCGGATTTTGCACGCTGATACAATCGCTCTTTCTTAATAAAAAACAGTCCATGCTCCACACACAGACTGTTTTATGGTATAGTATAAAGGTGTCCGGCTCATCTCGGCTCGATCTGCCTGCAGTAGTCCACGATGTGGTGGAACATCTGTTCCACTGCCGGGGCCATTGCGGCGGGACGCTGCACAGCCAGGCCCACCACACGGTCTTCCTCTGGCTCGATGGGATAGATCTTGATCGCAGCCTTGCAGTCGCGCAGCAGCATCTGCGGCATGATGGAAATGCCCAGACCTGCTTCCACCATGGCGATGTTGGACTGGTCGTCGATGACATGGCAGCGGCGCTCGGTGCCGATCTTATATTTTTTCAGGAACTGGCGCATCTCAGCATCGGTGGCATCGCACTGCACAACGAAGCTTTGGCCGTTCATCAGGCGGGAGTCATCACGCCGTTTTCCGGTTCGGGCCAGTCCTGCGGCACGATGCACAACAGCGGCTCGCGGAACAGCTCGGTGAGGTTGAACTCTTCACGGCAGGTGGAGGAAAGGAACGCGATATCCACCTGACCGGTTCGCAGCCATTCCTTCACATCGTCGTAGGTGCCCTGATACACCTCGATCTCGATCTGCGGGTAGTGGGTCATAAAGCTTTTGAGCAGGCCCGGCAGCAGCGAAGCACACACCGAGTTGAATACGCCCAGCTTCACCTTGCCCTTTTCCAGGCCGTTCAGGCGGGCGATGCTCTGCTTGAGGGCCTCGTCGCTGTTGAGCACATCGCGAATAGAGGGATACAGGGATGCGCCGTAGCTGGTCATGGATACGCCGTTTTTGCCGCGGTTGAACAGAGCAAAGCCCAGCTCCTCCTCCATTACGGCAATGGCGTGACTGATGGCCGATGGGGTCAGGTGCAGCTGCTGTGCCGCCTTGTTGAAGCTGCCCTGCCGGGCCACGGCATCAAAAATCTCGTAGGAAAAAAGCGTCATGCCAAGCTCCTTCCGTTTTTACTGGTTCGGAGACGCCCGATTCTCTGTGAATCTTTTTCATCTTTCATTTGAGATAGTTCAATTATCTTCTTGATTGTACTATCCCGCGCCTTTTCTGTCAAGCATTTTTGCCCGATTTATGCGCCTTTCCGGCGTATTTTGTCAAGGATGACGCAGGAGCCTGCCAGCCTGCGCCGTATCATTAAAAAGCACAAAAAGTAGATTTTTTATCAAGTGAGGGATTCCTTATGACCCAGACTGCCAAAGCCCCTGTCCGCTGTGGACTCAGCGGCACAGCGCTCAAATACATCGCCTGCATCACCATGCTCATTGATCACATCGGCGCTTCCTGCATCGAAGCCGGTATCCTGCTGCCGGCCCTCGCCGCCGGTGCTGCCAGCTGCGGTGGCATCCCGGTCAGCACCCTGCTGGCGGCAGACCGTGTGCTGCGGTATATCGGGCGGCTGGCCTTTCCCATCTTCTGCTTTCTGGCCGTGGAGGGCTTTCTGCACACCCACGATGTAAAAAAATACGTCCGGCGGCTTCTGCTGTTCGGCCTTCTGAGCGAGGTGCCTTTTGACCTTGCCTTTTTCCGCACACCGTTCGCCCCGCAGCACCAGAACGTTTACTGGACGCTGGCGCTGGGCGTGCTGGCTATGGCAGGACTCAAGCGCTTTGAAAAGGAAAACGGCCTGCCCGGCTGGCAGGGGCTTGTGTGGGCGGGCGGCTGCGCCGCGCTGGCGCTGGCTGTCAACACCGACTACCACGCCATCGGCGTGCTCATCATCTGCACCCTGTACCTGACCCGCGCAGACCGCAAGCGGCAGTGCCTTGCAGGTGCGCTGCTGTTTTTGTTCGAGCTGACCGCGCCGCTGGCCTTTGTGCTGGTCTGGTTCTACAACGGCAGCGCGGCGCGTGCAATCCGCTGCAAAAAAAAGCCTTTTACTGGTTCTACCCGGTGCACCTGCTGGTGCTAGCAGGTATCACGAACCTTATGCTATAACAACAGAAAGCCCGCCGTCCAAAGACAGCGGGGCTTTTTTACAGCTTCTCACATCGGGAACATCGCACCGGTCAGCAGCAGCATGGCAGGCACTGTGACCAGCATACACACGGTGGAGTGGGCCACCGCCTGACTGGCAAGGGTCGCTTCGGTGCCGGTCTGCTTGGCCAGCACAGCGGCAAGGCTGCCGGCCGGGCAGCATGCAATGATGGACAGGCCGGTGCGCAGCACATTGTCCAGCGGCAGCAGCCACAGCAGCAGCATGAACAGCAACGGGAACAGGATACCGCGCAGCAGGGTGACCCGGTACAGGAAACCGGTGTGCAGCAGCGCACGGATGTCGCTGTCTGCCAGCAGCACACCTACGATCATGAGCGCCAGCGGGGTGGTGCAGCCGCCCACCGCACTGCAGAACTGCTGCACCGGTGCGGGCAGCCGCCAGCCGGTGGCCAGCAGCACCAGCATAGCCACCGTGGCAATGTTGGTTGGGGTGATGAAGGTCTTGAGCCGGATCTTCTCGCCGGGGCGGAACAGGCACACCACATAGGTAAAAACCATACATTATAAGAGGCCATGGCCATGCCTGCAAACACAGTGCCGCGCGCGGTGCCCAGCAGGGCGCTGCACAGCGGCAGGCCGATGAAGCCGCAGTTGGGCATAGCCGCCGTGCCCACCAGCACCGCATACTTGCCCGGCGTGTCGTGGTGCAGCCAGCTGCTCAACCGGCACAGGCCGGTGGTCACCACAAACAGTGCCAGCAGCAGCACGAACAGCACCCCTGCCTGCGTGAGCAGCTCCGGCTCACCGTCCACGGCTGCACCAGCCAGCATGGTACAGGGCAGCAGAAGCTTCATGATAAAATCCGACAAAAACTTGCTGTCACGATCCTTGATGATGCCGCTGCGTGCACCTACATAACCCAGCAGCACTTCCAGAAAGATCACCGTGATCTGACCTGCCAAAACGCCAAACGCCATTGGTTCCTCCTCTTTGTTCCACAAGCCGCATTTTTCCTTTACAAAGGAAAAAGCCCATTGATTTCAACGAATCAACGAGCTTTTTCTTGGCGGAGTAGGAGGGATTTGAACCCTCGCGCCGTTGTTTAGACGACCTACGCCCTTAGCAGGGGCGCCTCTTCGACCTCTTGAGTACTACTCCAGAGCAAAGTGTGTTACACTTATTCAATAAAAAATGGCGGAGAGAGTGGGATTCGAACCCACGGTACGTTGCCGTACGGCAGTTTTCAAGACTGCTTCCTTAAACCACTCGGACATCTCTCCTTGTGGACATCCGCCTTACGCCGTGTCGAATGCCTATTTAATTTACCAGATTTGCACGCCGGTGTCAAGCCTTTGGGGCAATTTTTTTCTTTCAGCCCTTAAAAACAAAATTTACCACAACCTTTTTGGGTCTTGGCCTGTTTCAGGTCTTTACAAGTACACCTTTTTGTTGTATAATAAACACAAGAAAATTCCCTCGCGGTGTAAAGGAGAAATATACCATGTCGTTTTCAGAACTTTTGAAGCAGTGCCGCAAAAAGCAGGGCATCAGCCAGGCTGAGCTGGCTTCCAAACTGGGCGTGACACAGCAGGCTGTCGGCAAATGGGAAAGCGGCAAGTCCTCTCCCGATCCGTCTACCGTGGCCCGCATTGCCGAGCTTTTGAACACCACAGCAGATTATCTGCTGGGCCTGTACCGCCCGGTAAGCAATGTTTCCGCCCCGGAAGAGCGGTTCTTTGGCAGCTATTCTGAAAGCCTGATCCCGGTGATCGGCACGGTAAAGGCCGGTTACGGTGCCCTCGCCTTTGAGGAGGACTACGGTCAGGAGTATGCCCGTGTGAAGGACCCCTCCAACTATTTTTATCTGGTGGTGCGCGGCGACAGCATGGAGCCCCGCATTCAGGACGGCGACCTTGCCCTTGTGCACAAGCAGGACACACTGGAAAACGGCGACCTTGGCGTGCTGATCTACGGCGATGAGGGCGAGGGCACCCTGAAGCGCTATATCCAGCGCGGCAACTGCGTGGTGCTGCAGCCCTTCAACCCGGCCTACAGCGAAATGGTCATCAAGGGCGAGGACCTGAATCATCTGCACATCGCCGGCCGCGTGGTGGAGACCAAGGCGAAGTGGTAATAACTCCTTCCGTCTGCTCACGCTGTTCGCAGCCACCTCCCTCATGGAGAGAGGCCTTGGCAAAACCGGAAACTTTCCCGTACTGCCAAAGGCTCCTCCTCCGGGGGAGCTGGCACGGCGGCAGCCGTGACTGAAGGAGTTCGGCACAAATTGATGTAAAGCCATCTGCAGCTCTGCGCATGGCTTTATTTTTTGACCCTTTTTTCCGGTTTTTCCCACTTTGGAGGTGTATTCTGCATGGAACAGACCCTGATGGACAAGCTTACCATTCTGGCCGACAGCGCCAAATATGATGTTGCCTGCACCTCCAGCGGCGCATCCCGCACCGCGCGGGCAGGCATTCTTGGCAGCTGCTATGCACCGGGCTGCTGCCACGCCTTTACCGCCGACGGCCGCTGCGTGAGCCTGCTCAAGGTGCTCATGACCAACTGCTGTGCCTTCGACTGCAGCTATTGCGTCAACCGCAAGTCCAACGATATCCCCCGTGCCACCTTCACGCCCCGGGAATTGGCTGAGCTGACTGTGGAGTTTTACCGCCGCAACTACATTGAAGGGTTGTTCCTTTCCAGCGCGGTACTGGGCACGCCGGACTACACCACCGAACGGATGCTGGCCGCCCTGCGGCTGCTGCGGGGCGAATACCGCTTTGGGGGCTATATCCACGCCAAGGCCATTCCCGGCACCAGCCGGAACTGCTGCAGCAGCTGGGATATCTGGCCGACCGCCTGAGTGTGAATGTGGAGCTGCCCAGTGAGCAGAGCCTGAACCTGCTGGCCCCGGACAAAGGGCGGCACTCCATTTTCCGGCCCATGAAGCAGATCGCAGTTTCCGGCGCGCAGAGCAAACAGGAGCTGACCGTCTACCGCCATGCGCCAAAGTTCGCACCCGCCGGGCAGAGCACCCAGATGATCGTAGGCGCTTCGCCGGAGACAGACTACCACATTTTAAAGCTCACTGAGGGCATGTACCGGAAGTACAGTCTGAAACGGGTGTTCTACTCCGCCTACATCCCGGTAGCCGAGGACACCCGCCTGCCTGCGCTGGACACCAAACCCCCGCTTTTGCGGGAGCACCGGCTGTATCAGGCTGACTGGCTGCTGCGGTTTTACCAGTTCAAGGCAGACGAAATTCTGGATGAAGCCAACCAGAGCTTCAACCCCTACCTCGACCCAAAATGCAACTGGGCCGTGCAGCACTACGGGCTTTTTCCGGTAGATGTGAACCGCGCGCCCTTTGAAATGTTGCTGCGTGTGCCGGGCATCGGCCCCAAAAGTGCCCGGCGCATCTGGCACGCGCGCAAGCTTTCCAGCCTTGGGTTGGACGAGCTGAAGCGCATGGGCGTGGTGCTCAAGCGGGCACAGTATTTCATCACCTGCAAGGGTTTTGCGGGTGCGCACCGGGCCGCGGCACCGCCGGGCGGGAGCGCATCACGCAGGCGCTCATCGACCCCAACGTGTTCGGCGGCAGCTGCGAACAGCTCAGTCTGTTCACGCCGCCTGCGGTGGACGATCTGATCACGCAGGGCGTGGCACCGCGCGCAGCCATGCGCATGGTGCGGGAGGAGGCGGTGCAATGTCTGGCGAAGGCGCTGTAAATGTTCAAGTTCAGAAAGCCCGCAGGCTCCACGATGCGGATGTGGTGTACCTCTACGACAGCAGCTTTGAAGGCTTTCTGTGCTGCGTGTTCGAGAGCTTTGCCCAGCACGAGATCCCCTTTGCGGTGTGGACACCCCAGCGGGAAACTTCCACCCTGTACCCGGTCAAGGACATCCCCACCGACCACGCCAAGGCTCAGCGGGTGTTTGCCAGCTTTGGCAGAAAGCTTGGCCCCGAGACAGAGTACCTCGTCAGCCGGGATTTTCTCTCCGGGCGGGAGGACAAGGAGCTGCTGCTCATCCGCTTTCTGCATCTGGCCTTCGCCCTCGGCCCCGGCACCGTGAAGCGCACCGGCCACCCGGACGTGGCCCCGCTGTATGAGATGAAGAAAAGCCTTGACTGGGAAGTGGACAAGTTTCAGGGCTTTGTGCGTTTTGAGGAGCACGACGGGATGCTGGGCGCCGTCATCCACCCCAAAAACTACATCCTGCCGCTGCTGCGGCCCCATTTCTGCGGACGGTTCCCGGAAGAAAACTTTATGATCTACGATGCGGTGCATCAGGCTGTGCTGCTGCAGGAGGACCACAAGGCCCGGCTGCTGGAGCTGGCTGCACCGCTGGAGCTGCCGCCGCCCAGCGAGCGGGAGCAGCAGTTTCAGGCATTGTGGAAGCAGTTCTACCAGACGCTGGAGATCAAGGCCCGCCACAACGAAAAATGCCGCATGACCCACTGCCCCAAGCGCTTTTGGGCCGATATGGTGGAGATGAAAGATGAATTTTAACAAAAACGTTGCATCTGCGGCGTTGCAACCCCCAAAACCTATGGTATACTATAAGAGATATCCGGCAGGCCTTCTGCCGAACACTCCCGCACTGCTGCGGGGCAACACAAAAGGAGTATTGTAGCGTTATGGTTCGCATTACTATGGAAGACGGCGGCATCATCGATATCGAGCTGAACGAAGAAGCCGCTCCTATCACCTGTGAGAATTTCAAGAAGCTGGTCAGCGAGGGCTTTTACAACGGCCTGACCTTCCACCGCGTGATTCCCGGCTTTATGATCCAGGGCGGCTGCCCGCTGGGCAACGGCACCGGCGGCCCCGGCTGGAACATCAAGGGCGAGTTTGCTGCAAACGGCGTGAACAATCCGCTCAAGCACACCCGCGGCGTGATCAGCATGGCACGCGCCATGAACCCAACAGCGCCGGCAGCCAGTTCTTCATCATGCATCAGGATGCACCTCATCTGGACGGCCAGTACGCTGCCTTTGGCAAGGTGGTTGCAGGCATGGATGTTGTGGATAAGATCGCAGCTGTCCGCACCGACTGGAACGATAAGCCCACCACCCCGGTCAAGATGAAGACCGTGGAGCTCATTGAGGCTGAATTTCAAACCTAAAAAAAAATCCCGACACCTTGCGGTGCCGGGATTTTTTGTTTTTGTTGATGCTTGTTTTTAGCAGCCTTCCTTTTCGGCCAGCTTGCGGCCCATGAGCACGCCCATGACCGAAGCCATCATCAGGCCGCGGGTCCAGCCGGAGGAGTCGCCCAGACAGTGCAGGCCCTTGATGTTGGTGTCAAGGTTCTCGTCCATCTTCACCTTGTTGGAGTAGAACTTCAGCTCCGGGCTGTACAGCAGGGTCTCGTTGGCGGCAAAGCCGGGCACCACCATATCCAGCATCTTGATGAACTCAATGATGTTGGTCATGGCGCGGTAGGGCATGGCGGCGGTGATGTCGCCTGCCACGGCATCCTTCAGGGTGGGCTTCACGTTGGACTGGGCCAGCTCCTTCTGCCAGGTGCGCTTGCCGTCCAGAATGTCGCCGTAGCGCTGCACCATGATGTGGCCTGCGCCCAGCATGTTGGTCAGCTCGCCCACCTTCTGGGCGTAGGCAATGGGCTGGTTGAACGGCTCGGTAAAGTTGTGGGAGACCAGAATCGCAAGGTTGGTGTTCTCGCTCTTTTTCTCCTTGAAGCTGTGGCCGTTGACCACGGCAAGGTCGTTGTCGTAGTTTTCCTGCGCCACAAAGCCGCCGGGGTTCTGGCAGAAGGTGCGCACCTTGTTCTTCCAGGGCTTGGGGTAGCCGATGAGCTTGGACTCATACAGCACCTTGTTCACCTTTTCCATGACCTCGTTGCGGCACTCCACGCGCACACCGATGTCCACGGTGCCGGGCTTGTGGGCAATGTGGTGCTCGGCGCAGATCTTTTCCAGCCAGTCCGCACCGCGGCGGCCGGTGCCAATGACCACGGTATCCGCATACACAGGCCGGACCTGATCGCCGTCCTTCAGCAGCACGCCCTTGCACTCCTCGTTCTCAAGGATGATGTTCTCGCACTCAGTATTGAACAGCATCTCCACGCCGTTGTCGGCAGATAGTTCTGGATGGCAAGGTACAGCTGCTGCGCCTTCTCTGTGCCCAGATGGCGGATCGGGCAGTCCACCAGCTTCAGGCCGGCATGGATGGCGTTCTTGCGGATCTCCTTGATCTCCTCGCCGGTGTAGATGCCCTCCACATGGGGGTCTGCGCCGAACTCAAGATAGATCTTGTCGGTGTAGTCGATAAGCTTCTGTGCAAACTCCTCTCCGATCAGGGCGGGCAGGTCGCCGCCCACCTCATAGGAGAGGCTCAGCTTGCCATCCGAGAAGGCACCTGCACCGGAAAGCCGGTGGTGATGGCGCAGGTGGGGCGGCAGTTGACGCAGTGGCCCACTTCGGCTTTGGGGCAGTGGCGCTTTTCCACGGGCTTGCCCTTTTCCACCAGCAGCATCTTCTTTTTGCTGCCGTGGCGCAGCAGCTCCACAGCGGTAAAAATGCCAGCCGGGCCGGCACCGACAATGATCAGATCATACTTTTCCATTTTCTCTTTTTCCTTTATATGATTTTTATTTGCTCAAGCTTGGCTCAAGCTTGCATGATAAGACTGACGGCCTCGCCCTCTCCGTCACGGCTTACGCCGTTCCACACTCCCCCTTTTGTCGCTACGTGACATCTTCCCCCGGCGCGGGGGAAGTCTTTCCTCAAAGGGAGAGGCTTGGCAAAGAGATGAACCTTGCGTGGACTGCCAAGGGCTCCCACTTTGGGGGAGCTGGCGAGCGGAGCGAGACTGAGAGGGCAAGCCCGTTAATCTTTCTCGTTCTCCTGTTCACAGTGGCGCTCTCGTCCACCTCATCCAGCTCCACAGCGCTGGCCTCGGCATCGGTGCGGGTCACATCCGGGGCGACCACGCCGTCACCGTTCAGGTCTTCACCGGTCAGGGACTCCAGCATGGACTGAGTCTCCGGGTGCAGCTTGGCAAAACGGCGCACGGCCAACACCGTGTACAGGGCGCTGAGCAGGTTGATGGAGCCCTCCACGATCAGGATGATGCCAATGGCCATGACCAGCGTTTCCATGGTGCCGAAGGGGTTCAGGATCATGATAACGCCCAGCACCACGCTGAGCACCGGCAGCAGCAGAAAGCTCTTCCAGCTGGAATAGCCGCAGCGGCGCAGGTCCAGTGCGTTCTGCACACGACTGATGCTGTCAAAGATCACGAACAGGCCGAACACGATGGCAGGATACTCACCACGATGTCGCTGCGCAGGATCAGGAACGCACCCAATGCCAGACAGATGATGCCGGAGATCAGGGTGAGCTGGCTTTGGAACACACCGCGTTCCACCACAAAATAGCGGATGAGCTGCACCGCCGCGCAGGCCAGCACCACAGCGCCCAGCGCATAGCACACGATGTTCAGGGCCGTGGTGGGCTTCATGAGCAGAAAAACGCCCAGACCCAGATACAGCGCACTCATGAGCACCAGATTCCATTTGAGCTTTTTTACCATAGAGATCACGTTCCTTTCCTTTGCAGGGACAGTTTTTCACGCCCCTCATTCGGCAGGGGAATACATGGGGGCAATGATGTTTTTGTTGATGCGGGCGTAGAAGCCAAGGCTCAGCAGGACACTGACGATCTCAGCGATGAGGAAGGCCCACCAGACATTGTTGACATTGCCGGTCTGTGCCAGCAGCCATGCGGCCGGCAGCAGCACGAACAGCTGCCGGCAGACCGAAACGATCAGGCTGAACACACCGTTGCCCAGTGCCTGAAACACCGAGCTGAGCACGATGCTGGCACCCGCCAGCAGGAAATGCAGGCAGATGATGCGCATGGCTGGGATGCCAATGGCCAGCATGGCATCACTGGCCGCAAAGATGCCAAGCACCTTATCCGGTGCGAACTGGAAGATGCAGAAACCAATGAGCATGATGCACTCGGCATAGCAGACTGCCAGCTTGATGGTTTTTTTCACGCGGTCCGGTCTGCGGGCACCGTAGTTGTAGCTGATGATGGGCACCATGCCGTTGTTCAAGCCAAAGATGGGCATGAACACGAAGCTCTGCAGCTTGAAGTACACACCGAACACCGCCACCGCTGTGGCCGAGAAGCTCATGAGGATCAGGTTCATGCCAAAGGTCATCAGGCTGCCCACGCACTGCATGGCAATGCTGGGCAGGCCCACCGTGTAGATGCGGCCAATGGCCTTGGCACTGGGGCGGAAGCCCTTGAAGCTGATCTGGATATCTGGGTTCCTGTTCAGGTTGAAGAACAGGGTCATGCCTGCGCCGCAGAACTGGCCGATGACCGTTGCCACAGCTGCGCCGGTGGTACCACTGAGGGCCTCACCGCAGTAACCAAAGATGAAGATAGGGTCCAGAATGATGTTCACCACGGCACCCACCAGCTGGCTGATCATGCTCAGGTGGGTGCGGCCGGTAGCGGCCAGCAGCTTTTCGCCCATGGTCTGGGTGAAAAGGCCCAGACTGAAGATGCAGCACACCGAAAGATACTGGATGCCCTGCTGCGCAATAGCCGCATCACTGGTCTGTGCATAGAAATAGGGCTTCATGCAGGTAAGGCCAATGACGAGGAACACCACGAAGCTGCACAGCGAAAGAAAGATGCCGTTTTTCGCCGTGGCATTGGCGCGGCTCTGGTTCTTTTCGCCCAGACTTTTGGACAGCATGGCGTTCACGCCTACGCCGGTGCCCACGCCCACAGCGATCATCACATTCTGCAGCGAGAAGGCGAGGGACACAGCGGTGAGGGCGCTTTCACTCACATGGGACACGAACACCGAGTCCACCACGTTGTAAAGCGCCTGCACCAGCATGGAGATCATCATGGCACGCTCAGCTTGACCAGCAGAGGGTTGATCTCCATGGTGCCCATAATGTTTTCCCGCGTTTGGGCGGGAGAGGTTTGGGGTTGCTTTGTTTCCACGTTTGCTCCTTTTTTACATTGGGATGGGTTTGCTAGAGACAGATTGCCGCACTTGTGCAGCTGGCAGGGCTTCTGAAAACCGGAAACGGCATCAGCGCCCGGGTTGCGGCTCCCAGCGTCCACTTCGTGACCGCCCATGCGCACTCGTGTCCTGCTGGCCGCTGCCCAACGGCTCCTCCTGTTCGGCCG
>ENA-OQJX01000618-OQJX01000618.1-human-gut-metagenome-genome-assembly--contig:-NODE-618-length-16135-cov-2.285295_pt1 | contig 16135 bp, 29 predicted proteins | sample MGYA00242615_ERZ504782 | MGnify/ENA primary metagenome ERZ504782 (study PRJEB26092, sample SAMD00036354) | human gut metagenome | host: Homo sapiens | study: EMG produced TPA metagenomics assembly of... | reverse complement strand
GACCATTTCCTTACGAGGGCACGCCCCTGGCACGATGGTGCTGCCATCATTGAGAATGGCCGCAGTCAAAGCCGCGGGCTGTGTGCTGCCGCTTTCCAACAATCTGGATCTTGGCAAGGATATGGGCACCCGTCACCGTGCCTGCCTTGGCATTGCCGAAATTCCGACGCATCGCCATCGTGGTCAGCGAGGAGACCGGTATCATCTCCATGGCAAAGAACGGTGTGCTGATCCGCCATTTTGACCGCCAGACCCTGTATACCTGTCTGGTGGATGAGATGATCCCTAAGGAGACCACCACCGAAAAGACGACGGTCAGCGGCTGGCGCGGTCAGCTGGACCGTCTGTGGAAATGGGTCAGCCAGAAGGAGGACGATGCGCAATGAACAACGAACCCAACAAGAAAAATGGCGCAAAGCCTGCGGTCGCCCATAAGAAAAACATTCTGGACGACCGCCGCATCCGGCTGGCACTTTCGGTGCTGGGTGCCATCGTTGCATGGATGGTGGTCACCATCATCGTCCAGCCCGGCACCAGCAACACCATCTACAATGTGCCGGTGGATTATACCTACGATTCCGCTGCTTACACCTCCCGGGGCCTGAGCATCGTCAGCGCCGAGGATAAGACCGTGAACCTGAAAATCTCCGGCGACGGCTACACCATCGGCGGGCTGACGGCTTCCGACTTTGTGGTCTACCCGGATTTTTCCAGCGTACGTGACAGCGGCGAAAAGACCCTGCGCCTGCTGGTACGCGGTGCCAACGGCCTGCTGAACGGTGTGACTGTGACCATGGAAGGCAATGACAACACGGTGGATGTGGTGTTTGACGTGGTGGAGGAAAAGACCCTGCCCGTTACCATTACCACCAACTACCTGACCATCGCGGACGGTATATCCTTTATAGTACGGATGTTTCCAAGGAGAATATCACCCTTTCCGGCCCCAGCAGTGAGCTGAATAAAGTTGCTACCTGCACAGCAGAGGTGACCTACAGCGGCGAACTGACCGAGTCCATCACGCTGAACACGCCGCTGCGCTTCTATACCTCCGGCGGCAAGGAAGTCAAGTTTGAGTACACGGAGCTGGAAGAGAACAGCGTGGATGTGACCTTGCAGGTGTACAAGATGGCAACGCTGCCGGTGGACGTGAATTTCATCAATGCACCGCGTGATTTTGATGATTCGATGCTGGTATATGCACTCAGCCGCAAGCAGCTCAAGGTGGCAGGTCCGGCAGATAAGATCGATATGCTGTCCACGCTGCCCATCGGCAATATCGACCTTTCCACCTTTACACTGAACAAGAGCTATGAGCTGCCCATCGACCTGCCCGCAGACATCTATCTGCTGGATAACATTTCCACCATAACGGTCAGCTTTGACTGCTCCAATCTGGGAACCAAGACCATGAACCTGCCCAATACCTGCGTGCAGGTGGTCAACCTGCCCTCTACCTACCAGCTGACGGTGCAGACCGAACGCCTGATGAATGTAACGCTCTGCGGCCCCAAGGGCGCGATCGAAACGCTGACCCCGGAGCAGGTGGTCATTGAGATCGATGCCGAGGATTTCTCAGTGGCGACCGGCGAGCAGAACATTGCCTGCCGCCTGTATGTGCCCTCCAACGGCAAGATCTTTGCACTGGGCAGCTATGTGCTGCAGTGCCGCATCGAAAGCAACTGAAACAAAAAGGAACACACGATAACATGATTCTGGTTCGCAACATCCGTCTGCCGCTCTCTGCCGGAGAGCCGCAGGCATTTGAAAAAGCCCTGCACGCCGCCCGCATCCCGCGCGGAAAGGTGCAGCATCTGGGCGTGGCAAAGCTCTCGGTGGATGCCCGCCACGGCCAGCCCAAGCTGGTGTATACCGTGGCTGTCACCCTGAAAGAACCTGCCGAGGAAGCGGCTTTTGCAGCCCGCTGTGGTGATGCTTCTCTGCAGCAGAAGGTGGATTTTTCGGTGCAGAATGGCATCCAGCCACTGGCACATCGGCCTGTGGTGTGCGGCCTTGGCCCGGCGGGCCTGTTTGCAGCGCTGCTGCTGGCCCGGCAGGGCTATCAGCATGTGCTGGAGCGCGGCCCGGCGCTGGACGAGCGCGTAAAGGCGGTGGAACATTTTTCTGCTACCGGCGAACTGGATGTGAATGCGAACATTCAATTTGGCGAGGGCGGTGCCGGTACCTTTTCGGATGGCAAGCTGACCACCCGCATCGGCGATGAGCTGTGCGGCTTTGTTACCGAGGTGTTCCTGCAGCACGGTGCGCCGGAGGAGATCGCCTGGAAGCAGAAGCCCCATGTGGGCACCGACCTGCTGCGCGGTGTGATCACCTCTATCCGCAAGGAGATCGAAGCTTTGGGCGGTGAGGTGCATTTCAACACGGCCCTGACCGGCTTTGAACAGAAAAATGGTCAGCTCACCGGCATTTTTACCACAAATGGCACCTTTGCCTGCGAAGCTTTGGTGTTCGCGGTGGGCCACTCGGCCCGCGATACCTTCGGGATGCTGATGGACGGCGGCCTGCAGCTGGAATGCAAGCCGTTCAGTGTGGCTTCCGCGCCGAGCATCTGCAGAGTGAGATCGAAAAGAGCTTATATCACGAGGCTGCCGGGCATCCGGCTCTGCCGCGGGGCGAGTATCAACTCTCCCAGCGATGTGGGGAGCGGGTGCGTTTACACCTTCTGCATGTGCCCCGGCGGGCAGGTGGTGGCATCGGCCAGCGAGGAAGGCCGTGTAGTGACCAACGGCATGAGCTTTCACGCCCGCAATGGCAAAAAATGCCAACGCGGCCGTGGTGGTGAGCGTGGGCGGCAAGGACTTTGCAGACGATCCGCGCCGGGCCATCGCGTTCCAGCGGGAGCTGGAAGCCAAAGCCTACGCCGCTGGGCGCAGTGCAGGGGAGTATGCCGCTCCGGCAGAGAACATCCAGAGCTTTCTGGAAGGGCGCGGTCAGCTGAACATTGGACGCGTGCAGCCTACCTATGACCGCGGCGTTGCTGCGGCAGACCTCGGCGCACTGCTGCCGCAGGAGCTGGCCGAAACGCTGCGGGCGGGCCTGCGCGCCTACGAGCGCAAAATTGCGGGTTATACCGCGCCGGAAGCGATCCTTACGGGTCTTGAGACCCGCACCAGCAGCCCGGTGCGGCTGAAGCGGGAAGAAAATTTTGAATGCACCAGCTGGCAGGTCTGTATCCCTGCGGCGAGGGTGCCGGATATGCGGGCGGCATCATGAGCGCCGCCGTGGATGGCCTGCGGGTGGCCCGCGCCATCATCAGCCGGTATGCACCGGCAGAAGGGTGAGAAGAATTTGATGAACGATCGTGAAAACGATACAATGAGAGAAAATGAGGGCCGTCAGGTGCAGCAGGAGCTGGAAAACCAGCTGCGCGCCTTTGGCGATACCGTGTCGGATGCTTTGCCCATGGCTTTGAGGGCAAAGGGGAGGATATTGGCGACCGCGCCTATGGTGTGGGCCGTGCGGCGGTGAATGCTGCAAACTTTGGCCTTGGCGAAGCGGCAAAGGCGTTCCGCAGCAGCCGGGAGGAATACTACCGCAGCCGCCAGAATGCGCAGAATACGAAAAAACAGGGCTTGAATGAGGACTGTATCAATGCGCAGGCCGCAGGTGTTTCCGGCTGGTTCCGGCAGATGTTCGGCAAGGCGGAGACGACCCCGGCAGACGAGATCCGCGCCAGTGCCAAAAAGCGCTACAGCGCAGGCTGCGCATTGCTGGCAGTCGGCATCACGTTTACGGTGATCTTTGGCATCACGGCGGTTTCCTGTCTGGGTGCGGCGGGCCTGTTTACGCCCAATGCGGCTGTTCTGCAGGCTCTTCTGCAGGACAGCTTTATGGCTGAAAATGCTGCAGCCATGGGCAGCTTTGCGCTGGGGGCGGTGCGGATCACCGGCTGGTGCTTTGCGGCTGTCACCGCCGTGTTCGTGTGGATGATCACTGCCGGTGCATCCCGCCTGAAGGCCAGCAAGACGCTGCTCCGTCTGGCCGAGGCAGCAGAAGGCTTTGACTGCAAAAAGGGCCTGCCGCTGGAAGCCGTGGACGAGAAAAAGGCCCGTGCCTCAAGCGGGTGCGCAGATTCATCCGCAATGGCTGGCTGAGTGCATGGGTGGACGAAAAAGCGGAAAAGCTTTACCTGACTGCTGAGGATTACCGTGCCGCGCAGGAAGCTGCCGCAGCCTCCAAGGCACCGCCGCAGCCGGAACCGGCGGCAGAAAAAACAGACGATGTGCCGCTCAATCTTGAGACGGCGCGCCGCTTTGCCGCCGTGTTGCAGCAGGAAAACAGCTGATGCAGGATGCGCAGGGCCGCGAAGAGCTGGACCATATGCAGACCACCACCGCTGCCATCTGTGACTGGCTGGAAGCACACCCGGAAAGCCTGCCCAAGGCCCGCCGCTTTGCGGAATACTATATCCCCACCACCCTCAAGCTGCTGCACACCTACAACGATGTGCAGGGCCAGCAGGGCGAAAACGCCGAGACCATCCGCCGCGATATCGCGGGCATCCTCACACGCTGAATCAGCCTACGACACCCTGTATGATACGCTGCTCTCGGATGTAGCGATGGATGTCTCTTCTGAGATCGCCGCCCTGCAGGGAATGCTGGCCAACGACGGCCTGACGGGAGGAAATTTTGAATGACCTACCGTGCATGGAATCTGAAGCCGCTGGACCGTGCCGCGCTGCGGGAGCTGACGCAGGCGATTGCGGAGCAGGCCACCGAAGAACTGGAATATAACGCACAGAACGACGAGCCGTGGAGCGAGCAAAAATATGCGGCCGCCCTTGCCGCCCAGCAGAAGGAAAATGCCCTGTTGGCGGGCGTGCTGACGGCCCGCGGCATTACCGACCCTACCGAAGCACTGACCCTGCTTGCCGGTGAGGAAGAATTGAGCGACCCTTCGCTGCTCACCGATATGGACAAGGCCTGCGAGCGCATCTGGCGGGCCATTGACGAGGGCGAGACCATTGTGGTGTTCGGCGATTATGACGTGGACGGCGTGACGGCCACGGCCCTGCTGTACCAGCATCTCAAGGGCATGGGGGCTACCGTAAAATGTATGCTGCCCAGCCGCGAGGGCGACGGCTACGGCCTTTCGCGCAATGCCATCCGTTCCATCCACGATAAGGCTGCAAGCTGATCGTGACGGTGGATAACGGCATTTCTGCTGTGGAAGAAGCCGATTATGCCGCTGAACTGGGCATTGACCTGATCATTACCGACCATCATCTGCCGCCGGAAACTCTGCCCAAGGCCATTGCCGTGGTAGACCCCCGTCGTGAGGAGACACCAGTCCCTTCAAGGGCCTGTGCGGTGCGGGCGTGGCGTTCAAGCTGTGTGCCGCACTGGATGCTGCCCGCCGGAAGAAATGCTGGACTACTGCGGCGACCTTGCCGCTGTGGGTACTGTGGCGGACGTGATGCCGCTTACCGGCGAAAACCGCACCCTTGTCAAGGCGGGCCTGCGCCAGCTGCAGAACACGGACCGTCCGGGTCTGGAAGCGTTGCTGGAAGAGGTGGGCCTTGCGGGCAAACCGGTCACCGCAGAAAATGTCAGCTACGCCATTGCGCCCCGGCACTCAATGCGGCTGGCCGCATGGACAACGCTGTTACGGCTTTGCAGCTGGTGATGTGTGAGGACCCGGACCGCGCCGCAGAGCTGGCCCATAAACTGAACGAGATCAATACAAAGCGTCAGGAGACAGAGCTGCAGATCTTCAAGGCCGCGCAGGAACTGCTGGAACAGGAACCGGAGCGGCTGGAAGACCGCGTGATGCTGCTGTGGGGCCGCGATTGGCACCCCGGTGTCATTGGCATCGTGGCATCCCGGCTGGTGGAACGCACCGGCCGGCCTGTGATCGTGGTGACGATCGACGAGCACGGCGAATGCAAGGGCAGCGGACGCAGCGTGCAGGGCTTCAATTTGCATGCCTGCATTGGTGCCTGCGCAGATCTGCTCATCCGCTACGGCGGCCATGCCATGGCTGCGGGCCTTTCGGTGCGGGAAGAAAATCTGCCCGCTCTGCGCCGCCGCCTGAACGACTGGGCAGCACGGAAATGCCCGGTGCTGCATACCACCCCGCTGGAGTGCGATCTGCCCATCCATCTGGACCGTGTGACCGTGGAAAGTGTGCGGAAGCTCGACCAGCTGGCTCCCTATGGGGCCGAGAACCCGACCCCGGTGTTCCTTTTGCAGAACGCCGTGCTGGATGGGGTATACCCGGTATCGGAGGGCAGGCACAGCCGCCTGCGCCTGCGGCAGGGCAATGCCAGCGTGTATGCCGTGTGGTTCGGTATGCCGCCGGAACAGCTGCCCTATGCCATGGGCGATGTGGTGGATGCTGCGCTGAACCTTTCGGTCTACGATTCGCCCCGGGGCGCACAGCTTTCGGGCCGCATTCTGGACCTGCATCCGGCAGGGCTGGGCACAACGCTTGCGGAGCAGGCTGCTTTTGTGGTGGCGCTGCGCCGCGGCACGCCCCTGACTGAGGAACAGAAAAAGCTTATTACGCCTGAGCGCAGTGATATCGTCACAGTGTACCGTGAGCTGCAGGCGCGCCGCTGGCACGCAGAAGACCTGCAGCCGCTGTGCGCAAAACTGGGCGAGGAAAATACAGGCAAAACGCTGGTGGCAGTGACGGCCTTGGAACAGGTGGGACTGATCGCCACGGTGGAAAAGGGCGGAGCAAAATATCTGGAGCTTGTGCCTGCGCAGGGCAAAAAGAACCTTGCAGATGCCCCGATCCTGAAATGTTTGGAGGGAATGTAAAATGCCAGAGGGAAAGAAAGCTGCGGTCCCTGCACCGAAGCCGGTGCGGAAGAGGATCTCTACTCCGCAAAGACCCACCTGCATCAGCCGGTACCGGTGCAGGAAACGGCTACCGTTTCTGCAACAGCACAGCTGGCCGATGCACCGGAAGGAGCTCTGCCTTCGGAGGTGCGGCCGGAGATCGTTACCTGGGAAAAGCTGTGTGAGGCCATCAAGCCAGTGGCCGCTCCTACAATATGGAGATGATCGAAAAGGCATATGACCTTGCCAACACTGCCCACAAGGGGGTGTGCCGCCGCAGCGGCGAGCCGTATATCTGCCATCCGCTGGCTGTGGCACGGCTGGTGCTGGATCTTGGCATGGACTCCGAGAGCATTGCTGCGGCCCTGCTGCACGATGTGGTGGAGGACACTCCCACTACACTGGACGACCTGAAAGCCGCCTTTGGCGAGGAAGTTGCCCTGCTGGTGGACGGCGTGACCAAGCTGACCAAGATCCAGTTCTCTAACATTGAGGAACTGCAGGCCGAAAACCTGCGCAAGATGCTGCTGGCCATGAGCCGCGATGTGCGCGTGATGATCATTAAGCTGTGCGACCGGCTGCACAACATGCGCACCGGTGATGCATGGCCGGAACAGAAGCGCCGCGATAAAGCCCGCGAGACCATGGAGGTGTATGCCCCCATCGCCAACCGTCTGGGCATCCTGAACGTGAAGGAAGAACTGGAAGACCGCAGCCTGCATTACCTTGACCCTGTGGGCTACGAGGAGATCAGCCGGATGCTCAGTGAGCGTGCAGGCGAGGAGTTCCTTGCAAAGGTGTCCGGTGTGATCGAGCGGAGGCTGGCCGAAAGCGGCATTGAGGGCGCTACCATCAAGCGCCGCGTCAAGAGCATTTACGGCATCTACCGCAAGACCATCATGCAGAACAAGTCCTTTGATGAGATCTACGATATCTATGCGGTGCGTGTCATTCTGGATACGCTGGCCGAGTGCTACAGCACTCTGGGCCTCATCCACGATATGTACCATCCGCTGCCCAACCGCTTCAAGGACTATATCTCCACTCCCAAGCCCAATGGCTACCAGAGCCTGCACACCACCGTCATCGGCCACGAGGGCATCCCCTTTGAGGTGCAGATCCGCACCCGCAAGATGGACGAGCAGGCCGAGTACGGCGTTGCGGCCCACTGGAAGTATAAAGAAGGTCTGGATGGCCACGACAAGCTGGACGAACGTCTGGCATGGGTGAGCCAGCTGTTGGAAAACCAGCGCGTCAGCGAGGATTCCGGCAATCTGCTGCACGACCTCAAGAGCGACCTGCTGCCGGAGGAAGTGTTTGCCTTTACGCCCAAGGGCGATGTCATCAACCTGCCCACCGGCGCTACCTGCATCGATTTTGCCTATGCGATCCATTCGGCGGTGGGCAACCGCATGGTGGGCTGCAAGGTGAACAACCGCATGGTGCCCATCGACCACATCGTTTCCACCGGCGAGATCATCGAAGTGATCCTTGGCCCGGCGGACAAAGGCCCCAGCCGCGACTGGCTCAAGATCGTGCGCACCAGCGAAGCGAAGAGTAAGATCCGAAACTGGTTCAAAAAGATGCGCCGCGAGGAAAATATCACGCAGGGACGTGATGCATTGGCCCGTGAGCTGCGCAGGGAAATGATCATCATTCCGGACGACCAGCTGGACGATTTTATCAACAGCTGTTCCCGCCGCCTGCGCCAGAACAATGCCGAGGAGCTTTATGCCGCCATCGGCTACGGCGGCATGACCATTGCCAACTGCCTGCCCAAGCTCAAGGAGGAGTGGCAGAAGCTGAAAGCTTCGGAGGAAAAGGCCGGGGAAGACCTGCCCAAGGTGGACCTGAGCCGTGTGCACGCTACCGACGGCGTGGTGGTGGAAGGCTTCGATAACACCCCCATCAAGTTTGCCAAGTGCTGCAGCCCGCTGCCGGGCGACCCCATCGTGGGCTTTATCACCCGCGGCTTTGGCGTTTCCATCCACAAGCAGAGCTGCGCCAATGCCATTTCCAGCATGAAGGATCCCACCAACGCCCCCCGCTGGGTCAAGGCGTACTGGGCCGACAGCGTCAAGGACAGCTATAAGGCCGGCATTGAGATCATTGCGCTGAACCGCAACGAGCTGCTGCAGGATGTGCTGGCTGCGCTGGCGGATATCCGGGTGCCCATCTATGCGGTGAACGCCCGTCAGGTGGAAAACAACTGCGCCATGGTCAGCCTGACCATCGGCATCAACAATACCGAGCACCTCAACCGTGTGGTCGCAAGACTTTCCAAGGTGAAGGACGTGCTCAAGGTGACAAGGAGCTAAAACATGCGTGCAGTCATTCAGGCGGTGTCTTCCGCCAGTGTGCGGGTAAACGGCGGTGAGCCGCGGGCCATCGGGCCGGGCCTTATGATCCTGCTGGGTGTCAGGGATACCGACAGTCTGGACATCGTGCCCAAGCTTGCCGATAAATGCGCGGGCCTGCGCATCTTTCCGGACGCAGAGGGCAAGCTGAATCTCAGCGCAAAGGACCTTGGCTATTCGGCTCTGGTGGTGAGCCAGTTCACCCTTTACGGCGACACGAAAAAAGGCTACCGGCCCAGCTTTATCAAGGCCGCAAAGCCGCCGCTCTCCGTGGATGCTTACGAGCTGTTCCTTGCAGAGATGAACAAACAGGGCCTGAAGGATGTTCAGCACGGCGAGTTTGGCGCGGACATGCAGGTGGCTCTTGTGAACGAAGGACCCTGCACCATTATCATCGATACCGACGAGTGGAAGAAAAAGGAGTGACCGCCATGCAGGCTTTTCATATTCCGGGCGCTGCGCCGCTGTATACCAATACCTTCCTGCTCATTTCCGACGCAGGCCATGCCGTGGTCATTGATCCGGCGGCAGATGCGCAGACCTACGATAAAATTTTAAAGGAAAACAATGCGCAGCTCACCACCATCCTGTGCACCCACGGCCACTACGACCATGTGGCAGCGCCGAAGCCTTGCGCACCGAGTGGAACGCAAAGCTCTACTGTGAGGCTGCCGACCTTGCAGGCGACCGCATGTATCCGCTGAGCGCAGCGGACTGCGGCTACGCAGAAGGGGAGACTGTCTCGGTAGACGAGCTGCAGTTCACAGTCTGGCACACGCCCGGCCATACGCCCGGCGGCGTGGTGCTGCTGTGCGGCGAGTATCTCTTCTGCGGCGATACCCTGTTTGCAGGCAGCATCGGCCGTACCGATCTGGAGGGCGGTAGCAGTGCACAGATGGCCGAGAGTCTGCGTAAACTGGCAAAGCTGCCCATCCCGCGCGGCACGCAGGTGCTGCCCGGCCATGGCGAGTTCTCCACCTTTGGCGATGAACTGGACAACAATTACTTCATCCGCAGCGCTGTGCGCGGCAACAATGATTTATTTTAAAGAGTGAACAACATGAAGATTTATATTACCGGCCTGCCTTCCGGCTACGAAGTGGAGCATCTGGTGCGTTTGTTTTACCCCATGGCACCGCTCACCCTCACCCCACCGGAGAACGCCGAGGACTGCGTCTGGCAGAAAAAACGCCGGACGGCCTGCATGCACTGGTGCGTCAGGACGGCAGAAGTGCTGAACGACACGCACCGCTGCCCGCGCCTGTGGAACAGGGCGGCGAGACCCCGGAATTCAGCCTTGCCAGCCTGACCTATGATCTGCTGCGGGATTGGACCGGCATCCGCCCGCCATGGGGCAAAATGACCGGTGTGCGCCCGGTGCGGCTCATCCACGACAAGCGCGCCGCAGGCTGGACGGAAGCGGAGATCGACCACTTTTTCCTGGACCGGTTCGACTGCTCCCAGCAGAAATACCAGATGGCCAAGGCCATTGCCGACCTGCAGGAGCCAATTTTGAAAGTGGGCAATGAACCCGGACCTACAGCCTGTACATCGGCATCCCGTTCTGCCCGTCCCGGTGCAGCTACTGCAGCTTTGTCAGCTGCAATCTGGACCGCGACCGCAAGATGGTGCAGCCTTATGTGGACTGCCTGTGCAAAGAGGTGGAAGAGATCCGCATTCAGGCTGACAAGGCGGGGCTTACCCTTTGCAGCATCTACATCGGCGGCGGCACGCCCACCAGCTGTCTGCCGACCAGCTGCGGCAGCTGATGGGCACGGTCCGGGCGAATTTTGACCTCTCGAAGGTCGTGGAATATACGGTGGAGGCAGGCCGTCCGGACTGCACGGATGCCGAAAAGCTGGCGGTCATCAAGGAATACGGCGCTACCCGCATCTCCATCAATCCGCAGACCTTCTCGGACGAGGTGCTGGCGGGCATTGGCGCAAGCACTCGGCGCAGGACATTCTGGACTGCTATGCCGAAGCGCGCAAGGCCGGTCATGATGATATCAACATGGACCTGATCGCCGGCCTGCCCGGCGACACGGTGGAAAGTTTTGAGCGCAGCCTGCGGCAGGCCATCGCGCTGGACCCGGAGAACATCACCGTGCACACCCTCACCCTCAAGCGCGCTTCCCGCATCGTCATTGAGGACCAGAAGGAGAACGACTACGCCGATGTCGCCGCCATGCTGGAAAAGTGCAACCTGCTGGCCGAGGCGGGTTACCGGCCCTACTACCTCTACCGCCAGAAGAATACTCTGCAGAACCTGGAAAACGTGGGCTGGTGCAAGCCGGGCCACGAGGGATATTACAACATCTATATCATGGAGGAAGTCCAGACCATCCTCTCCGCCGGTGCAGGCGGCAGCACCAAGCTGGTGGCCGACGGCGGAAAACGGATGCAGCGCATTTTCAGTTTTAAGTATCCGAACGAATATATCCAGCGTTTTGCGGAGGTGCTGGAACGCAAAAAAGGAGTGGCTGATTTTTATGATCACGATTTGGTACCAACGTCTGGTTGAGATCGATCTGTACAATGTGGCAGCTCGCAGCCCGCAGGCACTTGCCGACCTGAGTGAGCAGAGCTATGCCCAAAGGTAGATTACGCCGCCCAGAAAGTGCAGCTTTCCGGCGCAAAGATCGTCATGCTCACCGGCCCGTCGGCCAGCGGCAAGACCACCAGCGCCCACTGCGTTGCAAAGGCTCTGCAAAAGCGCGGGACTCCGGCGCAGGTGGTCAGTCTGGATAATTTCTTCAAAGGCGCAGAGTTCTATCCGCGCCTGCCGGACGGCACGCTGGACTACGAGAACCCCGATACGCTGGATCTGCCTCTCATCAAGCAGTGCCTGCGGGAGCTGAGCGAGACGGGCAAGACCGTGCTGCCCATCTACGATTTCTCTGCCGAAAAGCGCTCGGCAGAGGTGGAACCCATCGACCTGCAGGGCGGTGTATGCATCGTGGAGGGCATCCATGCGCTGAACCCGGAGCTGACCGGCCTTGTAAAGGGCGACGACATCTACCGCATCTATGCAGGCCTGCGGGAGGAATACTGCATCGATGGCCGCCGCGTCATCAACACGCAGGATATCCGCCTGTGCCGCCGCACCCTGCGGGACGCTGCAGCGCGCGGCCGCAGCCCGGAAAAGACCCTTGCCATGTGGGACCGCGTGCTGGACGGTGAGACGCGGTATATCAAGGGCTTCAAAACTACGGCAGACTTTTTGCTGGATACCTCCTTTACCTACGAGCTGGGCCTGATCTCCAAGCTGCTGGGCGTGGTGCGCCGTCAGTTCACGCTGGAAGGCCACAATGCGGAGCTGTGGGACGAGACAGCCCGCCGCTTTGAGCATGTGGCACCGCTGGAGCTGGAGCTGCTGCCGGAGGACAGCATGCTGCGGGAATTCTATGGCGGCGCAGCCGACCGCAGGGCACAGAATGCCGATGTGTGAAATTATCGTGTAAATTTAGGCCGAATGCGAAAAAATTGTTTCCAAACCGGCACCAAACTGTAAAAAATGCGGTCCGTTCATTGCAAACGAGCGGCCTGTGCGCTATAATGGAGATAACATCCGCACATGGCCCACGATAAACAGGCCGATAGTAAGAGAGGTGTCTTTTATGGATTTCAACAAGATCAAGGAAATGGGTCTGGAATATGCCGAAAAAGGCAAGAACGCTGCGCTGGACCTGGCCGAAAAGGGCAAGACTCAGGCTTTGATCGTAAATGAGCAGGGCAAGCTGCTCAAGGCACAGCGCCAGTTGGGCGCACTGGTGTACAGTCTGGCCAAGGGCAAGGAAGAAAACCAGCCGCTGGTGGATAAGTATATCGAGATGATCGATAACATCGAGCAGGAGATCGCCCGCCTGAAAGCATCCCTGACCCCGGCGGAAGCTGCCGAGGCGGAATATGTGGTGCACGAGGAAGTTCCTGCTGACCAGCCGGAAGAGCACAAAGCCTGCCCGCAGTGCGGTGCTCCCGTCTCGGACGATGCACTGTTCTGCAACAAGTGCGGTGCACAGCTGTAATAAAACGGTTCAGCAACAGGGCGGCGCTCCCCACAGGGCACCGTCCTGTTTTTGCGAGCGGAAAATGCAGGCGAAATGCGGGAAATTTGCGCACTTTGTCTTGCAAAACTGCATGAGATGCGATACAATATACAGTATCTTTACAAGGCAGGTGAGCGCTGTGCTGGACTGGCAGCCAAAGGCACCCTATACGGCAGAGCAGCTGCTGGAAATTCTGCGTATCCTGCGGGACCCGGAGAACGGCTGTCCGTGGGATAAGGTACAGACCCATGCTTCCATCCGGAAGAACTTTCTGGAAGAGACCTGCGAAGCGCTGGAGGCCATTGATGCTGACGATCCGCAGTTGATGCAGGAAGAGCTGGGCGATGTGCTGATGCAGGTGGCGTTCCACGCGGTGATCGAAGAAGAGCGCGGGCGCTTTACTTTTGAGGATGTCTGCCGTGAGGTGTGCGAGAAGCTGGTGTTCCGGCATCCGAACATCTTTGCGTCCTCGGCGGCACAAAATGCGGGTATAAACGGCTGGGATGCGCTCAAAAATAAGGAAAAGGGCCGCACCACTCTGGCTGATGAGCTGGGCACAGTGCCGGTTACGCTGCCTGCTTTGATGCGTGCCCAGAAGCTGCAGAAGCGTGCCGACCGCTGCGGGCGAGAGCAGTCTGCGCCGGAAACGGCACGGCAGGCTTTGCGGGCAGCACTGGACGGCTGGAACCGGGAACAGGACGCACAGGCGGCGGGAGAACTGCTGTTTGCTGCGGCCAATGCCATGCGGCTGGCTGGTGTGGACGCGGAGGAAGCGCTGACCTTTGCATCCAAGCGCTATTGTGCAGAACTGCTGGCGCAGAAAGAACAAAGCGGTACTCAGGTCGAGTGACCTGCTCCGATAGAGAAAAAAGAACACCAAGTAACAAATCTGGAGGGTATTTTTATGACGAAGACCGATCTGATCGCACAGGTTGCTGCGAACACTGAGATGAGCAAGAAGAGCGCTGAGCAGGCTGTCAATGCTGTGTTTGAAGCACTGAGCAAGGCCATGTCTGAGGGCGAAAAGATCACCATTTCCGGTTTTGGCACCTTTGAGATGCGTGAGCGCGCCGAGCGTCAGGGCATCAACCCCCGCACCCGTGAGCCGATCACCATTGCCGCTTCCCGCAGCATCGTGTTCAAGCCCGGCAAGTCCCTGAAGGACACCCTGTAAGCTGTATCTGCTTTGCCGCCGCTGCCTGCAAGAGGGTGCGGCGGCTTTTTTTGTGACAGGAGGAAGAACCATGCGTCTGGATAAATATTTGAAAGTTTCGCGTCTGATCAAGCGCCGCACCGTGGCAAACGAGGTGGCCGATGCAGGCCGCATCCTCATCAACGGCAAGATCGCCAAGCTAGTCAGGCCGTCAAGGCGGGCGACATCATCGAGGTGACCTTCGGCAACCGGCCCATCAAGGTAAAGGTGCTCTCGGATGTGGAGCCGCGCACCAAGGATGTGGCCCGCGAGATGTACGAGATCATTGCAGAGGGCGAGCAGGCATAAAAGCCCCGGTCCGGTGCATAGGATGCACCAGAAAAGGGGAGACGAACCATGCCGGAAAAAACACCCAGAGATCCGCAGCCCGCGCCGCACGATCTGATCTTGGAAAGCCGCGCCCGCCTGACGGTGACCGGTGTGCAGAAGGTACTGCACTGCAATGCCGACAGCGCTGCCATGGAAACGGGCAAGGGCACGCTGCACCTGACCGGGGCGCAGCTGAACATGGCGGCGCTGGATCTGGAGACCGGGGAGGCGAAGTTCACCGGCCGCATCGACACGCTGGAATATACGGCCAGCGCACCGGCGGGCGGTTTCCTGCGCCGCCTGCTGCGATGATCCCGGTACTGCCGCCTGCAGCCCTTGGGCAGGAGATCGCTGCCTGCACGGTGCTGGGAGCCAGTATCGGCGCACTGCGGGCTGTATTCCCGGCCAGAGGGCGTGCAGCTTTTGTGCCGGATCTGGTGTGGATGGGTGCTGTGCTGGCTGCTGTGCAGAGCTACGCAGCAGGGCAGAGCAGTGCCGGTGTTCTGCGCTGGTACATGGCTGCGGCAGCCTTTGCCGGTGCCGGTGCAGCAGCCTTTGTGCTGGGTGCACCGCTGCGTGCAGCGGGAGGCGTTTTACAGCGCCGGGTGCTCCGGCCGGCAGAGCGACGGCGCACCCGGCGGAGAAAGGCGCGCAAACTACGCCGCAGCGCAAAAAGAACTGCAAAAAAGCGCAAAAAGAACTTGCCAAACCAGCGCCGCATGATGTATAATTCATATGTGTTAAAGTAAGAGTCAAATGCAACGGGGGCAGAAGAGATCATGGCAGCACCGGACCGCAGAAAACGCAAGAAGAAAGTGGTCGTTAAAACGCTTGTACGGGTGTTTTTTGTCCTGCTGCTGCTGAGTATGCTGGCAGCATACATTTCCAATCAGGTCACCATCAGCTCCAAACGTGCGGAGCTGGACACGCTGAACGAGCAGATCGCCCAGCAAAAGACTGAAAACGAGGAGATGCAGCGCATTCTCAGCGGCGATGCAGACCAGATCACCGAGTGGGTCGCGCGGGATTCTTACAATTACGCTGCACCCAACGAGCGCATCTTTGTGGATGTGACCGGCAGCTGAATTGCTGCCCATTCTATGGAAAACAAGGAGTATTGAGTTTTGGCAATTGAGGTAGGGAACGTATTCGAGGGCCGCGTCACCGGTGTAAAGCCGTTTGGCGCTTTTGTCGCACTGCCGGAGGGCCGTGTAGGCATGGTCCATATTTCCGAGGTGTCCAACGAGTTCGTGCAGGACATTGCAGCTGTTCTGCACGATGGTGATATCGTCAAGGTGCAGGTGATCAACATTGCACCGGATGGCAAGATCGCGCTGTCCATCAAGCGCCTGCTGCCGCCTCCTCCGCGCCCTGGCGCGTGAGGGCAGCAGGCCCTGCC
>ENA-OQJX01000617-OQJX01000617.1-human-gut-metagenome-genome-assembly--contig:-NODE-617-length-16149-cov-3.417488_pt1 | contig 16149 bp, 17 predicted proteins | sample MGYA00242615_ERZ504782 | MGnify/ENA primary metagenome ERZ504782 (study PRJEB26092, sample SAMD00036354) | human gut metagenome | host: Homo sapiens | study: EMG produced TPA metagenomics assembly of... | reverse complement strand
CTTTTTTCATATGTTATTGGATTATGTCTTCTTTAAATAGAATACAATTAATAAAAATGGACAGATTGTCTATAACTTTCTGTAGTTTTGCATCTTCATATACCCGGAAAACAAAAACCGAAAGGATCACTTTCTTTTATTCCGGAAAAAGCGAAAACGAATGTTCCGTCTGTTAACATTACGGGGCCTAATGAGATTGTTACAGAAGGATCTTTTACATAATATAGGTCAGAGCTAAGAATTTCGAATGAGAGATATAAATTGTCCTCGAAGACTCCTAGGTTTTGACCGGCCCCAAAAGCCAGGCAATTGTCTATGGCTTTTGCTTTCAGTTTGTAAGGCAATCCGGTTAGAATGTTTGAAAGCAGGTATGTTCCGTCTTCCTGTTTCTCAATGGTGACATCTTTCAAACCGTAATTCATTTGCCCGTCTGAAAACATGCCTTGCCATGTTCCGGTAAGTTCGTCAACATCATATTGTATTACCTGATAAGAAGCCGATCTGTCTTTTGCTGCCACATTGACAATAGCTCCTCTCATTTTTCCGGAGGTATTTTCTTTTACCTTGAAATTTATTCCCTTCGCATTCTGTTCAAATGACAACCATTCTTGAGCTTCTGCGGGTATGTCTATTGTATAATCGAAAGAACTTTGTAGTTTTATTGGCAGAGTAGCTGCTTTATTGTCGGTACGGAGCATCCATTCGTCTTTGCCGAAGATGAAAACAGCTCCGGATTGATTGATGTTGAATGCTTCTGTCTCTACTCCGTTACTGATTGTCAATAAAGCATTTCTACCGGAGTACCCGGTATTTTCTTTTACTTCGAATACCACTTCATTAGGATTTACTTCTTTCAGCACACACCAATCGACGTCAACATCTGCTGTTATATTTCCTGTTGACTGAAGTTGTATGTATCCTTTTCCGCCGGTAGCTTGGAAATTAGTATTTACAGCTTTGATTTCTAACTTGGATTCGCTGCTTTCCGTATCATTGCATCCCGCTATTGCTACGCTGCAAAGTACAAATAAGAATATATTAAAAAGCTTTCTCATAATCGTATTAATTACTTTCGTTTTCTTTTACCATTAAGATTGAGTTATACCAGCTCCAGTAACCCATTAGTCCGGAGGTTGAATATTCATCAGATGAATAAGCCCAGATTATCAATGATGTATTTTCCTGGCTTGCTTTATCCGCAAAGTAAAAAGTGAAAGGGTTGCTGTTTGTCGTCACATTTACCAATCCGTTGCGTAGGCGTGATGGCAGACTTAATTCTGTGTGGGCATAGCCTTCCACACCTGCCGCGCACGCAAAGTAATAAGACGAGGAAGAAGTCGAACTTATACTTTGTGAATCTAAGACCAGTTTTCCGCTGGCTTTGTCATACTGGAGGGTGAAGTTGAATCCGCCAATACTTTTCAGTGTATAACTTTCTCCTCTGACTTTAGGAGAGATGGTTACAGATTGCGAAGTTGGCCCTTCGTCATAATCGTCAATCGTTGCAGTGTAGGTACCGATATAGTCTTCATATTGTAGATAGTTTTCGGGATAATATTCTTTAAGTACGATGTCAGTTGCTCCTGCGTCGGTACAAACAAATAGTCTGGACTTTCTATCCCATTTGAAGTTCTGGACTTCAAGTCCGTTGACATTGTACGGGGATTGTAACTTTAATCCTTTTTCTGTGTAGATATAGGGTAAACTTCTTGCACTACTATAATCGGCGCTGTAAGCGGAGAATGTAGCCATTGTGCCATTGTTGCGTATAAAGTAATTCAGTACTTGTCTGCCTTTCTCCATGCGGTATGTATTTAGAAAAGCATCTTTCTCAATGTTAATGATATCTTCAATCTGAATACGCCATGGTATATCTTTGGGCATAGGCGTCATCTCCATTATGTTTTTGTATTTTTTTCCTTGCAGAATTACTTTGTCGGGAGTTGCGCTCATTATAATAAACTCGTAATCCCCTCCTAGGTTCATGTTCAGGCCTAAAGGACCTGAAACATATGGATCAGTGGGTTGTATGAGTCGAAAGTGAGCATTGTGCTTTGTTCCGATTTTACTTGATACAGAGAGGTTATTATAGTTCCCGGTTTATAGCTTTCTGCGCCTGTTTCCGAAGCCATTTCTACCTGCTTCCCGTCAAATTTCATTAGTAAAGTGATTGCACCTGCAGAATAGTTGCTTCCTATGTAATATTCCAGTTTCCAGCCGTTCGGCACATCTTTAAGAATCTCCTGGCATTTGATTACATCGGCTGTGGCTCTATTGGCAGATGATTCGTCGAATATTTCTTCTTCGGAGAAAAGACAAGATTGCAAAACAATGCAGGCCAATGCCAGAAGTGTGTATATGGATAGATATTTCTTCATAATTTTCATATTTTATTCAATAATACTTAAGTCTACATAGCCGTTTGCTATGTCATCCTGGCGTCGTAGAACAATCTCGCGTAATTCGTCCAGATTGATTCCCCAGGTTTGTTCCATATAACTATAGACTATTTCGAATTTCTGCTTTATGAGTGTACGGCCGTTTTCACCGGCATTTTGCAGCATGTTATTCCAGTAGTCTTTGGTATTTGTGACATACACTGCGATGTTCTCCACAAAATCTTCACGTGATTCACTCATTGCATAAGGAGTGACAAATCCTTGTTGCCATGCATTGCGGTCGGCTCCCACCATATACCAGTCGCTACCGATGTAGGCATTTTCCGTAATACGGTCAAAGGCGGATCATAGTTTTTAGTTTGATGCAGAATATGTGCGAACTCATGGTGCATTGTCTGGAAATAGTAGTCGTTTAACAGGTTAATATCTATTTGGTCGGGATTGATGTCATTTACATTGTATAATGTAATTTTCATGCCGCCTTCAGCTGTTCCTAATACCATAGTTCCATTGTCTTCATAGGCGGGGGAACCGATAAAGTGGATTGTCTTAGGAATATATTGGCGTAAGAAGTTCGGATTGCCTGTTGCTTCATCGTATGCTTCCAGCCACACATGTTTGATAATTTTAGCCAGTACCACAGACTTTTTGTATTCGGCAGGTGCTAATATGTGTGTCATGTCGCTCTCGTTATCTTCCATGCGATATTTTAATGCAATGTTGTATGGATGGGTATAATTGCCTAATATCCACTTGTCGAATGGGCTACGATCTACTTCTTCTGTGGAGAAAATGCTGTTTGCTTTGTCTACGTCTTCGTCATTGTTGCAAGCACCCAGTCCACAGGTCAATGTCATGATTAAACTGTATATGATGTATTTCTTCATATTTTTTTCCTCCTAAAGTTATTTAGTCATTTCTTGGATTTGGTTGCATACCTGCTGTAATGACACTGGCCGGTAGCTGAATTGCACGTCTGGGGTCATTCGTGTCCATCTTGTCGGTGATATTCACCAAGGTATAACCTTCATAATAGCGGCGGTAGATTATAATACCATAGCGTTTTATATCTTGCCATCTAAGCCCCTCTTCTAAGGTTAGCAGACGTCTTGCATGTAGAATACAATGTATTAGATTCTCCTGCATTCCTTTTTCTACTACAAAATCCGGATGCAATTCCTTTTTTACTGTCGGAGCTTCCGGTGTGTAATATTTTAGTCGGGCATAAAAATCATTGATTGTCTCCTTGGTCAAAGTTTGGGTGTTTTTTGTAAAGGCTTTCTGCCAGGCATCTATATCAGCGGCAGCTTCGTCATAACGTTTTAGTAACGTGTAGGCTTCAGCTCGGCAAAGCAATGCTTCGTCGGTGGTAAAGCAGGATACAGCATGTAGCCGATCCAACTGTTGCCCGACGTGAATTGCTGATAGATAACTAAGCGGCGGAATCCGTTCTTTATAGAGCCACCGGGTGAAAATGGGATCTGATGATAACTTGACTGATCTCCCCATGGACCTTCGGATTTACAACTTTCCGAAGCAGTAATATTGTTCATGCAATACCTTTCGCAGTTGGCATAACCCGGATCGGAAACCAATGGCCAATATGAAGCTGCTGATATTACCATTAGATTGGCACGGTTATCTGCATCTACATAAGCGTTCGGCTGTATATTCTTGTTGGGAGATAAAGCTCCTAATGCAGCCCAGTCACGTAAATATTGGGACGCATTATTACCGAGTACTATATTGGCATAATTGATAACTTTCTGACAGTTGGAAAAATCCGGTTGTGTATAATATAGATAAAAGCGGGCTGCAAATGCATAAGCGGCCTTCTTATTAAAATGATATTTTACCCGTGAGTAAATATTGTCATCAATTAAAGGCAGTCCTTCTTCTAAATCGGCTGCAATATTTTCGTATACTTCAGCAACTGTTCCGCGTGAGTATTGTGGATTTACAGATGTTTCCGGTTCTTTTATGTAAGGTATACCCAAGTCTTTGTCTCCATTTGTACCATACGCTTTGCAGAATGTGGTAGCTAATACAAAATGATTGTATGCACGGCATATCAAAGCTTCGCCTTTTTGGGCTGATAATGATTGAGGATTTCCCATCTGCTCAATAGCCGCCAAGGCTTGGTTGGCTGATGCAATCGAGTTATAACAGTCATTCCATAGAGCATGGGGAGAGTCCTGATTTTCTTCAGTCGTTTGTTGCCAACGGTACAAATGTTCGTTTAATCGGAAAAGATAGCTGTATGCTCTGCTATTTTCATCAATATTGTCACTGTAAAATTCTCCTATGTGACAGTTGGTAGTCATAGGATATGCAGATACCAGAACTTTAGTAATACTTTCTTCAGTAGTCAATTCAGTTCGGTTATCCGGCATTTCATCTAAAAATCACTACAGGAAGTTGTTTCCAGACATAGAGCTGAAATGAGTGTTGTATATAAGACGTTTCTGTATTTCATCATTTTTATAATTATCTGAATGGTTAAAATCCTAATCTAAGAGTCAATGTAACTGACGAGGTACAGGGGAAGCTACTCCACCGGTATTGAAGAATTCCGGGTCCTGTCCGTTGAGTTTTTTATCTGCATAAATCAGGAATAAATTGGTAGCCTGAAGTTTCAAAGATAAATTAGATATCTTTGCTGGTGCAATCCATGATTGGGGGAAGTCATAGGACAAGGATATTTCCTTCATACGGATAAAGTCTCCCTTGGCAATTCGTTCTGTAGAATAATTGTAGGCATTATATGCATACATTAAATCTTTATTATCTTCATATTGGCGTTTCGAGATAATAGCGGGGATATTCGTGCGTTTCTCATCACCTGGCACTGTCCAGCGATTCTTGAATTCGCGTGGCATAGAAGATAAGTCACTGTATTGATAGCTGAAACATGGATTCAAACGTACTACATTACCAAATGAATAGGTGATGAATACATTCAGTTTGAATGCTTTATAAGTGAAAATATTACCAAACTTCCTGTTATGGTAGGATCAGTAGGACCTTCATATTTTAGGTAGTCTATGTTGTCACGTGTCTGAAAATCAATATCGGTACTGGTTATTTTTCCATTGATATTATACATCGGGATACCATTTGAATTTAGGCCGACAAATGGAATGGAAAACAAACCACGTACCGGGTAACCCTGACGGGCAAAACCGTAACCTGAAACTAAATCCATTACGCTGGAACGGGCATTCAGTTCTGTAACTTTATTTTTTGCTTTGGAAAAGATGAAGTCTGTATGCCATGAAAAGTTTTTCGACTGGATATTCTTACTTGAGATGGTGAACTCGATACCATGTGATTTCATGGAAGCTATATTGGCATATTTGTAGATAGAACCGCCTACTCCTTGTGTCGGGGTAATACCAATCAGGTCATAGTTGTTGCGTTTATACCAGTCGATCGAAAAATTGATCCGGTTGTCTAAGAATCCCAGGTCGGCACCGATGTTCAACTCATGCTTTTTTTCGTAGGTTAATTCACTGTTTTCAGGATCAGATACATAAAGTCCTGTTTCCTGTCCGCTGGTGAAAGGACGAAATGGTGAATAACTAGTGATTATGGCATGTGAGTTGGTCACATATTCCGGTCCTCTATCGGCTGTTAAAGAGTAGGATGCTTTGAATGTTAAGTGTGACAGTACAGAGCTGAATGTCTTGAAGAAATTTTCTTCATGTACATTCCATGCTCCTGACATATTCCATGTAGGAAGCCAGCGGGAAGAACGGCTTTTTCCCATGCGATTGGTGCCTTCATAGCGGAATGTTCCGTTTACTGTATAACGTCCATCATAAGAATAAGTTGCGTTGGCAAAGCTGCTACACTTCTTGTTGTTGTATGGTTTAATCCATAATAGCTTTCACCGGATTCAATGCCCTTCTTGAAGAATTCATATACATACGATGGTATTTCACCCATTGTATATTGCATTCCCCATCCTTGAAAATAATTTTGCATACGTTTCAAATCATTTACTTCCATACCGGCGAAAAGATTGGTTATATGCTTTTCTGCAAATAAATGATTCCAGGATGCTGTGGCACGGAAGTCTACCCCCAACATACGATAGTCCTTACGCTGGTAAATACCTCCTTCCGGTAGTATACTGATAGGCAAAGCATACGGATTATCCGGATTGGTATACAATAAGTTGTTTTCGTCACGAATGGTAGCGTCGTCCATTCCTGTGCGATAAGCGGTTGCCTGATTCGAGTGATCTTTGATATTGTGTTCTTGTGAAGAAGCCTGATATCTGACTGCTCCTAATGCACTTAGCTCTAACTCCGGAAGTGCTTTCCATTTTATTTCTCCTTGAAACTTAACATCAGCTACATTCAAATCCATATAATTGTTATCCAATTCATGGAGGATATTGAACGGTGCATAGTTGGCTGTATAGTCAACTGTTGGATCTAGTGCACGTGATGTATTTAGTGCATACGAATAGGGATTGATGTCAAACTGACGGGTAACTTCTCCACTTGCTGCATTAACCTCTGAACTTAGTGTCCCGGGGGCTTTCTGTTTACGGTAGGAAGCACTGGAGATCAGGTTTATAGATAAATTCTTATATATATTATATGTTGTATTTAAATTAGCAGTATAACGTTTTACTTCGCTTTGTTTATACCATCCCGGATCTGACATCGCACTTAATGAAGCATAGAATGAAGACTTTTCAGTTCCGGAAGTGATACTGACCGAATGGTTTTGTGTAACGTTGTTGGAAAATAAGGTATTGAACCAGTCGGTATTTCTCATTTCCGCTTCGCGCAGGTAAGCATTACGTGCTTCCGGCGTGTTGGCAAGTCCGAATTGTCCTGTAGCCGGGTTATATTGATTGATTAATTGATACATACGTCCATATACACCACTATCTTTGGCACGGTAAGTATCGCTGTTATTAAGCCATCCTTTCTGCTCCATCTCTTTGTAGATTCCCATTTGTTCCTGCGAATTCATAATGTTGAATTCTTTATAACTGGGAATCATACGGGTTGTAAATTCACCGGTATAGCTCATTTTGCTAACGCCGGCTTTTCCCTTCTTGGTTGTTACTACAATAACCCCTGCCATGCTCGTGCGCCATAGATAGAGGTTGCTGATCCGTCTTTCAATATTTGAAAGCTCTCGATATCATCTGAATTCAACCGGCAATGGCTGAACTGATTAGCGTCTCTGCATCTCCTGAAGATAAGTCATCCGGACCTACGTCAATAGCATCCTCCATGATGACTCCATCTACTACCCATAATGGCTTTGAACTACCGAAAATAGATGTGGCACCGCGTACCCGGATTTTCGGGGCAGTACCAAACGTGCCGGAAACATTTTGTACAGATACGCCTGCGGCGCGTCCTTCAAGTCCACGGCTGATATCAGGCAAACCATCTAGTTTCACTTCATCTGCGGACAATTGTTTGGTTGCTCCTGTAAACAGGCGTTTATCCATTTTTTGCATACCTGTTACTACTACTTCTGATAAAGTTTGTACATCAGGCATTAATGTAACATTCATAGTTGGGGTAGGAGTCAGATCTTGTGGCTTCATTCCTATATAAGAAAATTGTAACAGGGATTTATTGGATACATTTTCTATCGAAAACTTTCCGTCTATGTCTGTTAATACACCGGACTTGCTTCCCTTGATGACAACAGTTGCACCGATGAGAGGCTGTCCGTCATCACCGGAAATTACCACTCCTTTTACATTGAATACTTTCGCTTGTTTGGAAGGACCTTTGGAAGTAATTGTGATAAATTGATCTTCAATATGGTATTCTAGTGGCTTATTGGCTAAGATAATATCGAGAGTCTGCTCTATACTCTTATCTTTGACAGAGCCGGAAACGGTGAATTTCTTGACATCGTCATACGTAAATAGGATTTTGTAGCCGGAGAGTTTTTCCAGACGTTTAAGTACGGATGGCAATCGTTCGTTGCTAATCTCAATCGTGATTTTCTTTTGTGATTGCGTTTGAGCATTAACTTGGTAAGGCTGGAAGCACAATACGCATAGAAAACACACAATAAATAAGTTCCAATTATTTCTCATACGTTTGTTTTTAATAACACTATTTGGATATGTTTATATAACTAATGCGTATGAGAAAAGAAATGGATACCCCTTTTGCGATTTATTTTTTAATAAAAGTGATATTTTGTTGTTTATTGCATAGATTTGTTATACTTATGCAATAAAAACCTAGTCTATGGTAAGCGTATTGCCTTGCAAGGTGACAGTGACTTTTTTCATTCTGTTAAGCAATGAGATTGTATGCTCTAAATCTTTAGTGCGATCGGATATGAAATGCATTTTATATGTCATTGCTTCTTTGTTTCTGAATTCTATGTTTACATTGTACCAGCGTCCTAAGTTTTGCATAATATCTTTCAATGTAATATTGTCAAAATAGAAATAGCCGTCTTTCCAATAGACGTAAGAGTCTAAGTCTACTTCTGTTAGAACGAAATTTCCATCAGATTGCAGGTGTGCGTCTTCTCCCGGATATAGTCGGGTATATGATCCTCCTTTTGTGTTACTTACTTCTACTTTCCCGTTAATAAGTACTACATGAGTATCTTCGGGAGTATAGCTACGTATATTGAATTCCGTGCCGAGAACGCGGGTTTGGACTGTCTTGGTTTTTACAATAAAGGGATGCTTGGCGTCTTTGGCCACCTTGAAATAAGCTTCGCCTTCTAAAGTAACGATACGCTCGTTGCCAATAAAGGCTGTAGGGTAAACAAAATTACTATTAGCATTCAGCCAGACTTCTGTGCCGTCACATAATACCACTTTGAAACTTTCACCTCGTGGTACGGTAAGTACATGTGTCTGTGTAGTTGTTGAGATGACTTGCCTATAATCCAGCTCTTTTTTTTCAGACTTTGCGATGGCGGTTTTAGGCAGGACTTGATTGTTTGACTGCGGTTCGTCTAACACAACTTTTTCTCCGTCATCTTTTTGCAAAACAATATGTTGGGGAGTAGTATCAGCAGTGAATACAGTGATTGGTTCGAGTGCAGGGGTTGTCAGGCTATTAATTAAATAGTAACTCCCGAATAGAACGGTAATCATGGCGGCTATTCCGATAGTTATCTTCCAGAGATTGGAACGCATTCGTGTTGAATGTTGTTTTTTCTTAAATCGCTCCAATTCCATTTCTACATTAGGAAGCTCTATTCCTCCTTTTTGTTGTAGGAAAAGACTACTATCCATGATGTCGCGACAAGCTTGCAGGACTTCTTTATCTTTAAGCATCTCCTGCAGCTGTTCGTCGTTTATCTCTGAAGAACTCTCCATGATGTCGAGCGCCTTCTCTACAGATTCATCTGTATTATTTATATTGTCAATATCTTTATTCATCACTGTTTGACTGTATCATACTTATTTATATTACGTTTAATCATAAAATAAAGATACCTGATTTATGATTTTTTTGCACATTCTTCACGTATCACCTGTAATGCTTTCACAATATGCTTCCTGACTGCACTGACACTGATATTTAATTCTTCTGCCACTTCCTGATATTTCTTGCGTTGAATATAACATTCTTCTAAAATATGCCTGGTATGTGGAGTCAGTTTTTCCATTGCCTTGCTGATATGCATCATTCTTTCATCCTGCTCCAGATATTCCGTTTCAACATAACTTTTGGTCAGTTCGGAATAGATTTGTACATACTGTTCATGTATATTCTGATGTCGCAGGAAGTCAATGCTTTTGTTGCGAACGTAAATGTATAGATAAGATTTAGCCGTGGCTTTATCTATTTTTGCATAATTGGCCCAAATAAATTCGAAGCGTCGCTTACGATATCCTTGCTAGCCTCCATATTATTAATCAGGTGAAATGCATAATAATAAAGTTGAGGATAGTACTCTTTAAAAAGAAAATCAAAATCGGCCTTATCTTCCACGTGCTTTAAAAGTGTTGAATAGTAAATAAATCGCGTTGCAAATAAACAAATAATAATTGAGAAAAGCAAAATGGCTTTTATTTTATATTTATCGTATCTTTGTGGCATCATATTTTTTCAATTAATATTCATGTAGGACCTGAAAAGTAATAATGGAGAGTATTTTAATTACAGGCGCGAGTGGTTTTATCGGCAGTTTCATCGTGGAGGAAGCGTTGAAGCGAAAGTTTGGTGTGTGGGCCGGGATTCGTTCTACGAGTAGCAAGCGGTATTTGAAAACCGGAAAATCCACTTTCTGGAACTGGATTTTGCGCACCCTAATGAACTTCGTGCCCAACTCTCCGGGCATAAAGGCACTTACAACAAATTTGATTATATCATTCATTGTGCCGGTGTTACAAAGTGCCCCGACAAGCACTCTTTTGACTATGTAAATTATCTTCAGACCAAATATTTTATCGATACGTTGAAGGAGCTGAATATGGTTCCGAAACAGTTTATCTATATCAGTACATTGAGTGTGTTCGGACCTGTACGTGAGAAGGACTATACTCCGATAAAAGCGGACGACCCTGCGGTACCCAATACTGCTTATGGATTGAGCAAACTGAAAGCGGAGTTGTATATTCAGAGTATGCCCGGTTTCCCTTATGTCATTTATCGTCCTACAGGAGTCTATGGACCTCGTGAAGCTGATTACTATCTGATGGCAAAGTCTATCCGGAAACACGTTGATTTCTCGGTAGGTTTCCGTCGTCAGGACTTGACCTTTGTGTATGTAAAAGACATTGTGCAGGCTATTTTCCTGGGAATAGAGAAAAAAGTAGTTCGTAAGGCGTATTTTTTGACAGACGGGAAAGTTTATAAAAGCCGTGCCTTTTCGGATCTGATACAAAAAGAATTGGGTAATCCGTTTGTTCTTCACTTGAAATGTCCATTAATTGTGCTAAAAGTTATATCTTTGTTCGCTGAATTCATTGCTACACGTTCCGGGAGGAGCAGTACCCTGAATTCGGATAAATATAAGATAATGAAACAACGCAACTGGCAATGCGATATAACCCCGGTAATGGATGAACTGGGGTATGTGCCCGAATATGATTTGGAAAAGGGAGTTCGGGAAACCATTGCCTGGTATAAAAATGAAGGATGGCTTTAGACTTATTTAAGCGCGTAGAAACCGGAAAGGGTTGTTTGCTGTGGAAAAGATTACATTGATTTATAATCTGTTGACTTCCATATTGATTCTGTTCCTGTTTCAGCGGATGGATCATCCATGGCACATGTTGCTGGATAGGGCGATGATCGCGGCTATGACTTTTTTATTGATGTATCTTTATCGTCTTGCTCCCTGTAAATTTTCGGCGTTTGTGCGTATTGTCATTCAGATGAGTCTGCTGTCTTACTGGTATCCGGATACTTTCGAGTTCAATCGTTTCTTTCCGAATTTGGATCATGTATTTGCAACTGCCGAACAGTTTATTTTCAATGGTCAGCCTGCTATTTGGTTCTGCCATACGTTTCCACATCTTATAGTCAGCGAGGCATTCAATATGGGATATTTCTTTTATTATCCGATGATGCTGATTGTGGCTCTATTCTATTTCATTTATAAATTTGAGTGGTTCGAAAAGATGTCTTTTGTGCTTGTCACTTCTTTCTTTATTTACTATCTGATTTATATATTCGTTCCTGTTGCAGGCCCTCAATTCTATTTTCCTGCCATTGGTATTGATAATGTATCTAAAGGTATTTTTCCTGCTATCGGTGATTATTTCAATCATAATCAGGAGTTACTTCCCGGACCGGGCTATCAGCACGGATTTTTTTATAGTTTGGTGGAAGGCTCGCAGCAAGTGGGTGAACGTCCTACGGCGGCATTCCCCAGTTCGCATGTAGGCATTTCTACTATTCTGATGATTATGGCTTGGCGTGGCAGCAAGAAGTTGTTTGCCTGTCTTATACCTTTCTATATGTTGCTCTGTGGGGCTACCGTATATATTCAGGCGCATTATGTGATTGATGCCATTGTTGGTTTCTTCTCTGCATTCCTATTGTATGTAGTCGTAACCTGGATGTTCAAAAAGTGGTTTGCGCAGCCGATGTTTAAATAGTCGTCCCTTAAAAAGTACTCATCTGCGGGATATTGCAAGAAAACAGTGTCCCGCAGATTTTTCAACAAGTAGCCAAAGAACCCTCATGGCTCTTTTGAAGTTGTACGCTGCTGCGGCTAAGAGCAGATTGACAACATCCCCGAACACACCTTTATAAAAGTTGCGTCCTAAACGAAAGTCTGATTTCAAATGCCCGATAGTCGGCTCTATTCCTGCACGCTTGCAGAATAGCTTATGTTTCTTCTTGCGTGTGTAATAACTGTCTTTCCTGTTTGGAACATCGGGTATCAGTATCCCGGTGCCGCCCACCTCTTTCTTTCCTCTGTACCCCCTGTCCCCGGCCAACTTCCTGATCTTCTTTCCGGTAATGCGTTCCACCTGCCTGAGGGATTCTTCAATGGTATGCCCGTCATATTCATTCCGGAAAGACTTGGCACCCAGTATGACACCGGTAATTGAGCGGACGATTGAAACCTTGTTGCCGAACTCGTATTTCTTATGTTCTTTCCCCTTGCTGATACACTGCACCTCCGGTTCATGCAGGGAATAGATTTTCCCGGGAGAATTGCGCTTCTGTGAAAGCACCCGCTCAAAGAGGTCGAGCAGGGAGTCGTAGCCGTGGTTTTCTTTCAGGTTGCGCCTCAGTTCCCTGACAAGCCTTCCCGCAATGGTGCGCAGCCGCTTGTCCGCTTTCAGGGCCTTGCCACGGTTCTTGGGGTGGTTACGGAAACGCTGGTCACGGTAGATCTTCTTGAGGACAAAGGTATAGCTCTGGCGCAAAGGAAGCCCTAAGGATTTTACGACAGACAACACTTTGCGGACTATCTTTTTATGCAACTTCGCATCCGTGGGATAAGTCACGTTCTTTTCCTGTACCGTGGAATCGATGAAGGCCGTGCAGTGATGGTCCGGGCCGTCGTCCTCCTGATTGACGCGGATACTTTCTGACAGAATCAGTTCCATGCCATTTTCTCCGACACGCTTACGGAAGTGTACCAGTTCGCTTGCATTGCAGGGATAGGAAGGCGTGAATTCCAACATACCGCAAAAGTACTGGTAATAAGCATTCTCGCTCCATTGTTCAACAACCGATTCATCGGACAGGTTACGCACGTGCTTAAGAATCAGAAGTCCGCACATCAGGCGGATGGGTTTGGCCGGACGACCGTTGACGGCACAGTATAGCGGGGAGAAAGCTTCTTCAAAACGGCGCCAGTCTATCTTATTGGCAAGCAGGTATAAGGGATGCCTGGGATTCAGCTGGTCTGTCAAAGAGCTGAACAAGGAGGCTGAGGGGTGGTCTTGTTTATCATAATAATCTGCAAGTTTTCAACCATAAAGATACAAAAACTTGCAGATATATCAAAGCAATTTATATATTAATATGTTGATTATTAGGCGTAAAAGCACATTCTAAGGGGCGACTAAATAGAAACCAAAGACCTTGACGTTTTAATTAGATCATGTTATTCTTCAGGAACAAGTACAAGTTCCTGAAGAATAGATATAATAGGTGCTGATTTAAATTTCCGGATTTTCTTTGCGTTGGGAAGTGATTTCATCAAATATCCGGAAAAGCTCTTCTTTTGTTTCTGCCCGTAACATCGCAATACGTGTGTTGCGGAAGTTAGGGATTCCCTTGAATAGAGGGCTTGCGGCCAGATGACGGCGTACATGCAAAATACCTCTACGCTCATCGAGCAGATTAACGCTGTCTACCACTTCCTGACGAAGTACTTCCATACACCATTCAAAACTAAGTGGAGGTAATTCTTCACCTGTCTCTAAATAGTGTTTTACTTCCTTGAATATCCATGGACGACCGAAGCTGGCGCGACCGATCATCACAGCATCTACTCCATAACGGTCAAAACACTCCTTACAGCGTTGAGGACTGGTCACGTCTCCATTGCCGATAATGGGAATATGCATTCTCGGATTATTCTTCACTTCGCCTATCAGTGTCCAATCCGCCTCTCCGGTATACATTTGTGCGCGGGTACGGCCATGTATAGTCAATGCGGCTATGCCACAATCTTGCAATTGTTCCGCTAATTCTACAATTACTTTATTGTTTGCATCCCATCCCAAACGAGTCTTCACTGTTACGGGTATTTTCACCGCATCTACGACAGCACGGGTGATCTCCAGCATCTTGGGGATATTTTGTAGCATACCTGCTCCTGCACCTTTTCCGGCGACTCTTTTCACCGGACATCCGAAGTTTATATCCAGAATGTCAGGTTGTGCCTGCTCTACAATCTTGGCAGCTTCCACCATTGTCTCTGTATCTTTCCCGTATATCTGGATGGCGACAGGACGTTCTGCGTCACTGATACTTAGTTTCTGTGCAGTCTTGCTGACAGCACGTATCAGTGCATCACTCGATACAAACTCGGTGTACACCATGTCTGCTCCGAATTTCTTGCACATCAGGCGGAAAGCCGGATCGGTTACATCCTCCATCGGGGCAAGTAAGATGGGGTGTTTTCCTAAATCTATATGGGCTATTTTCATATATAATATTACTGCTTATTAAAGTTTTTATTGGTTGCTTTATATTTCTGTTTCGGATGGTTGGGAATTCCGGGGTATAGTCTCTCTATTGTACCGTTTTGAAGCATTCTGGGGATAATAAAATTGATAAGATATTTAGGTGTTTTATGAACTTTTGTTGCTATTTCTTCAATACTAATATAGTCTTGTGATAGCGAAATGATGAGTGCTTGCAATTCTTCAAAAGTCATTCTTTGTTTATTTTGCTTTGAACTCTCCATGTTACTCTTCAGACTCTCCATATTACTTTCCGAGCTCTCCATATTACTTTCCGAGCTTTCCATATTATTCTCTGAACTTTCAACCTTATTTTCCAAAGTTTCAAACTTTCCCTCAGATTCATTAATATGGTATTTCGTTCCTCTGCCATTTCCTTCTGCAATCAAAAATCCTTCATTACAGAGTTTTTTTAGCATCTTTGTGATATCTGAACGATGTTGAGGAACAACGTATTGTAGTTGAGTGTTATTAATCTCATTTTCACTATAACAAGTAACCAAAGCCGTTAACTCATCTTGGGTTAGTTTTTCAATCTTTCCATCAAATAGTTCTTTTAGTTTGATTACAGCATCATCCGGTAATAAACTTATCATAGGTAAAGTTAGTTCCACCTTGTCCGGACGGTTCAATTCTTCAACATACGGTTTTTGCCAGTTAGCTTCTCTCCAACCTTTTATAATCTTATTTACACCGCTACCAGCTTTCTCCGAGAAACCGATTAGCATGAACATTTTTTGTAATGCTTTATTACGGCATACGCTGTCTCCCCCTGAATAATATTGTGTTTTGCTGACCAACATTGTTCCGGGATTCTTGAAGCGGTATTTATCTACCCACTGTTCAACAACAATGTTCCTTCTTCCGAGAAATCACAATGAATAAGTGTGTTGATAAATGCTTCACGTATTGCAATATGTGTGGGAGTCTCATCAATTCGTATACCATTTCTTATTTGGAAAGGTTTAGGGAGTATGACAGTCAGTTTAGGGTATACTTTGCGATAAAATTGGAAGAGATTTGCTTCCCAAGTTCCGTCCGGCAGATACGATCTGACCATCTGATAGAATCGTCTGCTCCTAAATGTTCCCTATAATCTGGAAAATAATTAGGAGCGCATTCAGGATC
>ENA-OQJX01000616-OQJX01000616.1-human-gut-metagenome-genome-assembly--contig:-NODE-616-length-16158-cov-2.358368_pt1 | contig 16158 bp, 17 predicted proteins | sample MGYA00242615_ERZ504782 | MGnify/ENA primary metagenome ERZ504782 (study PRJEB26092, sample SAMD00036354) | human gut metagenome | host: Homo sapiens | study: EMG produced TPA metagenomics assembly of... | reverse complement strand
CGTGTCGATATGTCATTTGGGGATTGGGTAGCTTTGCCCGTGTTTCGGGCGACCAGATGGTGCTGTTTGTCTGCATCATGGCTGTGCTGCTTCCGTTGTCCTTCCTGCTGATAAAGACGATGAATCTGTTGCTGCTGGGCGATGGCTATGCACGCAATCTGGGACTGAACATCAAGCGGGCACGCCTGCTGGTTATCTCATGCTCCGGTGTGCTGGTGGCTATTGTAACGGCCTATTGCGGTCCGATTATGTTTATCGGGTTGGCGGTTCCCCATCTGTGCCGTGCCATCTTCCACTCTTCGGACCATCGGGTGCTGATGCCTGCCACATTGCTGGTAGGCGCTTCCCTGGCATTGGTCTGCAATCTGATAGCCCGTATGCCCGGCTTCGAGGGAGCTTTGCCGGTCAACTCGGTGACGGCACTGGTAGGTGCGCCGGTAGTGGCTTCTGTACTTTTTAGAAAACGGAAAGGAGAATTGAATGAATAAGGAAACCATACATATAGAGAATCTTTCCATCGGTTACCCCGGTAAGGGGGATGTGAAAGTGGTGGCAGACGGCATTTGCGCCGGAATTAACAGTGGTGAGCTGACTTGCTTGTTGGGAGCTAATGGAGTGGGGAAGTCCACGTTGCTCCGTACGTTGTCCGCCTTCCAGCCTAAACTTGGAGGAAACATATTTATTGAAGGAAAAGAGATAGGGGACTATACCGACAAGCAGCTTTCGCGCGTCATCAGTGTGGTGCTGACAGAGAAGTGCGATATACGCAATATGTCCGTCGTAGACTGATAGGTCTGGGACGCAGCCCCTACACCGGTTTCTGGGGAACCCTTTCGAAAGAGGACAAGACTGTGGTGGACAAATCTATCGCCCTGGTAGGCATTCCACATCTGGCACACCGCATGGTGCATACGCTGAGTGACGGTGAACGGCAGAAGGTGATGATAGCCAAGCGCTCGCCCAGGAAACTCCCGTCATCTATCTGGATGAACCGACAGCTTTCCTCGATTTTCCCAGTAAAGTAGAGATGATGCAACTGCTTCACCAACTCAGCCGGCAAACGGACAAGACGATTTTCCTTTCTACCCACGACCTGGAACTGGCCCTGCAGATAGCGGACAAAATATGGCTGATGGATAAGGTGAACGGAGTGACCATCGGTACACCCGAGGACCTTTCGCTGAACGCAGTCTGAGCAACTTCTTTGCCCGTAAGGGTATTGCCTTCGATTTGGAAACGGGACTGTTCAGGGTAGCCAATGAATATACCTCCCGGATACGTTTGGCGGGTCACGGGCAGAAGTATGCCATGGTGCGCAAGGCGTTCCAAAGAAACGGGATTCTGGCAAACCGGAATGTTGAATCGGAGATCTATATCGAAACCGGAGATTTGAAGGGAGACGGCAGCTTCGTATTCCATCGACCGGGCAAGGAGCCGGTAACGGTGTACTCCATTGAGGAATTGCTGCAAATAGTCTTGTCATTCCATTCCCTATGATGCACCATTCTGCAAAGGATAATTATGTCCACTTAACGACGACTCCGGTCCCCCGGCTGATTACGTCATTGGCTGTGCCGACCATCATCAGCATGCTGGTGACGTCTTTCTATAACATGGCAGATACCTATTTTGTGGGTAAAATAAATACCCAGTCTACGGCTGCCGTAGGTATCGTGTTTTCTGTGATGTCCATTATCCAGGCTGTGGGATTCTTCTTCGGTCATGGTTCGGGGAACTACATCTCCCGTAAGTTGGGGGCGCAGGAAACGGAGAGTGCCGAGAAGATGGCATCCACCGGCTTCTTTTTTGCCTTGTTTATCGGAGCGGCTCTGGCTGTGTTGGGATTGTTGTTCCTTACACCGCTTTCCCTTGCTTTGGGGTCGACGCCTACCATTCTTCCGTATACGGAGCGCTATTTGGGAATCATTCTGCTGGGTACTCCTTTTATGACCGCCTCATTGGTGCTGAATAACCAAATACGTTTTCAAGGTAATGCGGCGTATGCCATGGTGGGGATTGTGAGTGGGGCGGTCATCAACGTGGTGCTCGACCCTATCCTGATTTTTGTATGCGATATGGGCATATCCGGTGCCGCACTTGCCACAGTAGTCAGCCAGATATGTAGTTTCATCCTTTTGCTATATATGGGGCGCAGAGGAGGAAATATACGTATACGTTACAGAAACTTTACGCCTACACTGGCTTTCATCAAGGAAATTATTGGGGGGGAACTCCGTCGACTCACCCGGCAGGGACTGGCAAGCGTGGCAACCATTTTGCTGAACGTGGCGGCCGGTGCATATGGTGACGCAGCTATTGCAGGGATGTCCATTGTGACGCGTATCTCTATGTTTATCAATGCTTTCCTAATTGGTTTCGGGCAAGGCTTCCAACCGGTATGCGGATTCAATTATGGTGCCGGGCTGTATGCCAGAGTGCGCCAAGGATTCTGGTTCTGTGTGAAGGTAGGCTTTTTCTTTTTGCTGGTTTGTGCGGTGGCAGGTATGGGATATGCCGAGGAGATTGTCTCCATCTTCCGCAAGGGAGACCCTGCTGTTGTAGCTACCGGTGCGGCAGCATTGCGCTGGCAGTTCATCACCTATCCGTTGGGTGCATGGATTGTGGTCAGCAACATGATGCTGCAGACTATCCGCAAGCCCGTACGCGCTACGATACTTTCCTCTGCCCGTCAAGGGCTGTTCTTCATCCCCCTCATCTTCATTCTTCCTTATTTCTTAGGACTGAAAGGGGTGGAAATGTGCCAGGCGGCGTCGGACATGCTGACCTTCTTCCTCGCCATTCCATTGACCTGCGGGGTGCTGGCGGAGATGAAGAGGAAGGAGGCGGAACAACTGCAACAGCGGCAATCTTGAAGTTTCTGCGTCCCTATTCAATTTTCACGGGAACTATCGGTTGCCGCTTCACTTTATCGAGGGGAGCTGCATGGTACTCGATGCGCCCGAAGTCTATCTGTCTCAAATCAATGCTTCTGATTGTACTGTTGTACATGGTGCGATAGTAGATGATACCGTTTGTCATATCTGTGGCCGATGTCCATTGGGTGGCACTTGGAATATTGGCAGGAACCTGGCCGAGGGGAAACTCGATGCCTACGGGTATATCAAAGTTATTCAGTATCTGAAAACATTGGAGAACGGTTTCCAGTGCGGTATTCTGTGGCGGTGTAGAAGTCTGGTAGAAAGCGGCACGGATAAAGCGGGAAGGGGGAGTCACATCTCCCGGAATTCCCAAAAAGCCGCTTCCCGAACCGAAAGGGGCTATAGTCACATTGCCCAGCGATTTGCTTTCGGCACTGCCCGGGTAGAGGTTCACATAATTGTTTAAGTTGGTCATCTGCCAGTCAAAGCCGGGGGAGTTTGTCAATACTCCCAGTTTGTTTTCATAGAAACGGGGCTGTCCGTCGATGAACTCCAATACCAGTTGGCGGCCGGTCTTGTCTGCAATCCGCCAATGTACGGTGGAGGCGCGCGGGTCAATGGCTATGACCGTCACATTTTCAATAGCCTCCTTTACCTCGTCCACAGTAGAAAAGCTTCCCAACAGCCATGATACCAATTGTAAATCGGCTATGCTCGACGCTTTTCGTGTGGGGTCATACTCCTCGTATTTGCCATATCCGGGAAAGTAGAACAGCCCGGCGGAGAGCCCGGCTTCATTCAGACCTTCGGCCACGAACTCCTTTTGCTCCACTGCCAGGCCTACGTAGCCATAGCGTGAGGTGAACTCCATGCCGGACAGACTGCCTCCGGGTGTCAGTGATTGTTGCGAATAACCGCGCGGTACGATGACGTACTGGCTGTTCAGCTCACTGCCTCCCCATTCGATGGTGCGAGCTACGACGTGCGCATTGTCTTTGGCCGTCAGGGTGATACCGGTACATGCCTCTGCTGTTTGAGGGGCGAAGGTGAGGGCTGTCATTGCTGCCAGCAGGATAGGAATTCTTTTTGCCATATTATTCAGTTTATATTGTTGAGTATCTGTTTGTATACTAAACAACTCTGTATGGCAAAATGTTCCCTTACCAGAACCGGTACCCCAGCGTAAAGAATGCGGCGAAGTTCTTGGGAAAATATCCTCCTTCTTCCGAATGACCTATCATCTGGTTTATCTGCTCATTGACTTTTACCAGTCCCACTTGTGTCTCTGCACCGATGATGAATCTTCTGTATTCAAAAGTAAGTCCCAGGGCAATACCTGCATCGAAACGGTTGTTACCCATTTTCCCGTCTACCATACTGCCGAAAGTGTCTATCTTGAACTGGTATCCTCCTGCATACTGCTGCTGCTATAATCGTAGGTCTCACCGGAAGTCTTGCCTGCCACGCCTATGGCCGCATAAGGCCGACGCTCAGCAAGGCATGATAATCCTTGCCCAGATGGAGGCGGGCCGCTATCATGAGGGGGATTTGCAGATACAGTTCATGCATTTTGGCCTTGCCGATGTGGCTTATCTCGTCTTTACCGCCGATGGACACGAATTCCAATGCGGATTGCAGCACCCAGGTCTTGTTGAGGACATATTCTGTACCGACACCAGCTTTGTAAGCTATTTGGGTGTCACTACTGGAGTGTTTTCCATGAAAATGGGAGGTACCGATTCCTGCTTTTGCATGAAAGGACAGCGGCTTTGTGCCAGACCGGTCAGTACGGTCATTGCCATACAGACGGTAATGATTATCTTCTTCTTCATGAGTAAATTTTTCCGTTTTCGGTTATGAGTAATATTGTTAGTTCGCCATTGGGCAGTAAGGGGGCACAGTGCCGGTGACAGAGCTCAATCAGTGCCTTGCCAAACTTTTCCAGCAGCTCTTCGGGAATGATGTCCCAGAGTTTGCGCGCCAGGTTCATCTGTCCGATGGCGGCAAGTGTTTCTTCGCTGCATCCCGTCTGGCGTGCCAGGTCTTGAATGAATTCCTTATTCATGGTCACTTTCTTGCTGTGGGTATCCAGATTGCCTTCGGCCAGTTTCACGGCCTTTCCCATCATCACGCCGAGGGTGACGTGCGGTACTTGCTCTTCGGCTGCTATTTTCAAGGTTTCGCCGATAAAGTTGCCGTAATGCACGAAAGCCTGGGTGGGGAGGTCGGGATAATACGCCTTGATGAAACGTTCGCTCTTTGCGCCGGAGCTGATGACGATACGAGGGCTCTGGGTTGCCTTTGCCACTTCCATGGACTTCCGGATGGAATTGACGAAGGCTTCCGAGGAGAATGGCTTCACGATGCCGGAGGTCCCGATAATGGAAATGCCTCCTTCGATACCGAGGCGGGGATTGAAGGTGCGTTTGGCTATTTCTTCTCCACCGGGGATGGAGATGGTAATGAGAATAGGATTGGGCTGTTTGGCAATATGGAGGCGTTCAAGCCATAGCTTGACGTTCTTCTTTATCATTTCGCGTGGGGTGTCGTTGATGGCAGAGCTACCGAGCTCAAGTCCCAGACCGGGCATGGTGATGACACCTACGCCTTCGCCGCCGCAGACGATGATGTTGTAGTCGTCCTGGGGAGTGTCTTCCGGCAGCGGGTCGTCTATGCGGAAAGGTATGGCTATATTGGCCACAACTTTCATCCCGTTGGTGATGTCCGGGTCGTCGCCGGCATCCTTGATGACGGTAGCGCTTGTCTCGAACATGCCGTCACCGTTTTCCAGAAGGTCGGAGTGGGGAATATGGTGCTGCGGCTCTACGGGAACCTGTATGGGTTTCTCCGTTGGGAAGAACTACCGGAAATTCTGTAGGACGCTTTTTGAAGTAGATATTGAATACATCCCAGGTGGCGGCTACGGCGCAGCGGCGGCACATGTTCCGGTAGTCAGCCGCTGCGCAGGGGGAAGAAGTCGGGTAAATGTTTCTCGACTATGCGGCGCAGGCCATGCTCGCCGTTTACACAGATAAACTTGCCGGATGTCTCGGGACGGCGGATGGCAAAGATGCGTATACCCAGTTGCCGGGCAGCTTCCACCTTCTCGCAGAATCCGCCGGATATCCCGCTTTCCTTGAGGAGGATGGCTTCGGGATGAAGCTGTTTCATTAGGACTTGCTCGTCTTCTCCGGGCGTGTAGTAGTAGAGGTTCTTCTCGGAGAAGCCCTGTTCCCGGGCGAGCTTGCGCGAGCTGTCACGGTCGAGGATGCGGAAGTAACAGCAAGCATTCTGCCACAAAGGCTTCAGCTTACCTATGGTCTGTACGCCGGTCAGTGCAAGTAAGATGAAAATCTTTTCTTTCTGTATCTTCTCGATGGCATCGTCATAATCCCTGCACCAGGTGATGTGTTCTTCATCGCGTTCCGGGAAGATACGCTCGAAACGGATGACGGGGATATTCGATTCCACGGAGACTTGTTCCAGAGTCTCATGCAACTGTGTGGCAAAGGGGTGCGCGGCGTCTATCAGCAGCTTTATGTGATGCTGTGCACAGAATGTTTCTATTTCTATTGCATCCATCGCGCCTTGCAGGCGGATGCCATTATGCAGAAGTACGTCCTGCTCATCCCCTTTGGTAGAATAGTAGAAAGTTTTTCCGGCTTCTTCAAGGGTTTGGATGGCTATGCGTCCTTCGGTGGTTCCGCCAAATATTAATATCATGTTTGAATGTTTATGGGTGATTAATCGTTGATTTATTTCCGGTACAGATGCTTGAACTCGTGTGCATAGAGCCGTGACAGACCTTCACGGTTGCCGATGGCTTCGCCTACGACAATCATGGTTGTCAAGGTGAGGTTATTTTCCTTCACTATTCTGGCAAGGTCTTTGAGTTCCCCCCTGAATATTTGTTCGTCTTTCCATGTCAAGTGGTAGCAGACAGCTACGGGGGTAGTTTCCGGATATTCCTGCAACAGTTCTTCCTGCACCTGCTCCGCAATGCTTGCACTGAGGAAGATGCACATGGTACTTTGTGAGCGTGCCATGAGATGTAGCTTTTCGCGTTCGGGCATGGGCGTACGTCTTTCGCCGCGTGTTAGGATGATGCTTTGCACTTTTTCCGGAATGGTGAACTGCGACTTCAAGGCAGCTGCCGCCGCCTGGAAGGAGGATATGCCGGGGGTGATGTGGTAGCTCATGCCGTGCTGGTCAAAGTAGTTCATCTGTTCCTGAATGGCACCATAGATACATGGGTCACCCGTATGCAGGCGTACGATGAATTTTCCCTTGTCATAGAACTTCTTCATCACTTCAAATTGTTCTTCCAAATCCATGGAAGCGGAGCTGAGTACGGTAGCACCGGCCTTGGCACAGAGAGTCAGCTCCTTGGGAACGAGGCTGCCGGCATACAGAATGAGGTCGGCGCGTTCCAGCATTTGGCGTCCGCGTACGGAAACCAGGTCCGGGTCGCCCGGGCCGGCACCCACTATTTCGATGTGGCCCTGGCGCACAGTTCTTATGTCGAGGGCGGCGGCCACGGTATAGTTCTCTCCTTTCTTCTTGGGCACCAGCAGCCGGGAGTTGTTTGCACTCAGCAAGGCGGCGGCTTCGCTGACGCTGGGGGTGCCCATGTGCTTCATGACGGTTTTGCTGGGATGGGGCACCTCTATCTCTGCCAGTTCCTCGGTGTATAGAAGTAGACCGGGAACTTCTTTTGGAGCGCTTTCACTACCGGTTCGTCACTTTTGGCTTTAATCGTGGAGATGGAGGCGATGCTTTGGGGCATGATGCCGTATTCCTTCAGTGTGTTCATAATCTCTTTCTCCACTTTCCGCACGGGACCTGCCAGCCGGGCAAGGCCGATGCCGAGGTGTACGACACAGGCACGTAGCATATCATAGGCATTTCCGGGAAGTTGGGGACTTGGGGAGATACGCACAGAATCAGTTTGAAGCGTGAAGGTTTAATGTCCTGCACCCGGTAGAATACTTCTACATGAGGCGGCAGGTGCGCCTCCATCCAGTCCGTGCCTTCATTGCGCACCGTGAGCAGCAGGGCGGTGGGCTTGCCGGAAACGAAGAGGCTGATATGCTCGTTCATGCATACTCTTTTTTTCTCTTCGGGCGTCTTGGCAAGTTCTGCCAACAGGAGGTGGAGGCTCGGCGTTGATGACCGGAAACCACCCGAAACGTTGGGGCAGGGTATCGAGTCCCCATAGACCGGTGCAGTCGCTTTGCGTGGTGACTACCGGTTCGGCCCCGAGGATATTCGCTACCTGGTGGGTCAGTTCGTTGGCTCCTCCGATGTGTCCGGAAAGTACGGAGATGGCAAATTTACCGGTACTGTCCACGCAAACCACGGCAGGGTCGGTATATTTGTTCTTCACGCAAGGAGCGATGGTGCGGACACAGATTCCCATGGCGCCAATGAAGACAAAGGCATCATAGCGGTTGAAGTTTTCCGCTGTGAATTTGCCGGCGGATTCTATATGTGTGCATCCCTCTTCGTGCCTGAGGGTGAAGATTTCGGAGTCGGGAAGTTCGTTGAGCAGTGATTGGGCTATGCTCAAACCGGCTTCGGAGATTAGAATAATAGCTGTTTTCATAATGGGTATGTTTAAGAAAGCGTGGCTTTCATAATTTCAATGGGGTTATATTCGTTCAAGGCGATATGGGTGGAAGGGTGGAGCACCATTCCGTTCCGCTCGATTCCTCGGCAGAACGCCTCCTTGCTTTCTGCCGATACGGAGTTGAAGACGATGCAGCCTTCGGGGTGCAGCACTTGTTTCACTTTCTCTATCATTTCCTCCAGATGTCCGCCGTGTCCACCGATGAAGACGGCATCGGGGCGGGCAAAGGGAGTGAGGTCGGTGTGCAGGAAATCTCCGGTTACCGCCGTAATGCCCGGTGCGCCGAAGCGGCGGGAGTTGGTGTCCATCAGCTCTTTTCCTTCGGGGCGTATCTCGAAGGAGATGACGGCGAGATGAGGAAATTGCAGGCGGGCTTCGATGGAGACGGAACCGGTACAGAAACCGATGTCCCAGAAGACGCGGCGGCGGTTCAGTTCCAATGCCTGCAGGGTGAGCAGGCGGATGGGAGCCTTGGTTATCATGCGGGCGCGTCCGTCAAGATGTGCAAACTCTTCATCGGGGATGCCGAAGGGACGGACTGGAAAGTCTGGGGCTTCGCTACCGTGCAGGGAGTTTGTGCGGCATTGTCCGAGATGGCTGTCCAGCAGCAGGCAGTTGGGATGTTCGAAGTCACCGGAAACCGCTTCCTGGGGTGTCATCCGGCGTATGCGTTCCTTTTCGGGATTGCCGAGATGTTCGCCGATGTATAGCGTGTAATGGGAGTACCCGTATTTCAGCATGCGGGCGGCAATGGTGACCGGGGTATGTTCGCGGTCGGTGAGGATGCCTATTTTGGGTGCACGCTCTATGAGGCACGGTCGAACTCCTGCCACGGGCGTCCTGTCAGGGAGACGGTGCGCATGTCGTCATACGGCATGACGAGGCGGTGTGCCAATGTCTGCAAGGAATTGAAAGCGGGATAGAGCAGAATGTCTGCCTCGGGAAGCTTACGCTTTATGGTATTGGCAAAACCGAAGAATAACGGGTCGCCGGAAGCGAATACAATGATGGAGTCGTCCGTCGCCGTCTCTTCGAAGCGGGCAAATATTTCTTCATAACGGGAAAAGACGCGGTCCAGCGGTACGGTGATGGAAATCCATTCGGCTCCGGCAGGCAGCAGAGGACCGACAATCTCCTTATGCCGTATGCCACCGGAGAAGACCTTCCCCTTCCGTATCTGTGCCAGTGCTTCCGGTGGAAAGAAGGGGGAACGGTTGTCATCCATTCCTATGATTATAAATCTGTGTTTCATTCAATGAGTAATCTTATGAAAATATCAAGTAATGTAAGGGGGCATAACAAGTAATGTTATCGGTCGTAACAAGTAATGTTATGGAATGTCTCTTTTCACTTACACATCCCTGCCCGGGCGCAACTGCTCCGCATCGTTGTAGCACAACACGGAGTTCACCAGCGTGGCAGCCAGGTTGCTGCCTCCCTTACGTCCTTCTACGATAATCTTGGGTATTTCCGTAAAGGGTTTCACCATGTGTTTGGACTCCTGCACATGCACAAAGCCTACCGGTGCGACAACAATGCCCGCCGGATGTGCCTTGCCCTTACGTATCAGGTCGCAGAGTTCCATAAGTGCCGTAGGTGCATTGCCGAATACAAAGAATGCATCGGGATGCTCCTCCACAGCCAGGCGGATGCCTGCCTGGGTACGGGTAATGCCTTTCTCTGCAGCCATCGTCGCCGTACGCGGGTCGCCAAGGTAACATTTCACCTCTACGCCCAGCCGCTGCAAAGCTCCTTTGCGGATACCGCTGGCTGCCATCGTGACGTCTGTGACAATGGTCTTGATTCCGCCTTTCTCGATGGCTTGATACAAGGAAGCTACGGCACCTTCGTCCGTATGCAGCAGATACTCCATTTCAAAATCGGCGGTGGTATGTATGGCATGGAGTAAAGCCCATTTATGGTCGAGGGGAATATGTTTGTTCTTCAGTTCCTTTTCGATGGTACGGAAACTGCGAATCATGATGTCTTGCCCGATGCCCGTGGCTTCGGTATTCGTGTCCCGGTAATAGCCGCGCGGAGTGATGAAGGCTCCGTTCCATTCGTAGGACTGTGAGTTGCCTATCAATACGACTGTAAACATATCCACCTCTTCGGGATTGAAATCTCCCAGTGTGGTGATGTGTACCGCTTGTTCCGGGCGTCCTGCCTGGCGCACATATCCCACGGGCGTTTCCGGTGAGCGTCCTTCCTGCAGAAAGAGTTCTTTCAAGCGGTAAAGCTGCCAGTAGCGTCCTTCACTTTTGGGGTTGTAGACTGCCGTCACGAAGTCGGCGGCAGCGGCTGCGATGATACGCCTTTCAATACGCTCCCAGGGAGTCATCAGGTCTGAAAGGGAGATGACACAGAAGTCATGTCCTACGGGAGCTCCCAGCAGTGAGGCTGCCTTTTGGAAAGCGCTGATGCCTGGCAGCGAAACGATTTCCACGTCGCTGTTCCTTTCCCGCTTCATCTCGTAGATAAGCGGCGTCATACCATAGATGCCCGCATCCCCGGAGCTGATGACGCAGACCGTCTTTCCCTGCTCCGCCAGCTCGAAAGCCTGCTCGGCACGGGCGCGTTCACGCTTCATGCCGGTATCTATGCATGCTGTTGAGGGGTGGAGATAAGGGATTACAAATTGGAAATAATACTTATATCCCACCACTACATCTGATTCTTGCAAAGCGGAAATTACGGCGGGAGTCATATCCGATTCATTGCCCGGTCCGATGCCGGCAACAATTATTTTGGGGTGTTTCATATCCATATGTTCTATTGGCATACAAAGATAGAACTTATATTTGATGAAACCGAAAAAACTCTGTGCTAATCCGCGTAATCTGTGGTGAAACTTTATTGTCTAAACCTGCAAGTGCCGGTATTCGCTCGGAGTATAGCCTACGTTTTTCTTGAATACTCGGTTGAAGTGCTGCGAATACTGGTATCCCAGCTCATAGGCAATCTGGCTGACTGTCTTCCCGCTTCCTATAATCATTTCTTTGGCCAGGTCGATGATTTTGTTCTGGATATATTCCTGCGCCGTCTTTCCGGTTTCCTTCTTCACCAAATCTCCGAAATAGTTGGAGGAGAGGAACACTTTGTCTGCGAAGTATTTCACGGAAGGCAGTCCTTCGGTCTGCGGTTTGTCGCTTTGGAAATAGTCGTCTATCAGTGCTTCAAATTTCATCAGGATGTCTTTGTTGGCTGCCGAGCGGGTGATGAACTGGCGTTCGTAGAAACGCATGCAGTAGTCCAGCAGCAGTTCGATGTTGCGTGCAATCAGACCCTTGCTGTGCTTGTCGATGGGGCGTTGGATTTCCATCTTAATCTTCTTCAGACAGTCGAGGAAGATTTCTTTCTCGTCTTCGGACAAATGCAGTGCCTCGGTAGAGGAATAGGAAAAGAAGGAATACTGCTTTATTCCCTGTCCCAGCGAGGTGCCTTTTATCAAGTCGGGGTGGAACAGCAGGCCGGAGGCGCTGGGCTGCATACCTTCCAGCATGTTGACCTCGGTCACCTGGCCCGGGGCGAAGCTGGTTACCGTGCCTTCCTGGTAATCGTAAAACTGTTTTCCATAGCGCATATCTCCGCATTTGGTGTTTTTGAGGAAAAGGGCGTATACGCCATAGTTCAAGGTGAAATGCCTGGGATATCCGGTGGCTTCGGACAAGTCGACTACGCTGACCAGCGGGTGCAGGGTTTCGAGACCGAACATCTTGTTGTATTGGTCTACTGCATTGAGCTTGATTACTTCTTCCATAAACGTTCCTGTTAGTTTTGTACAAATGTAGAGAATAATCCGGAAAGTACCATATCGCAGGAGGAGGAATCCGTAATATGGTTACAAATGTCCGTAATCTGTGTACATTGAAAAGAGCTACACCCTTTGTCCGGAATGGTGTAGCCATCCGGAGCAAAGGGTGTAGCCTTGGTATGTAAAAGGTGTAGCCCTTTTACGCTTGCTGGTTATCAATCTTTTAGCATGGCTTTGATGTGTTCCATATAGAGCTGGCGGATGGCTTTGTTTTCGCCCAGTCCCTGCATGCGTACATTCACTTGATAGCCTTGCTTTTCAAGTTCCGTCTTCCACACGCCGGCAATGTCTTCCTTGGTATGGTTGCCGCATACCAGTAGCAACGGAACCAATGTCACGCTCTTGGGGCGTGTCTCTTTCAGTTGCAGCAGGGTTGCGTCCAGGGTAGGATATCCTTCAATGGTGCTGACGTGGAAGTTCTTCAGTCCATGGGCTTTCATCATGAAGTCGAGCATGGTGTAAGTAGCCGTGCTGGGTAGCTGGTTGCCGTGCCCCACATAGACAATGTCTTCTTTCTTTTCCGGCTGTTCGGCGGTCAGTATACCGATTACCTTCTCGCAATCTTCGACGGAGTAGAGCAGGGGATTTCCCACTCTTATCTCCTTGAAGAAGGGACGGAGCTTGTCTGCATCCCTGCGGACGGAGGTCATCTCACTGCCTTCTATCAAGGTGGTGCTCTGGACGTAGATGGTCCGGTAGCCTTCAGCGCGAAGTTTCAGCAGTGCATCCGTAGGGCTGTCTTTGTACACACCCTCCTTGGCAAGTCTTTTTCGTACAATCGGCGAGATGTATGCTTCGCGCACTGTAACTGCGAAAGGCTTCTTGTGCCTCACGGGTCACGACGTCGAGCGTCAAGGCACGTGTCTGAGGTCCGAACTGCATAATGGGTGATGAGCAGAGCAGCCTTCTCCTCTTGTTGTGCGGAGGAGAAGAGGCTGATGCCGAGTAAATAGAGAGTGATGAAAAAATGTCTCATAATTGTTGTTGTTTCTAAAAGCGTTATGGAGAAATTATTTTAGTCTGAGTGCCAGGCTGATTACTACCGAACGTCCCGGGGAATACAAGGCGAAGTTCTTGTTCAGCGGGCGGTTGTCTTTCTTGTTGAAGATATTGTCTATGCCGATGCCCGGTTCGATGACAAAGTTGCGGAAGCCGTCGAAGGTATGGCGGGTATTGAGGTTCCAGATGCCGTAGCCCGGAGCATTGCCGTCCGCGTCACCCGGATAATAGACTTTGCTTTGCAGACGACCGTTCAGGTTGAGGTTCAAGGTATAGTCGCTCCAGCTGTGTGTATAGTTTCCGGTGATGGTGGCTGTATGGCGTATGCTGCGCTCGATGTTTTGCCATTCGCCTCCTTCGTTCAGACCGCGTCCATAGGCGTAGGTATAGTTTCCGGTCAGGGTGAAGCCCGGGAATAGATTGCCGTTCAAGTTCACTTCAAAGCCTTTGACGGTAGCTTTCTCGAAATTGAAGTAGTTCTTGACACTTAGGTTTTTCGTGGATGAAAGGTCACCGATTTCGGGGAACTCTTCACGCAACTGGTTCTGCTCTGCTTCCGGTAGGTCATCGAATTTAGTGGATTTGGAAGTTACCATGTTCTTTACATAGTTCAGGTAACCGGTGACGGAAGCACTGAAACGGTTGGTGCGGTATTCCATGTTGATGGAGTAATAGTTGCTGCGTTCGGGGTCGAGGTTCTCGTCACCCAATGAGATGGTGGCCCGTGTACCCATTGTCTTCTTGAACATGTGGTAGTAGAGCTCGTCGATTCCCGGAGCGCGGAATCCGGCAGCATAGGTGGCACGTACATTGAAGTTGCCTATGTTGTACATGGCTGCCACTTTGGGGGTGAAGCGTCCGCCCGTCTGTTCGTGATGGTCGTAGCGTACACCCACAACACCGGTCAGATGGTTCCATAGCTTCACTTCATGCTGGCCGTAGGCTGATGTCGTATAGACACTTTTGTCCAAATCGGAGTCGGGACGGCGGAGCACTTCACGGCGATAGTCTACACCGAACACCGTAGTGCTGTTGGTTGTAAAACCGAAGATACCTTTCAACTCGGCATCATGGAATTTCTGAAGCTTGGTAAGCGCATACTGTCCGGGCAGGTATCCGCTGTTTTCTATCAGGTATTTGTAGCGTGATGCGTAATTGTTTCCTGAATAGTCGAACTGGATAACGTTGCGTTTACTCAGTTTGTATTTGGCGCCTGCCCCCCAGTTGTAACCTTCGTAGGCAGTGTTGTACTTGCTTCCGCCGGTGATGTCTTCGCGTTCTACCGGACGTTCGAGTCCGCGGTTGTAGTATCCGCCGTTGGCATAGAAGGAAAGCTGGTCCGTAGCATCATAGGTAAACTTCTGCGAAAAGTTATTCGAGCTGTAGCCCAGGGAGAGCGGGGCAATCGTTTCGATGATGTCTTCTCCATCTTCTGTCAGATGGCTGTTTTGCCAACCGTCGGAGTGGTCGTATTTATAGGAAGTATAGGACCTATTTTCCTTGGGCGATGTCCAGATTCAAGCCTTGGGAGAATTGATTCTTTCTCGTATAGCTGCTATTGCTGCTGAAGGCTACCACATCTTTAGGTTCGTTGGTAATGATATTGATTACACCGCCGATGGCATCCGAACCATAAAGGGAAGAAGCGGCTCCGTTCAGCACCTCGATGCGCTTGACGCGGGTCATATCTATTTGGTTGAGGTCGATGTTACCGGTGATGTCTCCCGTGACCTTGCGTCCGTTCACCAATATCAGTACGTGTTTGTTGGAGAGTCCGTTCATCATCAGATAGGACCCCATCGCGTTCGGACGGAAGGAGAGCGAGGGTACCATCATGGTCAAGGCCTGCTGGAAGTCGGTGATACCGGCACGCTTTATCTCGTTGGCAGTGATAACCGATACGGGAGACGGGGTATTCTTCAGTCGCTGATGTGTACCTGTACCCGTTACTACCACCGGGTTCAACTCGTGAGTTTTCTTGGTCATATCGTCGCTGTCACCTTTTTCTGCTTGTGCATAGGCACCGGTGGCGATGATTCCTCCCATAAGGAGAGCTGTGAGAAGTCTTTTCTTTATCATATATTGTTTTATTTTATATAACGCTGCAAATGTACATACCATTATCGGAGGGTGAAATACTTAATAGTTGTTATACTGCGATGGCCAAATAGCTATTAATAGGTACTGTATTCCCTTATTCCGGCACATAGATAATCTCTCCATTTTCAAGCTGATAGGCAACTCCCACTTTCTTTCCTCTTTTACCGGAGGTCTTTTGGTCTTCGCTGGGAGTGTATTTTCTTTGATTCCTGCCCTTCTTTGGTAATGATTTTCCATGATTTTCCTTTCCGGGACTTTCGTTCACCATGGTGAAGTCTTCTTTAGAAAACATCTCCGTCATATTGAAGCGGGAGACGAGAGCCACCATCAAGGCTACGGCAAAGACCATCGCTACGTCAAAAAGATTGGCTACCGTACCCATGGGGTCGGAGTCCGAATCGCTGTGCAGTAATCTGTTTCTCTTACTCTTCATAGTTTTCGTATCGTTAGTCCGTTATTCCTTTTCGGCCGTTTGGCGGCTTATCACTTTGTACAGATATTCCAAGTCGTTCATTTCGCGGGCATACCAGCGTTGTTTCACTTGCAGGGTAATGACGCCGACAGCAGCAATGACCAGCCCTACCACTGTAGTGGCAAAAGCCACCTGCATATTGTAGGCCATGGAGGAGATGTCTCCTTGTGCCAGCCCCACCAGTGCGGGACCCATCGGGATGAGGGTACCCATCAGTCCCAACATGGGACCCAGTTTGATGAATGTACGCGAACGTCCCAACTCC
>ENA-OQJX01000614-OQJX01000614.1-human-gut-metagenome-genome-assembly--contig:-NODE-614-length-16223-cov-2.880716_pt1 | contig 16223 bp, 16 predicted proteins | sample MGYA00242615_ERZ504782 | MGnify/ENA primary metagenome ERZ504782 (study PRJEB26092, sample SAMD00036354) | human gut metagenome | host: Homo sapiens | study: EMG produced TPA metagenomics assembly of... | reverse complement strand
GTATTTCTTATAATGCAGGTAATGAAAGGTATTATTATAAGGAATACAAGGCAGAAGGTCGAAGTGATAATTATAATGGAAGTAAAATAGTTTTAACCCATAATTTTATTAAGATCAGAATTGTTAAATTTTAATTAATTAATGAGATGAAAAGAAAAGTTTTTAAGTGGCGTAAATGCTAAATTAGCATTGGCTACAGTGGCTTTGACAAGCGTAATGTTTACAAGCTGCGAAAAAGAAGGAATTTAATGTTGCGCCAGTAGAATTAGAACCTGCAAGTGCTACGGTGGCAATTACTGTATATGATTTGGCTGATGGCTCTATCGTAGAGGGTGCAAGCATTACAGAAAATGGTGCTGCTATCGCAAGCAATCCTTTTGTAATTCCTGCTGGTGCAGACGGTAAGATTGCTGCTGTAACAAGAACTTTTGCTGCAACAAAAGTAGACTATTTGGGCGGTGAAGGCCAAGCTGTTGTTCCTGCTTTGAACAAAGGACAGTTCGCTTTGATTCCGGTAAGCATTTTTATGCAACAAGAATTGAATGCAGCTAAGGATGTTGAGGTTAAGCAAGACGAAGAGTCAGTTGAACCTACTGAAGAGCCTAAAACACAAGAAGGTGGTGAAAATACTGGTGATAAGGCTAAAAATATGGATTTTACATATAAAGCAAAAGTTGGTCAGGAAATTACTAATCTTCCTGCTGTAAATGCATATATTGATGCTCTGCCTGCTACAAAAGCATTGTCTGATGCTGATGTAAAGAAAGTGTTGAAAGCTTTGGTTAAATCTTATAGCCCGGGTATTACAGAGGTAGATGCTACTAAGACAGTTTTGGTTCCTGCTCAGACGCTTGTAACGTTGAATACTGTTACTGAATACGAAACTTCTGATAATACAATTTCTACTATTGTAGATGGTAAATTGTATACTATTCCTAATGTGAAGATTAAGAAGGTCGTTAGGACAGTTGTAACTCCTTCCTTTACTCCAATAAATCATGGTCATGGTCATGGACATGGTGGTGATAACAATGCCGGTGGTGGTATCGGTGACGGTGCAGCTTACTAAAATCGTTTTAGTTAGTATTTAATTTAAAACTAAAGGAATAATGAAAAGTAAATTAGTAATAGCCTCCTTATTATTAGCAGGCGCTTGTGCAGCAAATCTGAATGCACAGGAAAAAACGAACTACTACACTCCGAAATGGAGCGATAATATTTTTGTCAGTGTAGGTGGTGGTATCCACGCCATCAACAATGACGGTTTCAATAAGATTGCTCCGCATTTCAGCGTATCAGTTGGTAAGCTGATTACTCCAACTTGGGGGGTACGTGCTCAGGTAAACGGTATTACTCAGCATCTGTGTTTGGATGATGCATATTGGGAACACAACAAGACTTATGTAGGTGGTAACATTGATGCAATGATCAATCTTTCTACATTGTTTGCCGGTGCTAATCCTAACCGTTTCTTTGAAGTTTACGGTTTCTTGGGACCTCAAATTTCTGTAGCAAAATCTCAAAATGTGGATGTTACAATTAGTGCTGACGGTACTTCGCAGTCTATGGCTCCTGCCGGTGAAGCTGAAATGCGTGCACGTATCGGCGCTTCTGCCGGTTTGGGCTTGAAGTTCAATATCAACACCAAGTGGGCCATTGACGTAGAAGCTCGCGGTGCCATCGCTCCGTCCATTTTCGGTAACATCAGCAGCCATCGCAAGGCTGAAGGTACAGGTATGCTGACCGCAGGCGTTAGCTACATCTTCGGCGGTAAGAAGTTCGTTCCGGTTTCTAAGATTGACGAAGACGCAGTCAATGCAGAAATCAACAGATATAGAAGTGAACTGGCTCAGGCTCAAGCTGACCTGGCTAACTGCAAGAATGCACTGGCCAACGCTAAACCTGAAGTTAAGGAAGTGACCAAGGAAGTTGAAGTTGCCGGTCCGCGTGCCATCTTCTTCAAGATTGGCAGCGCCCGTCTGGACGACTATGGCAAGGTTAACATCGAACTGGCAGCCAAGATTCTGAAGGCTAATCCGGACAAGAAGTACAAGGTTGCAGCTATGCCGACAAGGCTACCGGTAGCGCTTCTTGGAACCAGAAGCTGTCTGAAAAGCGTGCTCAGGTTGTTTACGATGCCTTGATTGCTCAGGGTGTTGACAAAGACCAGCTCGAACTCGTTGGATTCGGTGGTACTGCCAATATGTTCGGCAAGAACTTCCTGAACCGCGTAGTTATCCTGGAATAATATACTCCAAGTGACAAATAGACTCTAAAAATGAAGGCGTCTGGGACTCAGACGCCTTTTTTGGTACTATGTCCGATGCATGTCATAAAGCAATCCATTTTTTATCAGCGACTGAATTTATATGTGATGATGAAGTTTAAGCTATTCTTTATCGTTCTGTTTTGCAGCCTTTCCCTTTCGGCCTTTTCCCAGTTGACGTATGGTACGACCGGGCTGTTGCATGCGCCCTCTGCGGAGATGCAGCGTGACAAGACTTTCATGGTTGGCGGTAACTTCCTGAACAAGGAGCTCACACCGCCCACCTGGTACTATCATACCTACAACTACTTCCTAAATGTCACAGTCTTTCCCTTTCTGGAAGTGGCCTACACGTGTACACTTTTCAAGGCGGAGGCGTTAGGATTGAAGCCATACGGGTACAGCGGATTCACGAACCAGGACCGCTACTTTTCCGCCCGTCTGCGTGTGTTGAAGGAGGGGCAGTTCTGGAAATACATGCCGGCCGTGGTGCTGGGGACATCTGACCCGTTCACTTCCTCTGGCGGCGGTCAAGTTAGCACTACGGAAGGTAACGGCTATTACAGCCGTTTCTATATTGCCGCTTCCAAGCAGATACCCGTTGCGGGTAAAGAGGAGGTTGGCGTGCATCTTTCCTATCTGTATAATGACCGCAAGGAGTACAAGCTGAATGGCTTTGCACTGGGTGTCACCTACAATCCGTCCTTTCATCCGCAGTTAAGGATGATAGCGGAATATGACTCCAAGGACTTTGCCTTGGGAGCCACCTATCTGTTGTTCAAGCATCTGCATGTGCAGGTGGAAATGCAGAGGATGAAATATTTCAGTGGAGGGTTGACATACAAAATTCATTTGAAATAATTAGTGAAAAAATCAGAGGAGGGGATGTTTGATACTATCAGACATCCCTTTTTCTGTATTATATATGTAAGATTAACGGCGGAATTCAAATTTTAATCGTAATTTTGTAGCCCATTATGAGTAGAATAATAGCCATAGACTACGGTCGGAAACGCACGGGAATAGCCGTGAGTGATACATTGCAGATGATTGCGAATGGACTGACAACTGTGCCTACACACCAATTGTTGCAGTTTCTTCTTGATTATGTGGCTAAGGAGCCGGTAGAGCGTATCTTGGTAGGCTTTCCTAAGCAGATGAACAATGAGGCTTCGGAAAATATGAAGAATATCGAACCTTTTGTCCGTTCGCTGAAGAAGAAACTGCCTGACATGCCGGTTGAATATGTAGACGAGCGTTTTACTTCTGTTCTGGCTCATCGGACGATGCTTGAGGCCGGATTGAAAAAGAAAGACCGCCAAAATAAAGCACTGGTGGATGAAATCAGTGCAACTATTATTCTGCAAACTTATTTAGAGAACAAACGTTTCTCTTTTTATAATGTATAGAAAGTAATTTGTAATTAGTAATTTGTAGTAAAGGAAATGATTTTACCCATTTATGTGTACGGCCAGCCCGTATTGAGAAAGGTAGCAGAGGATATTGCCCCGGACTATCCGAATTTGAAAGAACTTATTGAGAATATGTTTGAAACGATGGACAATGCTGAAGGTGTGGGACTTGCTGCACCGCAAATAGGTTTGCCTATCCGCGTAGTAACCATTAATCTGGATGTCTTGTCTGATGATTTGCCAGAATATAAAGATTTCCGCAAGGCGTATATCAATGCCCATATTCTGGAAGTGTCCGGTGAGGAAGTTTCTATGGACGAGGGTTGCTTGAGCCTTCCAGGAATTCATGAATCAGTGAAGCGTGGCAACAAAATACGCGTGCAATACCTGGACGAGAACTTGGAACCGCACGATGAGATTATCGAAGGTTACCTGGCACGCGTGATGCAGCACGAGTTCGACCATCTGGAAGGAAAGATGTTCATCGACCATTTGTCTCCGTTACGCAAGCAGATGATTAAAGGAAAACTGAATGCCATGTTGAAAGGCAAGGCACACTGCACTTATAAGGTGAAAACCGTAAAGAAATAAGTTTAACCATATAATATGGTATAAAAGGCTCAAAAAATATAAAAAGTGTTCCGCTAATCCCGACAAGTAAACGAAAAACGTTACTTTTGTTTCGTTTACAAGCATTTATAAAACAAGATGATAAAAAAAATACTGACGGCTATTTTGCTGTTACCCACATTGTTGTATGCACAAATCAATACGGAACGGGTGATGACCATTGCTCGGAATGCATTGTATTTTGAGGATTACGTGCTTTCTATCCAATATTTTAATCAGGTAATCAACGCGAAACCTTATTTATATGAGCCTTATTTCTTCCGTGGACTGGCAAAAATCAATTTGGATGACTATCAGGGAGCGGAGAGTGATTGTGATGCTGCGATTCAGCGGAACCCTTTTGTGGTAGGTGCTTACCAAATCAGAGGATTGGCACGTATCCGTCAGAACAAGTTTGACGAGGCGATTGAAGATTATAAAACTGCCATCAAATACGACCCGGAGAATGTGGTGCTTTGGCATAATCTTTCCCTTTGCCATATTCAGAAAGAAGATTATGAGGCGGCTAAGGAAGATTTGGGTACGCTTCTGACAATTGCCCCCAGATATACACGTGCCTATCTGATGCGCGGGGAAGTCTCCCTGAAACAGAATGATACGATACAAGCTTTGCGTGATTTTGACAAAGCCATCGATATGGACCGTTATGACCCGGATGGATGGGGGCAAGAGCCATTGTACGCCTCCAGCAGGGGAAGTATAAAGAGGCTGAAGCTGATTTGGACCAGTCTATCCATCTGAGTGCAAAGAATGCCGGTAACTATATCAACCGTGCCTTGGCGCGTTCCATCAGAATAATTTGAGAGGCGCCATGAGTGACTATGATTTGGCTTTGGATATTGATCCGAATAATTTTCTCGGGCACTACAACCGCGGTTTGCTGCGTGCCCAGGTGGGCGATGACAACCGGGCAATAGAGGATTTTGATTTTGTGTTGAAGATGGAACCGGATAACATGATGGCCACCTTCAATCGTGGTTTGTTACGTGCGCAGACGGGGGATTACCGGGGAGCTATCAGTGACTATTCCAAAGTGATTGCAGAATATCCTAACTTTATGGCCGGCTATTATCAGCGTGCCGAAGCCCGTAAAAAGATTGGCGACCATAAGGGAGCCGAGCAGGATGAGTTCAAAATCATGAAGATGCAGATAGACAAGCGTAACGGTGTTTCTTCTGGTGACAAAAAGGAAGGTGACGACAGTAAGGATGTTGCGGATAATTCCTCGGAAAACTCCAATGGAGATGGTGGGAAGACCCGTAAGAAATCCGACAAGAACATGGAAAATTATCGGAAAATTGTAATAGCGGACGATTCGGAAGCTGACCAGCGTTATAAGAGCGATTATCGCGGACGTGTACAAGACCGGAATGTGACCATCAAGCTCGAGCCGATGTATGCTTTGACTTATTATGAGAAACTGAGCGATGTGAAGCGTATCGTACATTATCATAAGTATATTGAGGAACTGAACCATTCGAAACTGTTCCCGAAGCCACTGCGCATCACCAATATGGAAGCTCCGTTGACGGAGGAACAAGTACGCTTCCACTTTGCTTTGATAGACGCTCATACGTCTGATGTGGTGGCTGACGAGAAGAACGCCAAGAAACGTTTCATGAGAGGTCTGGACTTCTATCTGGTTCAGGATTTTGCCAGTTCCATAGATGACTTTACAAAGAGTATCTTGTTGGACGACACTTTCTTTCCGGCATACTTTATGCGTGCTTTGGTGCGTTATAAGCAACTGGAATATAAAAAGGCCGAAGCCACAATGAGTGAAGGCGCCACTTCGGGTACAACGGAAATGAAGAAGCCAGAAGTGACGGCCATCGATTATGAAGTTGTGAAGAATGACCTGGACCACGTTATTCTATTGGCTCCTGATTTTGTCTATGGCTATTATAACCGTGGCAATGTGTCTTCGTTACTGAAGGATTACCGTGCCGCCTTGGCGGATTATGACAAGGCGATTGAGCTGAGTCCCGATTTTGCTGAAGCATACTTTAACCGTGGGTTGACGCACATCTTCCTGGGGAATAACAAACAAGGTATTGCCGATTTGAGTAAAGCCGGAGAGTTGGGCATTGTCTCGGCCTATAATATCATAAAGAGGTTTACAGATACACGGGAATAACATTTTTTTGCTTAAAAAAATAGAATATCAAAAAGAATTAGCTATTTTTGCGTTCTGAAAAATGAAATATACATATAAATTATGATAAAGATAACATTTCCAGACGGCTCTGTTCGTGAATATAACGAAGGAGTAACGGGACTGCAGATTGCAGAAAGCATCAGTTCGCGATTGGCACAAGACGTGCTGGCTTGTGGCGTGAACGGAGAAATTTATGATTTGGGGCGTCCTATCATGCAAGACGCTGAAGTGGTTCTTTATAAATGGGAGGATGAGCAGGGTAAGCATGCCTTTTGGCATACCAGTGCCCACTTGCTGGCCGAAGCTTTGCAGGAACTCTATCCGGGCATCCAGTTCGGTATAGGTCCTGCTATCGAAAACGGTTTCTACTATGATGTGGACCCGGGTGAAACGACTATCAAGGAAGCTGACCTGCCAGCCATTGAGAAAAAGATGGCTGAACTGGTGGCTAAGAAAGAAGCGGTTGTCAGACAAGACATTGCCAAGGCGGATGCTTTGAAGATGTTCGGTGACCGTGGAGAAACTTATAAATGCGAGCTGATTTCCGAATTGGAAGACGGCCACATCACAACTTATACGCAGGGTGCATTTACCGACTTGTGCCGTGGCCCTCACTTGATGACCACAGCGCCTATCAAAGCTATCAAGCTGACTTCCGTTGCCGGTGCTTATTGGCGTGGACAGGAGGACCGTAAGATGATGACCCGTATCTATGGTATCACCTTCCCGAAGAAGAAGATGCTGGATGAGTATCTTGTTCTGCTGGAAGAAGCCAAGAAGCGTGACCACCGCAAAATCGGTAAGGAGATGGACTTGTTCATGTTTTCTGACACCGTAGGTAAGGGGCTCCCGATGTGGCTACCCAAAGGTACTGCACTGCGTATCCGCTTGCAGGACTTCTTGCGCCGCATTCAGGCCCGTTACGATTATCAGGAAGTAATGTGTCCGCCCATCGGCAACAAATTGCTTTACATCACTTCCGGACACTATGCAAAATATGGTAAGGACTCCTTCCAGCCCATCCACACACCGGAAGAAGGAGAGGAATACTTCTTGAAACCGATGAACTGTCCTCACCACTGTATGATTTACAAGAACTCACCCCGTTCTTACAAAGACCTGCCTTTACGTTTGGCAGAGTTCGGTACGGTTTGCCGTTACGAGCAGAGTGGCGAGTTGCACGGTTTGACACGTGTACGTAGCTTTACGCAGGATGATGCGCATATCTTCTGCCGTCCGGACCAGGTGAAGGATGAGTTCCTCCGTGTAATGGACATTATCTCCATCGTGTTCGAATCTATGGACTTCGAGAACTTCGAGGCACAGATTTCCTTGCGCGACAAGGTGAACCGCGAAAAATACATCGGTAGCGACGAGAACTGGGAAAAAGCAGAACGCGCCATCATCGAAGCTTGTGAAGAAAAGGGGCTGAAGGCAAAAATAGAATATGGAGAAGCCGCTTTCTATGGTCCTAAACTGGACTTCATGGTGAAGGATGCCATTGGTCGCCGTTGGCAGCTGGGTACCATCCAGGTGGACTACAACCTGCCGGAACGTTTCCAGCTGGAATATACCGGTGCCGACAATCAGAAGCACCGTCCCGTAATGGTTCACCGTGCTCCGTTCGGCTCCATGGAACGCTTCGTGGCTGTGCTTATTGAGCATACGGCCGGTAAGTTCCCGTTGTGGCTGACTCCCGACCAGGTTGCCATCCTGCCTATCAGCGAGAAGTTCAACGACTATGCGCATGAAGTGAAACAATACTTGAAGCGATATGACATCCGTGCCATTGTGGATGAGCGCAATGAAAAGATTGGTCGTAAGATTCGTGACAATGAGATGAAGCGTATTCCGTACATGCTGGTTGTAGGTGAAAAGGAGGCTGAAAACAAGGAAGTTGCTGTCCGCAAGCAGGGAGAAGGTGATAAAGGAACCATGAAATTTGAAGAATTTGCCAAAAAAATGAACGAAGAAGTTCAGAATATGATAAATAAATGGTAACTTTGCGCCCAATTGTAGAAGCATAGCATATATTAGATGTTCTAAAGATCGCTTTTACTTAACATAAAACATTAATTTGGGAATAGTAAATAAGAAACAAACTGGAAGTAAACGTTATTTAATGAAGAATGACAGCTTAAAAGGCAACATCGGATTAACGAACAAATCCGGGCCAAAGAAGTCCGCATAGTGGGCGATGAAGTAGAACCAAAAGTGTATCCGATAGCGCAAGCTTTAAGACTTGCTGAAGAACATGAAGCGGATCTCGTGGAGATTTCTCCAAATGCACAACCCCCTGTTTGTCGTATTATTGATTATTCTAAATTTCTTTATCAGTTAAAGAAGCGTCAGAAAGAGCAAAAGGCAAAGCAGGTAAAAGTGAACGTGAAGGAAATACGTTTTGGACCTCAGACAGATGACCATGACTATAACTTCAAGTTGAAGCATGCTAAAGGCTTTTTGGAAGATGGTGACAAGGTGAAGGCCTACGTATTCTTTAAAGGACGTTCCATCTTGTTCAAAGAGCAAGGTGAAGTGTTGCTGCTCCGTTTTGCCAATGATTTGGAAGACTATGCGAAGGTAGACCAAATGCCGGTTTTGGAAGGAAAGAGAATGACAATCCAGCTCTCTCCGAAGAAAGTGGCGGCACCTAAGAAGAGCGCGGCTCCCAAGCCTGCAGAAGATGCGCCAAAGGCTGCGTCGGCTGAAACCGAAGAAGAATAAAGAAGTGAGTAACGCCATAGGTATAGTGCGTTGCCATATAATTTAATAATTAAAAAGTTTAAAAAAGATGCCAAAGATGAAGACTAACTCCGGTTCTAAAAAGAGATTTACTCTTACCGGAACAGGTAAAATCAAAAGAAAGCACGCTTTTCATAGTCACATCCTGACTAAGAAAACTAAGAAGCAGAAAAGAAACTTGTGCTACTCTACACTTGTTAGTACAACAGATGTAAGCCAGGTGAAAGAGCTCTTAGCAATGAAGTAATTGAAAAGCGTACAAAAGTATTAAAGTTATTAACCGAATGCATTAGCTTTAAGTCCGCTGCGTGAAGTAACGGCGCTAACATTCAAAAACAAGTAAAACTATGCCAAGATCAGTAAATCATGTTGCTTCTAAAGCAAGAAGAAAGAAAATTTTGAAATTGACCAGAGGTTACTTTGGTGCAAGAAAGAACGTTTGGACCGTTGCCAAGAATACTTGGGAAAAAGGTTTGACCTATGCGTTCCGTGACCGTAAGAACAAGAAGAGAAACTTCCGTGCTTTGTGGATTCAGCGTATCAACGCTGCCGCTCGTCTGGAAGGTATGTCTTACTCTAAGCTGATGGGCGCTTTGCACAAAGCTGGTATCGAAATCAACCGCAAAGTGTTGGCTGATTTAGCGATGAACCATCCGGAAGCTTTCAAGGCTATCGTTGCTAAAGCAAAGGCTGCATAAAAACAGTTAGCAGATAAATTACGAGGTGCTGATTACTCTTTTGGTAGTCAGCACTTTTTGTTTTCTGATACTCCGGGGAGGGGTTAAAACTTGAAAAGGACTTGAAACAATTTACTGCTTTTACTTGTTTCTTTCATAGAAACTCATTACCTTTGTTATAGAAAAAATAGCCGCATTGATTGGATCGGGAAACTCATCAATTTTTATGAAATACCGAGACAAGCTTCGCTTCTCAATGGCGGGCCACGCCTTCGGGGTAACTCTTGAGTCGGTGGATTACAAAGAGGAGGAGCACTCAAATCATGTCATACGGAGTTTCATCACATCATCGGTGCGGCTTTCTATAAAAGAGGAACGGTAATCTGTTTGGATAACCGTTCCTCTTTCGTTTTATGCGGATGTGGGTGATTGTGAAACGATGATACGTGATGCTGAAACAGATGATGTGTCAAGGGAAGATAGATGATGTGTTTATACAAGACAGACCATCTGTATCGGGTGAACAGATGGTCTATTTTGAAAAGAGTTTTTTTAAGTTTATTTGTTGTCCCGTAAGTCTTTTACCCTGACGGCTTTTCCTTCGCTCTGCGGCAAGGAACCTTTCTTTACCAACCGTAACTTCGGAGTTACCAGAATCTCGTCTTTCAGCTGGCGGGTAATGGCTTTGCTAATCTTTTGCAGCTCGATATAATTGTCAGTAGAGAGGTCGCTAAGTTCAACTTCCACAATCATCTCATCCTGGTTATTGACCGTTTCGAGCGTGATGAGGTAATTGCTGCCCAATTCGGGGAATTGTACCAGCACCTTTTCCACCTGCATGGGGAAGATATTGACTCCCTTGATGATGAACATATCGTCGCTACGGCCTTTGATGCGGTCTATACGGATGTGGGTACGTCCGCAAGGGCACTTGCCGGGCAGGATGCGGGTAAGGTCGCGTGTACGGTAGCGGATGAGGGGCATCATCTCTCTGTCCAGCGTTGTCAGTACCAGTTCGCCGATTTCACCTTCCGGTACGGGTTCGCCGGTTTCCGGGTTAATGATTTCGACCAGGTAGCAATCTTCCCAGAAGTGCATGCCGTCTTGTTCGGTGCACTCGAAGGCTACGCCGGGACCGTTCATTTCAGTCATACCAAAGCTGTTATAGGCTTTGACGCCAAGCATGCGTTCAATCTTTCTGCGTTGCTCGTCTGTGTGGGGTTCGGCACCGATAACAAGCGTTTTCAGACTTGTGCCGGCGGGGTCCATCCCTTCTTCCTGGAATACCTCTGCCAAGCGGATGGCATAGCTGGGAATGGCATGCAGGGCAGTGGTCTTGAAGTCGGTGATGAACTTTATCTGACGCTTGCTGTTTCCGGCAGCGGCAGGAACAGTCAGCGCACCCAGACGTTCGGCTCCATACTGAAAGCCCAGTCCTCCGGTGAACATGCCGTAACCGGAGCTGTTTTGGAAAACATCCGTCTTACGGATACCTACCATATAGAGGCAGCGTGCCACTAAGTTAGCCCAAGAGTCCAAATCGTGTTGGGAGTGTACGATGACCGTCGGCGTGCCCGTAGTGCCACTGGAAGAATGGATACGTACTCCGTCCTCACGCATATCGCCTGCTACTAATCCAAAAGGATAATTGGCGCGCATATCGGCCTTGGTAGTAAACGGTATCTTACGTATGTCTTCTATAGACCGGATGCTGTCGGCAGTGATGCCATGCTCTTGGAATACCTTTTTATAATAAGGAGAGTTGGCGGCAATGCTGACAGTCTTTTTTAACCGTTGCAGTTGCAGTTCGCGCAACTGCTCACGGGGCATCGTTTCAATCTCTTCTTCCCAGTATTTGTTATTCATGGTATGTTGAAATTTAGAGTCAATTATAGTTTACATCAGTTTTTCAGCAATCTCTTTGCCGGCAGCCAACGCTTTGAGGTTCAGCTCTACAATGGCGTCGCCCTTGCGTTGGAAGATTTCGCGGATGCTGTCTTGCACCTTTGCGTAGTCGATGCCGAGGAAGGGGATGGTGGCGCCCAGCAGTACGATGTTCGCTACGCGGGAGAGCGACTTCTTTTGCCACTTCGTTTACGTTCAGCATGATTTTATGCGGCAGCTTGTTGATTTCGGCCTTGATGTCTTCTTCTGCCGGATAGTTGGGAATGTTGATGAAGGGGGCTTCATTGGTCACCAGCCAACCTCGGGGCTGAGGTAGGGGAGGTAGCGCAGTGCTTCCATCGGTTCCAGGGAGATGATGAGGTCGCATTTTCCTGTGGGAATGAGGTCCGAAGCGATGGGTTGGTCGCTGATGCGCAGGTTGGACTGCACGTCGCCGCCTCGCTGGCTCATGCCGTGTACTTCTGCCTGCTTCATGTAGAGTCCGTCCTTGAGGCTGCTTTGCCGATTACGGTGCGATGGAGAGGATACCTTGTCCTCCTACGCCGGAAAGTATGATGTCTTTTTTCATGGCTTTACTTGTTTCTTTTTTTGCGTGCTAATGTTTGGATACATTCTCTGCGGGGGATGATGACGGATACGCCGTGGTGCTCGATTTCTTCCCGGATGATTTGCTTCATCTCTTCGTAGTTTTTCTTCAAGGGCACTACGACGCGGATGTGTTCGGGAGCTACACCGATGCCGGCGCAGATGGCTTCCAGACGTCCGGTGCCGGCAGAATCTTGTCCTCCGGTCATGGCGGTGGTTTCGTTGTCGGAGATGACGATGGTGACGTCGGCGTTTTCGTTGACGCAATCCAGCAGTCCCGTCATGCCCGAGTGGGTGAAGGTGGAGTCGCCGATGACGGCTACGGCAGGATGCAGGCCGGCATCCGAAGCACCCTTCGCCATGGTGATGGAGGCGCCCATATCCACGCAAGAGTTAATGGCGTTGAATGGAGCATTGGCTCCCAGCGTGTAGCAACCAATGTCGCTGAACACCTTATAAGTGGGATATTCTTCTTTCAATACTTGGGTCAGCACCGTGTACATGTCGCGATGGCCGCAACCCTCGCACAAAGCGGGCGGGCGCATCTCTACCAAAGAAGGAACGCTGAATTCAGCCTTGTTCTCCTTGCCTACGGCACGTGCCACGCTGTCCGGGTTCAGCTCTCCGTCTTGTGAAAGAGTGCCGTCCAAACGGCCTTTTACTTTGATGCCGATGCCAGATAGCCTTTTAGCTGTTTTTCTACGAACGGTTGTCCGTCTTCCAGTACCAGAATCTCGTCACATGCTTCTACCAGCTGCATCAGCTGTTTCTTGGGCAACGGGTATTGTCCGATTTTCAGTACCGGATATTCGCAACCTTCGGGATAGTTCTCCATCAGGTAGTTGTAGCCGATGCCGCATGCCACGATACCCAGCTTTTTGTTGGGGCCGTCGGTATATTTGTTGTAAGCGGAGTTTTCAGAAGCTTTGATAAATTCGTCCTGGCGTTGCAGCAATGCTTTGTAGCGTTTGCGTGCATTACCCGGCAGGAGGATGAACTGACGCGGGTCTTCGCTGAAGGAAATCTCATTCTGCGGTTGTTGCTCCTTGCGCTCTACGCCGGAACGGGAGTGTGCCAGGCGCGTAACCATGCGCATCAGGATGGGTTCGCCGGTCTGTTCGGAGAAGTTGAATCCGTTGTACACCATGTCGTATGCTTCCTGCTGGTTGCTTGGTTCGTACATCGGGATGAGGGAGAAGTCGCCATAGAAACGGCTGTCCTGCTCGTTCTGAGAGGAATGCATGCTGGGGTCGTCGGCAGCAATGATTATAAGACCACCTTTTACGCCGGTAATGGCAGAGTTGATGAAACAGTCGGCAGCCACGTTCATACCCACGTGCTTCATGCACACCAGTGAACGCTTGCCTGCAAAGGACATGCCCAGGGCAGCCTCCATTGCAGTTTTCTCGTTGGAGCACCAGCGGTTATGGATGTTCTTTTCGGCAGTAATCGGTGCCATCTGAATATATTCGGTGATTTCCGTAGAAGGAGTGCCGGGATAGGCATATACACCCGAAAGTCCGGCGTCTAATGCAGCTTGTGCAATGGCTTCATCGCCAAGTAAGAGTTGCTTGCTCATATCTGAATATTTAAGTGTTAGTCATGGATTAATATTTGACGCAAATATAGGATTTTGCTTTTATTTTATCAGCAGATTACTTGAAAATCTTTCTTTCGTTTAATGCATTCCAATATTTTCTTGCATTTTTCATGTGCTCGGCATAATTGGATGCAAAGTTATGGGTGCCCGAGAAGTCCTCTTTGGCACACATGTAGAGGTAGTTGTGTTTCGTATGGTTCAGCACAGCATCCAGCCCGATGGGTGAGGGGATGCGTATGGGACCGGGAGGTAGTCCGGTGTTGAGATAGGTATTGTAGGGGGATTCTACTGCCAGATGGGCATTCGTAATTCTCCGCAAGCCGAAGTCCTGCAAGGCAAATTTGATGGTAGGGTCGGCTTGCAGAGGCATGCCGGTGTGCAGGCGGTTGATGTAGAGCTGCCACCATTGGTTTTTCGGGATTGTTGTTTGTCTCTTCCTCGACGATGGAGGCGAGGGTGCAGACTTCCGTCGGGGTCATTCCGATGGCGGTGGCTTTGTCTAAGCGTTCCTGGTTCCAGAACTTCTGGTGCTCTTTTTGCATTCTTTCGAAGAACTCTTCTGCACTCATGTCCCAATAGACTTGGTAGGTTTCGGGGATGAAGAGGCAGGGCAGGGTCTCTTTGTTGTATCCCAGTTTTTGTTGGAATGCGGAGTCGTTCATCAATCCGGCTATTTCGGCGGAGTCTATCATGAGCTGTTTGCCTACGCTGCGTGCCAGCCGGTCCAGTGTGCGTACGCTGCCGACGGTGAGGTTCGTAGGTTCTTGATATCCGCGGTACAGACGGCTGAATACGTGATATACGTTTTCCCCCGGCCGGATGGCGTAGCGTCCGGTGTGTATATTTTCGGAATATTTCTTGTATTGGGCCATCCAGCGGAAGCCGGTGAAGCTTCGAGGATGGCCTTGTTGTTCCACCTTATTATATATGGAGTCGGCGGTGTCGTCGCGGTCTATATAGATATAGACTGTCTTTTTCGGATGGAATTGCGGGGCAAACAGATAGTAGTATACTGTTCCTGCACAAGCTGCTCCAATAAGAATCAGTGCGACGAATGTTCCGATAATGATTTTCTTCTTTTCCATTTTGTTTTACTGCATCTTTAGTCGGGCAAAGTTAGTAAAAAATGGAGTGAAAACCATCAAGTCATATCAGTTAATTCGATAGCTGACAAAGGCTATACGTTTGCTGTCCGGTGCCCATGAGTTGACATTGATGGTGCCTTGTCCGCCGAAAAGCTTTAACAATGTCTTGGGCTCTCCACCGTTTGCGGGCATTAGGCGCAGCTCTACGTTCTTGTTTGCCAGGTGCTCTCCCGGTTCCAGGTCACCTTTGTAGTAGGTGATGAATACAACGGATTTTCCGTCAGGGGAGATGTGGGGGAACCAGGAGTTACGGGTTTCGTCAAAGGTCATCTGGGTCTGTTCGGAGCCGTCTGCTTCATGCGCCAGACTTGCATGAGTCCGGTGCGTACGGAATTGAACCAGATGTATTGTCCGCAGGGGGAATATTCCGGTCCGTCATCCAGACCTTCGGCAGTGGTCAGGCGGGTTTCTTCACCTCCTTCCGCCGGGATGGTATAGACGTCATAGTTGCCGTTTCGTTCGGCGCAATAGGCAAGCTCTTTGCCGTCGGGGCTCCAGCCGTGGAGGTAGCTGGGAGCCATAGGTGTTATTAAACGGGGAGTGCCGCCCATGATGGGAAGTGTATAAATGCGCGATTTATAGTCTTCTTTCGTCCCGTGGCTGATGGCTATCTGCTGTCCGTCGGCCGAGAGGACGTGGTCGTTGTTGCAGTTTTGGGCAAATCCGGTGTTTATCAGTTCCGGTTCGGCAGGCGAGGTGGGGGAAAGGCGGTAAAGCTTTCCGTCGCTGTTGTATAGCAGCCATTGCCCGTCGGGCGTCCAATTGGGAGCTTCAATCCGGTAGGGAAATTCTTTTACGACGGTCCGGTTACCGTTGGTTACATCCAGTATTTCGAGGACGCTGGTAATCTCGTTTTTTTGTTGAGCGGTTGCGGTCAGTGCAACAGTTGCAAAGAAGGGGATTAGATAGGGTTTCATGTTCATATCGTATTTAATAAATCTCCGCAAGATACATTTTTTATTGGAAACTACATAGTCGGAGCATGCTTTTTTCAGAGAGAATCTGTAGTGATGGTCGAATGCGTAGTGCTTATCATATGAATAGTTTCCGGTATTGCGCTGAATACCTTTGAGGCTACGATAGATTTGATGGATCACCGAACC
>ENA-OQJX01000613-OQJX01000613.1-human-gut-metagenome-genome-assembly--contig:-NODE-613-length-16305-cov-2.410681_pt1 | contig 16305 bp, 17 predicted proteins | sample MGYA00242615_ERZ504782 | MGnify/ENA primary metagenome ERZ504782 (study PRJEB26092, sample SAMD00036354) | human gut metagenome | host: Homo sapiens | study: EMG produced TPA metagenomics assembly of... | reverse complement strand
TACCTGATTGGTAGTAAGAGTGAAGAAAAACAGTTTTTCATCTTCACGATAAAGCTTTCGTTTTGAAGTCATAATAGTAACACATTTATTAGTTTGTAAATGTGTCTACCTATATCAGGATAAGACATGTAACGGCTTTTACACTATAGCGTAAACAATCGGTAAATACAATCCATTGTAAATAAACAAACTACATCATCGGTCAGCAAGTTCTATCACCTCCAAATCTTTAAACGTTCCCCCATCAACCGCAAAGCGTACCATCGTACGCACCTTATGGAAACCTTGAATGCCCGCAGCGCCCGGATTGATGTGGAGTACATCCAACGTCTTGTCATACTTCACCTTCAGTATATGCGAGTGCCCGCTGATGAACAGCTTTGGGGGACGCACCAGAATGCTGCCCTTGATGGAAGGGTCGTAGTTGCCGGGATAACCGCCGATATGTTTCATCAGCACCTCTGCCCCATCCACCGTAAAACGGAGAATCTGCGGATAGAGCTGCCGTATCTCCTGCCCGTCAATATTGCCATACACGGCACGGAAGGGACGGAAAGCCGCCAGCTTCTGTGCCACTTCCAGCGAACCGATATCGCCGGCGTGCCATATCTCGTCACAGTCTTCAAAATATTGCAGGTACTTTTCATCCCAGTAGCCATGCGTATCCGATAATAAACCAACTTTTGTCATTTTTCCTTTGTTTATTAAAACAAAGGTAATTATATTTGGGAAAGAAATCAATATGCTAATGTGATAATGTGCCAATATGCTAATTGGCTGCGCACCATCCGCGAACTTCTCTTCATTAGCACATTGGCACATTAATCACTTTAGCACATTAAACTATGGAAAACAGATATTTCAAACGTGATATCAGCTGGCTGTCTTTCAACTACCGCGTGCTGCTGGAAGCCGAAGACGATACACTGCCGCTATACGAACGCATCAACTTCATTTCCATATACTCCTCCAATCTGGAAGAATTCTACAAGATACGCGTGGCCGACCATAAAGCCATAGCCACCGGAGCCTCGCAAAGCGATGAAGAGACTGTGCAGTCCGCCGCCGAGCTGGTAGATGAAATCAACCGGGAAGTCAACCGCCAACTGGAAGACCGTATCCGCATCTACGAACAGAAGATACTGCCCGCCCTACGGAAACACCACATCATATTCTATCAGAGCCGCAACGTGGAACCGTTTCATAACGACTTCGTGCGCAACTTCTTCCGCGAAGAGATATTCCCCTATCTGGCCCCGGTACCCGTAAACAAGGACAAGGTGATTTCATTCCTGCGCGACAACCGTCTCTATCTGGCCGTACGGCTTCATCTGAAAGGAGCTCCCGTCGTTCTCCAAACCGCATCCAATATTTCGTGATGAAACTGCCGTACAGCAAAGTGCCGCGCTTCATCCAGCTGCCTAAGGTGGGGAAAGACTATTATCTGATGTTCATTGAAGACATCATCAAGCCAATCTGGATACCATCTTCCCCGGTTATGAAGTGGACAGCAGTTATTGCATCAAGATTTCACGCGATGCGGATATTCTGATAGACGATGCCGCCAATACCTCCGAAATCATCGAGCAGGTGAAGAAGAAGGTAAAGAAACGCAAGATAGGCGCCGTGTGCCGTTTTGTATACGACCGCGCCATGCCCCAGGACTTCCTCGACTTTCTGGTAGATGCCTACCGCATAGACCGCCGGGAGCTGGTGCCGGGAGACAAGCACCTCAACATGGAGGATTTGCGGCATCTGCCTAATCCCAACCAAAGCGTACGTCCCATCAAGAAACCCCAGCCCATGAAGCTGACCTGCCTGGACGAACGCGAATCCATCTTCCGCTATGTGGAGAAGAAGGACCTGCTGCTGCATTATCCCTACCACTCCTTCGACCACTTCATCCATTTTCTATATGAAGCCGTCCACGAACCCACCGTGCGTGAAATCATGGTGACCCAGTATCGCGTGGCAGAGAACTCCACCGTCATCAACACCCTAATAGCCGCCGCACAGAACGGAAAGAAAGTCACCGTCTTTGTGGAACTGAAAGCCCGCTTCGACGAAGAAAACAACCTCGCCACCGCCGAGATGATGAAAGCCGCCGGCATCAACATCATTTTCAGCATACCAGGACTAAAGGTACATGCCAAAGTAGCCCTCGTGCTACGCCGCGACAAGGAAGGGCGCAAACTGACAAGCTACGCCTACATCAGTACCGGCAACTTCAACGAAAAGACCGCCACCCTCTATGCGGACAGCGGACTATTCACCTGCAACCCGGTGATTGTAAACGACCTGCACAACTTGTTCCGTACTCTGCAGGGAAAGGAAAATCCAGTGTTCCACCGCCTGCTTGTGGCCCGCTTCAACCTGATTCCTGAACTGAACCGCCTCATCAATCACGAAATAGAACTGACCCGGCAAGGCAAGCAAGGACGGATTATCCTAAAAATGAATGCCCTGCAAGACCCCGCCATGATAGACCGCCTCTACGAAGCCTCGCAAGCCGGTGTAGAGATAGACCTCATTGTCCGCGGCATCTGCTGCCTCATCCCCGGGCAGGAGTACAGCCACAACATCCGCGTGACACGCATCGTGGATACCTTTCTGGAACATGCCCGTGTGTGGTACTTCGGCAACGGCGGCGCACCCAAGCTCTTCCTCGGCTCGCCGGACTGGATGCGGCGTAACTTGTACCGCCGTATCGAAGCCGTCACCCCCATTCTGGACCCGGACTTGAAGCAAGAGCTCATCGATATGCTATCCATACAACTGTCGGACAAACGGAAAGCCTGCTTTGTGGACGACCGGTTGCGAAACCGCTGGAAGTCGTCGCGACCGCAAAAGGAGAAGGTACGGTCGCAATATAGCTTTTACGAATACTTGAGAGAGAAAATATAAACAACTCTGCCCAATATACCTCCGGCTCAACTGTCTTTTATAGACACAGACGTACGGCAGTTCCTCCACTACGTGCTTGCCGAATGGTGAGGGTATCACTATAAGTCACTTCGCGCTCTTCTATAAGTATAGCAGCAGGACATGTCTCATAATCGGACTCAGGAGCATCACGATAAATAGTAGCCAGATATCTTTTATTCTGTATCGAGAAAAGAACAGACTGATATTAGCCGTTCGTTCCTCATCTCCCGTGATACTGCCTATATACCAGCATCCCTCTCCTTTATCACAACGGGCAATAGTAACATAACTGCCAATGCATGCTTCCGGCACCACTGTTCTGCTCCAATCTGTAGGACAAGATACTATAAAATTAAAAGGTTCCGGATTAGCCTCGTAATTCTCTATTTCATCCGAAGCCATTTGTAACGGTGAATAGAGCACCACAAACAGCGCCAATTGTTTGGCCAGTGTGGTATGTACACGTGTCTGTGGCATTACATCGTTAACAAACCGAAACGTCACCGGTGTAAAGTCCATCGGGCCTGCCAACCCACGAGTGAAAGGCAATATTACGGTATGAGAGGGAGGATTTCCACCATCTACATCCCAAGCGTCCCATTCTTGTCCACGTACTCCCTCTTGTGTCATCAGATTAGGAAAAGTACGCTGCAAACCTGTAGGAATCACCGGTTCATGATTATCAATACAGATACGGTGACGGGCAGCAGCCTCTATTACCTTGCGATAATGAAGTACACCAAACTGACTGCTATGATATTCTTTCCCATCAAGCAAATCGCCCACATAACCCGTTTTTACTTGATGCACACCATATTTCTCATAGAACTTGAAACCATCTTCCATCTGATTTTCATAATTGGAAACATTACCGCCAGTTTCATGATGTCCTATCAAAGCTACTCCTTTGCTACGCCCATAATCAGTAATACGTTGTATATCAAAATCGGTATAAGGTTTTGTGAAACTAAACTTCCAAGTAGCCCAGTCTTCATTCCACCCTTCCACCAGTACACCTCCAGGTTATTGGCAGCAGCAAAATCGATGTGACGCATTGTATTCTCTGTTGTGGCCCCATGATGGGGACCGGCATGCCAGGTGTTATGCTTCATGTGATAAGTCCACCAAATTCCAATATAGCGCATAGGTTGTATCCAGGAAGTATCGGTTATACGACAAGGTTCATTAAGATTTAACATGAGACGGGAAAGAAGCAAATCACCGGCAGATTCAGCCACTATCATTGTACGCCAAGGAGATACACGGGTATCGGTAACACGTACTTTCTCACCTGTACTCCAAGGTGTAAGAGCCGCACGTAATGTAACCGTTTTATTATCTTCAAGTTGTTCAACCGGCTTCAAGTTCATGGCAGCATAATCTGTAAGATTTGCTTCATGAATAGCCAAATAAAGGCTATCTGTTGTCTCAATCGTCACCGGAGTGCTTACCCATCCCATCTTACTAAGAGTTTTTTTCTCAAATAAGGCCTCGTAAAAACGAACTCCTTTCACTGGAATACTCCAAGCATCATAATCTGCAGGAAAAACGAATTCAGTCACTTCGTCATCAATAAGAAACTCTTGTAGCTGTTGCTGGCGCGGGAACTCATACCGGAATCCCATCCCATCATCAAAAGACGAAAAATAATATTCAGTTCCCGCTCCAACGATGTTTCTTCCTTGAGGCATACCCTCAATTCATTATAATGATTTACAATTTCAGCCTCTTCCCCCCATACTGGTTGCCACACATCATTATGCGAATCATGCTTAACCTCTTTTAGAACGAAACCAGTCAAAAGATCTGGCGCATCCTTCAAAACCAATCCCAGACGTGAAGGAAGTAAAATATTCTTCCCCGCATGTCTTAAACAATATCGGGGAGCACCTTCTTCATCAAGTGTAAACTCTAAAGAAAGTTTTCCATTTGGAGAGGTCAACTTGATATGTTCCTGCTGGCATGAAATCATCCATAGGCCTAAACATAAAGCAAGTATAATCTGTAGCGTTTTTTTAGTTTCATAGTCATTACCGAATTTAATTTTATATATCCAATTCTTATTTTATAAGTCTACTGACAAACAGTCCCTTTCCTTCCTCAGCCGGAATAACACAGAAGTTTACGAAACCACAGACAGACTCCGGTTCAAGCAACGTGGCAACCAAATTTCCTAAAGGTTGTGCCAAAGGTACCAACCAACTACCTATTGGAAGTTCTACATTATCTTCATAGACATCCGTTTCTACATTTACCGGATGAATCCCCTCCCATTCCTTCTCTGCACGATACAGACGGGTTACTTTGTAACGCTCAACTTTTGCTTTTTGTACACGGGTAACTTGCTCAATGTGTACACCCAACGCTCGAAGCTTACATACTGCTTCTGTACAGGGAGCATCGAGCAGATAAGCCTTAGGGCGAGTACGCATCAATTGAGGTGTTGCCTGCATGGCATCAAGTTGGCAGTTCAGTCTTAAACAGTTCATTGGCCTTATAATCGATAAAAGAGACTACATGACGTACAGTATCCGAAGTGAAAGTAACATATATCGGTTCAGTAGCTTTCAAGGTGCGCTTCCTGGCTTGTTCTATCTTACGTTTAATTGAAGCACGATGTTGCGCAGCAGTAACCAACGTTTGCCGTGCCACCAAGAAACCGCACTCACTACGACGTGCAAAACACTCCGGTCCCAATCCAATACCTCTTATTTCGACAAAAAGCGATACAGCCCCCGTCAATGCTTGAAAAGTAGAACTGGACTGCGGACTTTTGGCACCTTTTACAAGAACAAGGGAACCATCTGCCACACGAGGAGTAAAGTAGAAACCGGAAGCATAACCGGCACTATTTAAAACGACCTCTGCCTCACGACGAAAAAGTTCTTCAGACAGCGTACGTAAAGCTAAAGGCGCATTAAGATGTCCTGTAGGTAAAAAAAGTACATCAGCAGCATTTGCTGTCGGCACTCCACGTAATAAGTTAAACTCACGACGTAAAGGTGCATATTCATGAATATCAAGAGCTACGTCCGGATTCCATTGCTGATAGGACTGCTTCAACAGCAAAGTGACAGCATCCTCTAATTTGCTCTGATCGCGATTCAAATCGTAACCATCGGCTGAACGACGTTGCTGAATGGCATAACCATCAACATTGGCTATAGGAACCAAAGCCACAGCTATATGATTCAGCAATTCACGTCCTTCTTTTTCACAAAGTAAGTAACGGACAAGCATGCATACAGCCTCAGCACCTGCCGGCTCGTTACCATGCAGTGCCGCTTGAATCCATACCCTTACCTTCTTCTTGTCGGGAGTACCCAAATAAAGTACCGGAATGGTACGTCCTTGTTTGGTAACACCAATATTCTCCATATATGCCAAACCCGGAGAACGTACAACCAATTGTTGTAAATAGTCCTTTATCTCATCAACCGATGCCAATCCGCTACCGTAAGGTTTACTTAGAGTAGGTGTCTCACGGTCAAATTTGGGGTCAGGATAGAACTTGCAGTTACTCCGGCAGGTTGCTTCGACTGATTTCTATTCCATAACACAAGATTAGCTAATACCACTTCTTGTGCTATCCTCTGTAAATAAAGAGCCGTTTCAGACGGTAGACCTGCATAATAATCGCTGCTAAAAGGCTCACCAAAAAAAATTGCATAAAAGACACAAGCCGCCAGATAACTGCCTGCAGGACTAGGGTGGCTGCCATCAGAATTATACAACTGCAAACTTGGACACTCTCTACGTACACGTCTCCATGCCTCACCCACAGGAGCACAATAAGCATCAAGACATCAGCCATTTCCAAATAGTTTTCCGTAAGTTGCTGCTGCATTCCTTCATAAGTATCATTATTACGCCCCCATGTCATATAACAGACACTTTTTCCTTTTGGGGCATAAAGACGGCGTAAACTATCTAACTGCACCGCAGGATGGAATACATTCTTCTTTACCCATTCCTTTTCACGAGTAGGTGCCTTGCTCTGTTCCTGCATCACCATATAATCCCATCCTCCTTCACGAATCGCCTCTAATGTTTGCGTATTGGCTGCATGCTGTCTCAAGTACCAACCAGGTTAGCAACCTGGCGCACTGATATTTTTTTTCCACATGAGGATGCTAACGATTGGACTTGCCATGGCAAACGATTAAAAAAAGTATAGCTGTTACCTATAAAAAGTACCCGTAAAGAATCTGTCGTCAATAATGGCACAGCTTGTTTCCCCATAGGGACAGCCTCATGCCCGATGCCGCACTCTTCTATCTTGCGCCAATGGCATTCCCAACCACGGGATGCAGCCAACTGGTGAATATAAAGCCAGAAACTACGCCCACGCTCCATACGGTTTCGTCCTTGTCGTTCAGCTTCAGGAGTCTTGCGTAGAAAAGACTCACGTATCGTATCTCCCAAAGCCAGCTGTAGTATGATAGGTTTTGACAAGTATTTTTTTATCTGTTCAGATGAAATATAGGGGATACCAGCCGTACCATAAGGATATGTCTGGGCCAAATCAGGAAAAGTATACCAACCGGGAGAACTTATAATAGCTTTTTCCACATAAGGACTATCGTGAAAAAGCATGAAACGCTGTACGAATTGCCCACCAGCAGAATGACCATAAATCATATATCCTTTGCGCATGCTTCCCGTAAATTGACGCACATATTCAAATAGTTTATCAACCAACACTGGTGTAATTTTTTCGGGAGCATTAGCTACTGTATGGGCAGCATTCATCACCCCCACCTCCTGATAGTCTGCCAAAGGATAAGATTTCAAATCAAAGTGAGGTATAAAAAGCATAAAACCCTTTCTCTCCGCTTCTTCTTTCCAACCGTCCAAAAGATAACGATAGCCGCGGTCTCCTCCTTCAAAGACAAATACAATAGGCATTTGTTTAATATCCCCCTGGAAGGTATATAATAATGTACATCTACCGGGCGATCGGCAAAAGGAGGGTATTGACTATAAGTGAAGAAATGTTCACCTCTTGGCCTTTCCAAAGTCTGTTTCGCTATTGCAGATAAACAAATACAGAGGAATCCAATATAAAATATAATCAGCTTCTTCATAATTCGTACCTTCCCTTCTTTACTATTGTACCATCTTGCATTACAAATTTACCACGGGCAATGACATCTGTAAGCTGCAAATCTTCCGCCAAAAAACACAAGTCTGCATCTGCTCCTTGTGCCACAATACCTTTAGCTCGTAATTTCAGATTACGAGCCGGATTGGATGTTATCAATGTAATCGCCTGTTCCAATGGTACCCCCTCCTCATTGACTAATGCAACTACCTCCTTGAAATTTAAATTCAAAGGAGCAGGACGATAAGTTATTTCTCCAGTTTCAGGATTCACTCTGCGTACGCCACCATGGCCATCACTAGAAAAAGTAATGCGATCAAGGGGGACACCAGCTCGCAATGCACGTATCACACAACGATGGGGAGTATCAAACTTTGAGCCACCAGTCGAAAAATCAATCATTCCACCTAATTTACCAAATTCTACAGCCTGCATAAAAAGAGCTTCAGTACGTATCAGATGAGTAGGAGACAGATAAGATATCAGTGTAGGATAGTGACGAGCAATATTGAGTAAGGGCTCAATACCTTCCGGAAGTGCTCCCAAATGAATGTGGAGAATTCCTCCTTTACCAGATGTAAATCCCCCTAAACGTACCTGATGTATAATACGTAATATCTCTTGCTCTGTCGGAAACGGACTACGGTCATCACTCATCGCCAGCTTACAGCCAATAACTTTATCTATGAAGATAAGATCGTCAGCCACACTATTCATCAATGTTTTGGTAGGCAATCCGTAATAACTTGTCAGCATATAAGCCGACAATCCGTCATCGTCAATAGCTTTGGCCTTGGCATAAAGCGTAGTAAGTTCTTTGGCAAATCCATCAGTACCAAGCATACCCAATACAGTAGTAGTACCACATGCCACCAGTTCGCTCATAGTCACCTCGGGGACTAATGAGGCATAACCTTGTTGCCCTCCTCCACCAGTAATATGTACATGCTGATCTATAAATCCCGGAGTAACAATTTTACCTTGCACGTCAATAGTATGGCAAAATGATTCATTCAGTTCAATTGTCTTTGAAATATGCGCAATCTTTTCTCCGCATAGCAAAATGTCTGTTTTACCAAGATAGGCAGGAGCATATAAATTTGCATTCTTTATCAATGTAAACATAGCTGTCGATTAATTTTAGAAAGTGATAAGATGATAAAGTATCAAGAAAACAATTCCTCCTATTAAAGGAAATGTATTACGCCTTGCCAACTCCACTGATGACACACCGGCTACCCCGGCAATGGCAACAATGACTCCGGCAATAGGAGATGCGGCACGTCCCATGCTTGCCGCCAACTGCAAAGGAAGTATCAATGAAAAAACCGGCAAACCAAGCTGAGTGGCTATACCCGGCAATAAAGGACCAAATGAAAAAAAGGCTGCATTGCCACTTCCCATCAGCATGGCAGCTCCAAAAATAATGAGAGTAAAGATTGCGGCAATAGCTAATCCCGAAAGTCCGATATGAGAGGAATAACCCACCAATGAATCAATAAATCCCAAACCAATCAGTCCTTTAGAGAAAACTTCTGAAGCTACAATCAATGTTACAACTGAAGTAAACACATTTCCCATGCCTTTCCAAAAACTTGCAAAAACGTTAAAAGTAGTACGCACACTACGAGTATGAAACAACACAAATACCAATGATAAGAACAGAGAAAAAAGCATAGCAGTAGTGGTACCCAATGTTACAGTAGGCTGAAACAGTCCCACAAAAGGTGAAAAGAAAATGAGAAGAGCCAAAGGTAATACCGGGAGTAGCGCAAAAGCCAATGGAACATCCGGTTTTTCTACTAATGAGGTTGCAGTCACATTTGACACCTGCAATATGCCATCCTGCTGTTTCTTTGCATCTTTTTTATCAAAATAACGGTTATTGAAATAGAAGAGTACCATTACAACCAAGGAAGTAGGAATTACTAAAGGAAGTTGATGAGTGATGAAATATTCCACATTGGATTGTCCTATCAATTCGGCAGCCATAGCAGTATTTGCCGACCCCGGTCCCTGATCAAATAGAGTAGCAGCGGCAATGACTGACAATGCTGTAAGTTGCTTACTCCCAAACTAATTAAAACAGGATAAACCGAAGCCACAAGCAACAATCCTAATCCGGCAGCTGAAGGAGTAGTAATAAAAAGTAATTGTCCAATAGGAATAACTATAGTAGCCGCCAAATAAGGATAACGTCGAAAAAGACCTAATGGCTTCATGGAAATATAGACCAATGCATTAGTAGCCTTTATGTTATTCATGAAAGCTACATAACCGCCAATTGTCATTATCATAAACCCTGCACGCGCCAAATTAGAAAGAAAAACTTCCTCTATCATCCTTACCAAATCAAACACCACCATTCCCGTAGCTTCACTAGGTACTACCGAATGCACTTGCATGAAAAAGCAGCTGTAAGCATTAATAAACCGGAAAGCATCAAAAGACCTTGAGGATTGAGCTTACGATAAAGACCTACCGCTGTAATCCCTACCATAAGAAGACTAAAAATGAAAGCCAATTCGGACATGATGTATCAAGATATTAAGTTTTTGTTTTCTTTTGAATATATGAATCTAAATCAGATATAAACACCGATATATACAAAGCCGTTTATATGCGGTATTTATATCTGACTATTATCTATCAATACCCCGGATTATTTTCCAAAGGATTACCAGTATTGGCATCAATGAATGATTGCGGCAGCGGGAAAAGGACAGGAGTTTCATATTCATCCATACCACGTCCTGCAATACCAGCTATCTCATTGAGTTCACGCATGCGACGTTTGAAATAGTTATTGGTATCACGTTCGTCACCACCATTTTCTTGGCAAACACGTACCAATGTATGACGACGTTCTTCCTCCGTAAGCAGTTCACGGCTGCGTTCATCAAGAATGAAATCCATACCACCGATTCTAAGATCATCTTCAGTAATACTTACAGCATTGGAACGATTACGTACTTTATTTATCCATTTAATGGCCTCGCTACTTGATTACTCTTGTAAAGAGCCTCTGCATAAAGTAAATATGTATCTGCCAAAACGTAAATAAACAATGTCCGCATAGTGTCCATCATTAGCTGCATTAGCCAAAATAGGTGGAGTATAATCCATTTACGAGTAGTAGGCCAATCATATTTTTAATGGAAGTAGAAGTTAGCATGGCTGCATTAACCGTAGTATCAATAAGTGCAGTACCACCTAAATCAAATACCTTGGTTACATTGCCGGCAGCATCTACATCATTAATACTCCATACGATAGCATTGGCAGATACACGGTCATCTTGTTCTCCCATTCCTTTATAATTGTACAAACGAAGTGCTCCTCTGGAAGGAACTACACGTCCGGCTCCCTTACCACCATTAGCTTGCCAAAAGACTTGTGCAAATGAACCTTCACCACCGTTATTGATATAGTCCGGATTATGCTGGTTTGTCTTTTTACAATCGCCATCATTAGCATAATAGTTCTTATAAGTTGTAGTCATATAGACATTTGCAGTACCATAGGCACTATTCTCCTCTTCTGTGTTAATGAAAGCCAGTAACACCTCCGTATTTCCATCAGCATACATAGGAGTATAAAATACGTCAATAAAAGGACATCCATCATTGGAAGCATTACTACCAAAGCGTTGATTTATAAGGGAATATTCTCCACTTTCCACTAATGGTTTCAGTACTGAAACTGCTTTTTCAGCATTACCTTCTGCCAAATAAAGTTCACCCAAATAGTGACGTGCCACAGCACCAGAGACTTTACTATTATTAGAAGTACGCAAAGGAAGGTTATCGACTGCAAACTGGAAATCTTCTGCCATCACTTCGCGAATACTACTCAAGGAAGCACGGTCCCAATCATCACGATAATTCAATCCTGTAATTTCTTGTGTTGAAAGGGGCACTGCACCAAATGAATAGGTAAGGTGACGGTAAGCCCAAGCACGGAAAAAGCGAGCTTCGGCCAACACCTCATTTTTACGATTTTCAGCATCAGCACCACTTCCCCAGTTAATGCCATCATTGTCAGCTCTTGAGATAACCATATTGGCAGTGTTGATGATACGATATCCCCACTGGAAAATATTATTCCAAATAGCAAGATCAGTGTAAGTTATCTCTTTGGGATTGTAGAGGAACTTCATTTCCGCATGACTATTATTGGCCCATGAATTATCTACCTCCACCCCAGGCAGAATGCAGACAGAGCGCAATACTTCCTCCCATTGCATCAGCACGGCGATACTCTGCACGCATAAGACCATAAAGAGGCGTTATCATCGATTTAAATCCATTGTAATCTACAAGTAAATTTTCAGGATAAAGTGCATCACGAGGATCTTCTTAAGAAACTTATCCTCATTACAGCCGCCCATAGTGAGCAATAATACTGTAAACACTAAGACATTGAAATATGTTATTTTTTTCATATGTGCAATTTCATTTTAGCTTTTTATGATATATTACTCTCATCAAATATCTAACTTTAGTCCAAAAGTGAACGAACGTACTGGAGGAGCAGCCAATTGATCATTGAGAAATTCCGGATCCATACCTGTCCAGCCAGTTATTGTAGCCAAATTCTTAATGTTCATGTAAAGATTGAGCCGTTTGATGAAAGTACGACGCAACCATTGTTGTGGGAAATTATAACCCAATGTAACGTCGGAAATACGTAAGAAATCTGTCTTTTCATAGAAACTGGCTCCCTCTGGATTCACATCACTATTCAAACTATTTTTCGGATAGCTATTCGTAGGATTCTCTGGAGTCCAAAAATCCACCAAAAAGCGGTTCTGGCGATATGAATTATGGCTTGTATCATACAAGGCATTCAGATGGGTTTGTCCTAACTGAGCCGTTAAGAACACACTCAGAGTGAAGTTTTTGTACTCAAAAGTGTTCATCAAACTCATATTTACTTTAGGAATAGCCGACCCTATAATAGTCTTATCAGCCGTTGTAATATCGTTACCATCTACATCAAGGTATTTCACATATCCAGGATACGAATTACGATAGTTAGGATCTTGCTGCCCTGTCGGGTTAGACGGATCAGCAATCTGCCATACACCGATAATTTTATAATCATAGTTCACATTGATAGGTTCACCAATAAACCACTTGGAAGCCACATCATCAACCGGCTTTCCATTAGCATCATACAAACCAACATCTACAATCTCCGAACGATAGTGTGAGAGGTTGAAAGAGGTGCTCCAGCTAAAACTCTTATGTGTAATGTTATTAGAAGTTATCTGGAATTCAAAACCACGATTACGGGTCTGTCCACGATTCTCAGTAATAGAGCCAGTACCATTAATGGTAGGAATAGAACGGGAAAGCAGCAAATCTTTGGTTTTAGACCAATAAATATCAAATGAACTCTGAATACGTCCATTCCAAAGTGCAATATCAAAGCCAGTATTAATAGATGTAGTAGTTTCCCAACCTAAACCGGGCGAAGCTAACTTCGACGGATAGAAACCAAACTGTGCAGTATGATCATCATTCAGATAATTGTAAGTTGAAGATAGGATAGTGTACTATAAGCACTGATAGCCTCATTGCCATTTTTACCCCATGACAAGCGATATTTCAGATTGCTAATGGTTTCACTTATAGGCTTGTCTTTAAAAAAAGATTCATTGGAAATATTCCATCCAATAGCGCTGAAGGAAAAACGCCGAATTTAGAACTTTCACCAAAAGCGGAGTAACCATCACGACGAGCAGTAAGAGTCAACAAGTAACGATCATCATAAGTATAATTCAAACGCCCCATTTGTGAAATATGATTTTCTTTATAATAATTGGAATTACCAGACATTGTGGCAGCTTTAGAAATCTGGTAATAATACATCACATCATTGGGAAAATTCTTACCTTCCATTGTATTCTGTTCATATTCCTTGCTTTGAGCAGAATATAATCCTGTGAAAAATATACGATGTTTGCCAAATTCACGTTGATAAGAAATAATATTCTCCAAAATCCATTCTTCTGAATGCCAATCATCAGTATTCAATACGCCATTAGCACTAGCTCCTTCGTAGGTATCCAAACCTTGATAATTCTTATAGGAGCTGTTTTGGTAAGTGAAGCCTGTATTCAATTTATAGCTCAGCCCTTTAATAAAGGGAAACTTTACCTCAAGCACATTATTAGTGATAACCTTTGCACGGATATCTTTTGTCTTATTATTAAGAGATCCCAACGGATTAATACTGAAAGCTGAAGAGGAGTCCTCAGTAGCAGAAAGTGTAAGTGAACCATCCTCGTTATAAGCACGTCCCAACGGAACTTGTTTTATAGCCCGCCAAAAAGAAGCACTGCTACCACTACGATCGTAGCGACCTAACTGTGTAGTAGTAGAAAATTTCAACCAACTATTAAACTCCTGATCAAGATTGAAACGTACATTATAACGCTTGAACTCATTGCCTACCGCAGTTCCTTTCACATCCGTATAGTTCAATGAAATGAAATAGCTGGTTTTGTTAGCTCCACCACGGAAAGAAAGGTTATGCTGTTGTTTTATACCGGTCTGTGTTGCCAACTTCATCCAATCAGTACTCTGACCGGCAGCATACATAGCTAATTCAGTAGGAGTAAAGTTATCTAACCAAGGTTCAGGATTCTCTTCTGTAGGAGGAGTAGTATTGGTAGCCTTGAAAGCTTCAGATTTGTACTTATAGAATTCTTTGCCATTCATCATACGAGGTAAATTGATAGGCTGGTCAATAGTAACATAAGTATCGTATGATACCGTCAGTCTGTCTTTCTTACCGCGCTTAGAAGTAATAAGGATTACACCGTTAGAACCGCGAGCACCATAAATGGCTGCTGAAGAGGCATCCTTCAATACTTCTATACTCTCTACATTATTGGGATTGATTTCCGACCATGGACCATCAAAAGGTATTCCATCAAGAATAACAAGAGGTTTATTATCAGCCGTAATGGAGTTGTTACCACGGATACGTGTAGTAGTGGACGAACCTTCAGCATTACTACCCGTCACACTAATATTCAATCCTGGAACTGCTCCTTGCAAAGATTGAATCAAATTAGCTTGTGGACGACTTTCAAGTACATCCGAGTTAACTGAAGCAACCGAACCTGTAAGATCACTTTTGCGCTGTACACCATAACCTACTACTACCACCTCATCCAGTGCCTGGTTATCTTCTTTCAGTATAATCTTTAACGATGATGCGTCTTTCACCTGCAATGTCTTGGATATATACCCAATGAAACTTATCTCCATTACCGCCCCCTTAGTCACTGAAGCGAGTTTAAAGTTTCCTTCTACATCGGTAATGGTGCCCGTACCCGTACCTTGTATCACTACATTGGCACCGATTATCGGTTCTCCTTGTTCATCTGTCACATTTCCGTTAATATTCCATGTCTGTGCATGAAGTGAGCTTGAAAGTGACAGCATCCACATAAGACAGACAAGCAAAATACCACTTGCGTCTCTCGATTTTTGTCTGGTTTTCATAAATTACATTTTTAAGTTAATAGGAACTTGTGTGTAAAAAATCTCGAGAGCAAAATTAGACAATGTAACAACCGATTATATTCACAGGTAGAGGATTTGGTAAATTCACAAAGTTATATATTACTGATTATCTTTTAATTACAGACAGACTCAATAGATTTTCAGTAGTGATTTTAATTAAATCGGTAATCAAAAACATGTATATAGATAATTGCCATTCGATAGTATTAAGCTATTGAATGCAATTATCTATATACATGTGGGTAAAAAATGAGAGAAACGCTCAGTCTTCAAATTACTTTTTACAAACCTCTTTCACAGCTCGAAGAAATTCCTCCTTACTGAGCGAAGATTTATTTAAAGTTATAGAACGATTATTATATACGGTTTGCAGTGAACAGTGCAAAAATTCTGCAATCTTCTCACTATCCGTTACCCCCATTCGTATCAAAGCATGAATACGAAGTTCTGTATTAAGCCGCCCAGACTTCACTTCAATATGTTCTTCGGGACGTAGCAAACTATTGAAGTGCTCTACAAAATCAGGGTATAAATGTAGAATAATGGAATCAAATTTCTCATAAAAATCCTTCATTTCATCGCTCATGGTAGAAGTAGAACTAATCATCTGTCTTATCCTGATATAGGTAGACACATTTACAAACTAATAAATGTGTTACTATTATGACTTCAAAACGAAAGCTTTATCGTGAAGATGAAAAACTGTTTTTTCTTCACTCTTACTACCAATCAGGT
>ENA-OQJX01000612-OQJX01000612.1-human-gut-metagenome-genome-assembly--contig:-NODE-612-length-16314-cov-2.687403_pt1 | contig 16314 bp, 17 predicted proteins | sample MGYA00242615_ERZ504782 | MGnify/ENA primary metagenome ERZ504782 (study PRJEB26092, sample SAMD00036354) | human gut metagenome | host: Homo sapiens | study: EMG produced TPA metagenomics assembly of... | reverse complement strand
AGAAAGAACTGACCGCCAGAGAGATACGCTTGCTGATCGCCTGAAAAAGCTGGAAAATCCAAGCTGGCAGAACAGGCTGATGTGGACCGTCTGGAGGGGCACAGCCTTGCCGCATTTTTCTATCAAGTGATCGGAAAAATGGATGAAAAGCTGGACAAGGAACGGCAGGAAGCCTATGCAGCCCGTGTCAAGTACGATGTGGCTCTCCATGATCTTTCTTCCGTTGATGCCGACTTGGAGCAGATTCAAAATAGACTGGCACGGCTGTCCGATTGCGAAAGGCAGTATCAAGCTGCTCTTTCCGAAAAAATCAAAAGCATCAAAGTCTCTGCCCACCCTGCCGCACAGCAGATTGTGGAAAGCGAAAGCCGCATTGCCGCACTGAAAGTCCAAAAGCGGGAGCTGCTGGAAGCCATCAACGCCGGAAAGACCGCCTTGCACACGGTCAATGAAGTTCTGGAAACGCTGGATAATGCCGAGGGCTGGAGTACATGGGACGTAATGGGCGGCGGTTTGATGGCTGATCTTGCCAAGTATGAGGAACTGGACAATGCACAGGAGCAGGTGGAACAGCTTCAAGTGGAACTGCGGCGGTTCAAAACTGAGCTTGCCGATGTTGAGATCACCGCAGACCTTCAGGTTGCGGTAGACAGTTTTTTGAAATTCGCAGATTTCTTCTTTGATGGCCTCTTTGCAGACTGGGCAGTTCTGGATCACATCAATCAGGCGCAGAGCAGAGTGGAAAACACCAAGAGCCAAATCAAGCGAGTCCTTGCACTTCTGAAAAAGATGCGCGAAGATGTTGATGTCCAAATCGCTGATGAAAAAGAGAAGCAGGAGCAGCTTGCGGTGGAAACTGAGCTGTAGGTTTGGAGTGTTCGCGTATGTAATATGCTCAACTCAATGAATTGGAAATTTTGGAGATAAAGACTATGAAGAAAAAAGCACCAATAGTGTTCATTATCGTGAGCGTCTTTGCCGTAGCCGCAATCATTATAATTTCGGCGTATAGATCTTCGGAATCCTACAGAAAGGCGAAGGCTGCAATCCAATGGGATTGCTCTGTGTCTTGTACAGAAAAATCAACATCTGCCCAATATGTAATCACTTATTCTAATGTAAAGGTTTCATCCAAAACGGGCACACTGACGATTCAGAATAGGAATGATTTTGAAATTGTGGTGCATTTGCTCTGCGAAGGCGAACAGGAAATCGTATCTGGCAATATTTCTGCGGGAGGCTGCTACTCTTTTGCGAATGTTACGGACAAAGAATATACCGTAGGTATTCATGCGGATGTTGATGCAGCCACCAACATTAAAGTAATTGTATACGACGGAAAAGACACAGAGCCATATACAAATTGACAAGTCGGTGCTTGCGGGGTGCATCTATTGAAAAAGTATCAATGTCCATGCTGCGAATGTTTTACTTATAATGTTCCACCAAAGGAAGATTGTGGGTACATTTGCCCAGTTTGCTTTTGGGAGAATGACCCGTTTATTACTTCTGATAGCGACCCCAGTGACTTGAATCATGGAATAACTCTAAACGAGGCAAAAAACAACTATTTGGAATTTGGTGCCTGTGAAAGAAAAATGTTACGTTATGTTCGTCCGCCCGAAAGCGATGAAAAATAGACATTCATCATCAAAACTTCAAAGTCGACGATAACCCAATTATTATATACCCTTGGCGGGCAACCCAAAAACGGTTGCCCGCTATTTTTATACCCTAAAATCTGAAGAAGGAGGCCAAAATGCCAAGCAAAACCGAAGAATACCTTGCCCTTGCCCAGCGCACGGCAAACGGCTTGACCCGGTACTGGGAAAGCTGGACGGATTACCTGACCACCGCATCCCGGCTGTACAAGTACCCCTTTGCCGACCAGCTTATGATCTACGCTCAGCGGCCCGATGCCACCGCCTGCGCCGAATTTGACATTTGGCGCAACCGGATGAACCGCTATGTCAGGCGTGGCTCTAAGGGCATCGCCTTGCTGGACGAATCCAGCGGATTCCCGCGCCTGCACTACGTTTTCGATGTGTCGGACACCGGGGTGCGCCGCAATTCCCGTGACCCGGAGGTGTGGCAGCTCGGTCCCGATTTGGTGCAGCCGGTTTCAGAAATGCTCGCCGCCACCTACGGCATCAGCGGAGAGCGTGTCAGCCAGCAGCTTGCGGATGTTGCCGGGAAACTGGTGGCAGATTACTGGGACAACAACAGTGGTGACATTCTCGCCATCGTTGACGGTTCGCTTCTGATGGATTATGATGAAGCCGGGGTGGAGATGCAGTTCAAGTCCGCTGCCGCCATCAGCGTCACCTACACGCTGCTGGAACGTTGTGGTTATGAGCCGACAGGCTGGTTCGACAAGGACGATTTTCAGGCAATCTACAATTTCTCAACCCCGGATAGCGTCTACGCCCTCGGCGCAGCCGTCAGCGACATGAGCCGGGAGGTGCTGCGGAACATCGAGCGCACCGTAAAAAAAACCATTCGCCGCCGCAATGCAGAAAGGAGCCAATATGAATACGAACAGCAGGAACGTGACCTACTCGACCGTCGGGGACTACCAGCTCCCGAACCTGACCCTGAACCAGCCCCGGAAGCCGCTGGGCAAGTACGGCAGGCTGCGCCGGACGTACCTGATGAACCATCGCCCAGTGCTGTACAACACGATGCTCCTGAACGGGAGCCTGTACCCGCACCTGATGGAGGTGGAGCAGACGGCAGAGAGCCGGATGCAGCAGACCATGGAGCAGCTTCTGAAACAGAACCCGGCCCCGGACAAAGAGAGCCGGCAGATGGCGTGGGTGCAACACATGAACAGCCTGAAAGCGCAGGCCGAGGAACTGGTGCTGACGGAGCTGATCTACAGCTAAGTTTCTTCGATGCCCACATCCCTACCGAAGCTGAACAAATTGGAAAAATCGACCAAGCGGAGAGCGAAAAATTGCCCTCTGCTTTTGTTTTGTCGCAGGCTGAAATCGAAAACGAACTGCGTAAGCACGGCTCCGGGTTTGAGGGTGGCAAGCAGCGTATTATGGCACTGTACCAGACCCAGCCCGACCGCAATCTCCGTGTCAAGGCACTGGCAAAGGAATACGGCATCGGTGGGCACTCCCACGATTATCTGGATGGCAGCAGAGGGTTTGTCAACCACGACGGGAGAGGAATGGAATTTGACCATTACCCCGAACACAAGAAATTCACGTTAAGCTGGACGCAGGTGGAAAAGTATATCGACCTAATGGTCCAGTCCGACCGCTACCTGACGGATAGAGAAAAGGAGCATTACACGCCCCCTGCGCCTGTCAGCGTAAAGCCGGATGGTGCCATAGATCGTGCCAAAAAACTGATCCGGGAGTTTTGTCAGGAGGAGTACGACTCCGAGCCGGACTTTTCCGATCTGACTAAAATCGGCATTGCCTACACCCACGCCACCGATGAGGATATTCCCATTCAGGTCAACGTGGATCTGGTGGGGTATCGAGTGGAGCGGTATCTGGGCGAGGTATTGATAGATGAGCGGCAGTACGAAAGTCTGGAAGACCTGACCGAAACCGAGCTGGAAGCTTTGGACTTTTCGGAACTGGTCAGCGTCACGGATGAGGAATTGGAGCACTACCACAGCAAAGTGGAGGAACGCCCTGCACTGCTGCCGCTGGATGCCGCCACCGAGTACAATGCCTGAAGGAGCAGCACCCGGATGCGCTGGTGGGCTTTGAGCAGAACGGACAGTTTGAGTTTTACGCAGATGACGCGCAAAAAGTCAGTGAACGTCTGGGCGGCAAACTTCTGGAAAAAGAAACAGCACTGGGCACCGTCCCGGTCATCGGCTTTCCCCGCGACCAGTGGGCATACCGTGCCAAACAACTGTGGCAGTGCGGCGAGAACATCTACCTTGCCGGGCTGAACGAGGATGGCACCCACCACCAAACCAAGTATCTGCGCCGGGAGGACTATCTGCCGCTGGGCATTACCATCCACATGGAAGGACGCACTTTCCGGTGGATACAGTAAACTTTGATAAGGACAGCGTTACCCTGCAGGATGTGGCACTGGCAGAAATGCGGATGCCAATTTTCCGGGAGGAACCGCTGGCTCTTGTCCGGGAGTTGTACGAGCAGGAACAGGAAGTGATGGAACACCCCCTACCCGATTACAAGGTCGGTGACAATGTTATCGTTGACCTTCCTACCCGAACCATCGAAGGAACAATCGGCTATGTGGGCGAAACGGATGTTCGCATTGACACCAGCGCACAGGGACAGTCGTGGGATAACGAAGTTATCAACAAACGACAATTCGAGGATGGCTTGCGGCAGAATGAACAGGTTACTACGCAGCCAGATGATACTGTAAAAACGGTTGCCATATACCCTGCTGAAGAAAACCGTATGCCTTATGATATTGTGATCCAGACGATTGGCTCAAAATCACCTACTCTAGATGCAGTTGAACCGGAACGATCCACACTTGAACTTGCCGGGAACTTCCACATCACGGATGATGATTTGGGTGTCGGAGGCCCCAAACAGAAATTCGCCCGGAACATCGAAGCCATCCGTACCCTGTTCAAGCTGGAAGAGGAGCACCGGGGTGCCACCGCCGAGGAGCAACAGGTGCTTTCGCAATATGTGGGCTGGGGCGGTCTGGCAGATGCCTTTGACCCCAACAAGGAAAATTGGTCTGCCGAGTACACCCATCTGAAAGAACTGCTCTCTGAGGATGAATACGCCGCTGCTCGCGCTTCTACTCTGAACGCCCACTACACCAGCCCCACCGTGATCCGTGGTATCTACGATGCGGTGGAGCGCATGGGTTTCCGCAGCGGTAACATTCTGGAACCTAGTATGGGCGTGGGCAACTTCTTCGGTATGCTGCCGGACACCATGCAGGACAGCCGTCTGTACGGCGTAGAGCTGGATTCCATCACCGGGCGCATCGCCAAAAAGCTGTACCCGCAGGCCGACATTACCGTGGCGGGCTTTGAGACCACAGACCGCCGTGATTTCTACGATCTGGCGGTGGGCAACGTGCCCTTCGGCAACTACAAGGTCAACGACAAGGCGTACAACAAGTTGGGATTCAGCATCCACAACTACTTTTTCGCCAAGGCCATCGACCAAGTGCGTCCGGGCGGCGTGGTGGCGTTCGTCACCAGCCGCTACACCATGGACAGCAAGGACAGCACCGCCCGCAAGCACATGGCAGAGCGTGCCGATCTGCTGGGTGCCATCCGTCTGCCGAATAATGCGTTCCGTGCCAACGCTGGCACAGATGTTGTCAGCGACATTATCTTTTTGCAGAAGCGTGACCGCCCCATCGACCATGAGCCGGACTGGGTACAGCTTGGCAAGACCGAGGACGGCTTTGCCATCAACCAGTATTTCGTAGACCACCCGGAACGGTGTTGGGAAATTTGGAACTGGAAAGCACCCAGTACGGTCACGACCTGACCGTTGCACCCATTGAGGGTGCAGTGCTGGCAGACCAGCTTGCAGAAGCGGTACAGCATATTGAGGGCAATTACACTGCGGTGGAGATTGCTGCCCCGGACGTCGCAGATGCGGAAGCACAGCGCAAAACGCTGCCCGCAGACCCGACTGTGAAGAATTTTAGCTATACGGTTGTTGATGGCGAGATCTACTACCGAGAGAACTCTATCATGACGCAGATCGAACTGTCCGACAATGCCAAAGGCCGTGTAGCTGGTATGGTGGAGTTGCGGCAGATCGTCAACGAACTGATTCAGCAGCAGTTGAATGACTTCCCGGACGAGGACATTAAGGCATCGCAGGCCAAGTTGAATGCCGCCTATGATGCCTTTACCGCAAAATACGGGCTGATCAACGACAAGAAAAATGCCCGCCTGTTCGATGATGACAGTTCCTACTATCTGCTCTGCTCGCTGGAGAATTTGGACGAGAATAAAAATCTTAAGTCCAAGGCAGATATGTTCACCAAGCGGACGATTCGGCCAGAGCGTGTTGTCACCAGCGTGGATACCCCCAGTGAAGCACTGGCAGTGTCCATCGGTGAGCATGGCAAAGTGGATTTGCCCTATATGGCAGAACTGCTGGGCACGCCCGGTGAGTACGGGCGCATTACCACCGAACTCTCCGGCGTGATCTTCAAAGATCCTGCCGCCGATGCAGACGACCCGGAAGCAGGCTGGCAGACTGCGGACGAATACCTTTCGGGTAATGTACGCGATAAGCTGCGGATGGCACAGCTTGCTGCGGAAAGTCACCCGGAGTTCAAGGTTAATGTGGACGCACTGACCAAGGCACAGCCCAAAGATCTGGAGGCATCTGAAATTGATGTGCGTTTGGGTGCCACTTGGCTTGCCCCTCCATCGTGCAGCAGTTTATGATGGAAACTTTTCAGCCGCCCTATCGTATCCGCTACAACAATGCCATCACCGTTCGCTACTCCCCTTACACTTCCGAATGGCGAATCAGCAATAAATCTGCTACTGGCTTTGGTGACATTATGGCCACCGAAACCTACGGTACCCGCCGAGCCAACGCTTACAAGATTTTGGAGGATACCTTGAATTTGCGTGACAGCCGCGTTTATGATACCATCGAGGAGGATGGGAAAGAAAAGCGTGTGCTGAATCAAAACGAAACCACCCTCGCCCAGCAGAAACAGCAGGCCATCAAGGATGCTTTTGCTGGCTGGGTCTGGAAAGATCCGCAGCGACGCGCCCTACTGGTAAAAAAGTACAACGAGCTTTTTAACAGCACCCGACCCCGTGAATACGATGGTTCCCACATTCATTTTGTGGGCATGAACCCGGAAATCAATTTGCGAGAGCATCAGCGCAATGCGGTTGCCCATGTGCTGTATGGGTATAACACCCTTTTGGCGCACGAAGTCGGTGCTGGCAAGAGTTTTGAGATGGCGGCTTCCGCTATGGAACTGAAACGTCTGGGCTTGTGTCAGAAAAGTCTTTTTGTCGTGCCAAACCATTTGACGGAACAATGGGCCAGCGAATTTTTACGCCTGTACCCCAATGCAAAGCTGCTGGTCACCAGCAAAAAGATTTTGAACCCGGTAATCGCAAAAAATTCTGTGCGAGAATTGCGACCGGTGATTATGATGCGGTTATCATCGGACACAGCCAGTTTGAAAAGATACCCTTGTCCGCAGAACGACAGGAGCGTCTGATTCAGGAACAGATGGATGAAATCGAGGAGGCCATCGAAGAAGCGAAAGCGCAGGTTGGCGAGCATTTCACGGTAAAGCAGCTGGAAAAGCTGCGCAAGTCTTTGAAACAGAAATTGGAAAAGCTGCAAGGCACAGACCGTAAAGATGATGTGGTTACGTTTGAACAATTGGGCGTAGACAGGTTGTTTGTGGATGAGAGCCAAGCGTTTAAGAACCTCTACTTGTACACGAAAATGCGTAATGTCGCAGGTTTGAGTACGAGCGAGGCGCAAAAATCCAGCGATATGTTCGGCAAGTGTCGCTATCTGGATGAAATCACCGGTGGCCGTGGCGTGATTTTTGCAACGGGTACACCCCTGAGCAACAGTATGACCGAGATGTACACCCTCATGCGCTACCTCCAGTACAACACCTTGCAGCAGAAAGGGTTGACCCATTTTGATGCGTGGGCTTCTACTTTTGGTGAAACTACTACTGCCATCGAACTTGCCCCAGAAGGCACCGGATACCGTGCACGCACTCGTTTTGCGAAGTTCTTCAACTTGCCTGAACTGATGGCGATGTTCAAAGAAGCAGCAGATATCAAGACCAGCGACCAGCTTCATCTCCCAGTGCCTGATGCAAAATTTGAGACGGTGGTGGTCAAACCTTCGGAAATCCAACAGGATATGGTGCAGGCGTTGAGCGAACGTGCAGCCGAAGTCCACAGCGGTTCTGTTGACCCTTCTGTGGATAATATGTTGAAAATTACGTCGGATGGCCGCAAAATCGGTCTTGATCAGCGGTTGATGAATTCCGCTCTGCCCGATGACCCCAACAGCAAGTTAAATGCCTGCGTCAACAACGTCCTGCGCATCTGGAACGACACCAAGGAGCAGAAGCTGACCCAGTTGATTTTCTGCGATATGTCTACTCCCAAGGGGGACGGTTCGTTCAACGTCTATGATGATATTCGCACCAAGCTGCTCAACGCCGGTGTGCCCGAACAGGAGATCGAGTTCATCCACAACGCAGATACGGAGAACAAGAAAGCAGAACTTTTCTCCAAGGTACGCAGCGGACAGGTGCGTGTGCTGCTGGGCAGCACTGCCAAAATGGGAGCAGGGACCAACGTCCAGACGCTGCTCGTAGCGGTGCATCATCTGGATGTAGGCTGGCGTCCGTCTGATATGACCCAGCGCAACGGCAGAATCATCCGCCAAGGCAACCAAAACAAACAAGTCTACGTCTATAACTACGTCACGGAATCGACATTTGACGCCTACCTCTATCAGACCCTTGAGAATAAACAGAAGTTTATCTCGCAGATCATGACGAGCAAATCGCCTATGCGATCTTGCGATGATATTGACGAACAGGCTTTATCTTACGCAGAAATCAAGGCTCTGTGTGCAGGCGACCCTCGCATCCGGGAAAAGATGGACTTGGACGTGCAGGTAGCAAAATTGAAGGTGCTGCGCGGAGACTTCCAGAATCAGAAATATCGTCTGGAGGATAAGCTGCTCAAAACTTTCCCGGAGGAGATCCAGAAACAGAAAACCCGCATTGCTGCTTTGCAGCAGGATTCACAGATTGCAGCAGCACACCCACAGGACAAAGAAAACTTCTGCGGCATGACTATCAAGGCATGGTGTACGATGACAAAAAGGCTGCGGGCGAACGGCTTTTGCTGGCTCGGCAGGAGATGCCTAATGCCGACATGATGTTGCTGGGCACCTACCGTGGCTTTGAACTGAATATTCGGTTCGACAGCTTTAAGAATGAGCATCAGGCCGTTCTTCGGGCAGAGTTGAGCTACCCGGTATCGCTGGGCGATGATGCGCGCGGCAATATCACTCGTCTGGACAATGCCATCGACAACTTTACGGACCGTATTGCAGACGCCGAAAATGCTCTGCAAAATCTGGAGCAGCAGAAACAGGCTGCAGAGGTTGAAGTGGCAAAGCCCTTCGCGCAGGAAGAAGAACTGGCTGAAAAGTCTGCTCGCCTTGCCGAACTGAATGCTCTATTGAATATCGACCGTGACCGCAGTTCCTCGCAGGATACTCCCGAAGAATCCGAGGAAACCGAAGCACCCGCAACTCGTCCGTCTGTGCTGTCTGCACTGGAAGAAAAAGCCAATCAGCCAGAGCCTGTTAAGCCGTTCAAAAGCTATCTGGATAAGGAGGGCCGATAATTTGAAAAAGCGGGAATACCGTCTCTTTATTCGTGTGACTGATGAAGAGCGGAGCTGCATTTTAGATAAGATGTATAGCATGGGCATCCACAGCCTGAGTGCCTATATCCGCAAAATGGCATTGGATGGCTACTGCCTGAATCTCGACCTTCCGCAGCTGCGGCGCATGGCTTATTTGCTCCAGAATTGCAGCAACAACTTGAATCAGGTAGCAAAACGCGTCAACGAAAGCGGCAAGATCTATTCTGCCGACCTTGCCGATCTACGCACCCGGCTGGATGAACTGATTGATATCGGTAAGCAGATTCTTTCCAAGCTGGCAGAGCTATAAAAATTCCCGCAGTTGGAGGACTGCGGGTGTACATATAATGCTTGACATCCTTGCAACGTAGTAGTCGATACCTTTATAATAAGGGCGAACAGAAAGGAAGTGCTTGATATGATGTCTATGCTGAAGAAAGTTGTTCTTTTCCCGATTTCTCTCTTTGTGGCGTTTTTGGCTCTCATGGCAAAGTGGCTGCTCACTTTGTCCAGTTATGTGGTCGCTCCGCTGATGCTCTACATCTTCGGCTGCGGCATCTACACCGCCTGCCGTCAAACTTGGGATCAGTTTCTTATCCTGCTGGTGTCCGAGTTCATCTGCTTCATCCTCTTTTTCGGTGCAACTGCCATCACCGAGGGTATCGGGCGTTTTAGTGAATGGCTTGCAGAACTGTAAGAAATAGTTTTAATCCTTTGCCGCCTTCGGGCGGCATTTTCATTTTATAGGGGGTGATTCGTGATGGCTGCGACACGATTGATCGCATTGCACAAGAATAAGGGAAAGACCGTTGCGGCCTGTTTGAAAAGCCGCACAGATTATGTGCAGAACCCCGATAAGACCGAGCAAGGTGAATTGGTGAGTTGCCACGAGTGCAGTCCTCTGACAGTCGATGAAGAATTTATGCTTACCAAGCGGCAGTATGAACTTGCTACCGGGCGCAGACAGAAAAGTGACGTGATTGCCTATCAGATCCGGCAGTCGTTCAAACCCGGCGAGATCACCGCCGAAGAAGCCAACAAGGTGGGCTACGAACTAGCCATGCGCTTTACCAAGGGCAAACACGCCTTTGTGGTGGCAACGCACACGGACCGTCACCACATCCATAACCATGTGATTTTCAACTCCACCGCATTGGACGGTTCAAAAAAGTTCCGGGATTTTTTCTTTTCGGCACTGGCCGTTCAGCGGTTGAGCGACTTGATTTGTCTGGAGCATCAGCTCTCTGTTATTGAAATAAAGCCCTACCGGGAACGGCAGAAACGTACCCTCTATCCACCCAAAGAAAGCAATCGTGATAGGCTGTGTGGCATCATCGACAGTATCCTTGCAGAAAAGCCCAAGGATTACGAAGATTTTCTGCAAAAACTGGAACAACAGGGTTATGAGGTCAAGCGTGGAAAATACACTTCCGTCAAGGGCGCACGGCAGAAGCGGTTCATCCGCTTCAAAACGCTGGGGGCTGGGTACAGTGAGGATGAACTGCAAGCGGTGATTGCGGGAAAAACCGAACACCGTCCGCGTCAGACACAGCCGTTCCAAGAGCCGCCGTTCCAATTGCTGGTTGACATTCAGGCAAAGCTCTCCGAGGGCAAAAGCGAAGGCTATGCACGATGGGCGAAAAAATATAATCTGAAAGAAATGTCCAAGACGCTGATTTTCTTGCAGGAGCACAAAATTGGCAGCACAGATGAACTGAATGAACGCGCAGCGGCGGCAACAGAAAAATATCACCAGCTGGGAGATTCCATCAAAGCCGCCGAAACACGGATGGCGGAAATTGCTGTGCTGAAAACGCACATCGTCAATTACGCCAAGACCCACCCAGTCTACGATGCCTACCGGAAAGCGGGATATAGCAAAAAGTTTCTGGATACTCACCGGGAAGAAATCACACTGCACAAAGTAGCCAAGGCCGCTTTCGATGAAACTGGCTTAAAAAAGCTGCCGAAGGTCAAAGCACTGAATGCAGAGTATTCCGATCTTCTGACCCAAAAGAAAGCAGCCTACCCGGACTATCGCAAGGCACGAGAAGAAATGCAGGAGTTGGTAAAGGCACAGAAAAATATTGAATTGTTCTTCACAGAAGAAAAAGACGCACAGGAAAAGCAGCAGACCCGATAAACGAAAGTCGCCGAGGATTCTAACCCTTTCATGGGGCGGAATCCTCGGCGACTTTTTTAGTTTATGTAGCAGCGATCCTGCGTTACGAGCCAATCTTCACACAGCCGTTGGGCTTCATCTGTTGAGCGGCACACGCAATTGAACAGCTTGCCGTGCAGGGAGCAGTAGGTGTAACGGATTTTGGGCACACCGTTCTCATCCCGAAACTTTGTGTAGCGTTCCTCACCGGGCATCAGATAAAGCTGCTCCATTTCTGCATCGTCCTTTCCGTTTTCATGTGTCAGGCACACAACGCACCTATTCTATCATGAACTTAGGAATTATGCCATTGACGCTTGCACCAAAAAACACCCCGGATTTTCGGAGAGAGTGTGCATTGACACATTCAATAGCGTTCGGAAAGAACGCGCAGCCTGCACCGGAACGGTGCAGATCAGAAAGGGTTTGGGATTTCCCAACAAGCATTTTGCAACGCAAAATTTGCATTTGTGCGCACGAATGCACTGCTTGCATAAGCTGTGTTCCTTATACGGCGCGGTCTTTCGTTTTATTTGCAGAGAATGCTTCACAGAACAGCTGAACGAACAGTTCTTCCGCACGGCTATTAACGCTGGTTACTTTTGATGGTTCCACAATGACCTCCCCAATAATCCGCTCTTAAATTTGTCAAAGTCCTTGAATCAATCCAGACCGTGATTCTTATTATATAAGCAAGCATCGCACAAGCTATTCTTTCCGTTTGTAGTATGCATCCCGCATTTCCTACACTTATTCATTGCTGCTGCTAACTCTGTATCCTCTGCTGAAGATTTTGGGCGAGTCCCGTGATAGCCCGATCCTCTTAGAGCTTTTGCTTCTTGCTCTGTCATGGCAGGCGTAGTATTCCGCTGTTTTACTCCACCAGAGCGGTTTGAAGTTTTTGATGTCTGCGGACCTTCATATGCAATCGTGATTTCTATAAACCGAATTGCTTGATGTATAAATACTATATCGATCAGCTCCAGAAGTAACAGTGCCCAATACGACATATGTGTCTCCAGCTTTTGGAGTTTTAATGCCATTATAAATTGCAATCATTTTCTTCGGAGAGAAATCACCAAAATTCGAACAACTGATATTTGCTTCATACCAGTCATATTCTGTATTTTTAGAAAGTACGATGGTCACATCTTGCAATCCGTTTTCTTCTGCGGATGCGATAATAGCATTTTGACATTCTTCTCGTTCAGCGGCTCTTTGCTTGTCCTTGCAATTTTCAACGTAAGAAAATACAGCAACCAATAGAATAATTATTGTACCAAGTAGAATGTTCCTTTTTGTAAATAATTCTTGCATAATTTTCCTTTAATCTTCGCCAATCTTTTCGATGGTTTTAACAATGTGGGCCTCACACAAAAATGTGAAGCCCACAAAGCAAAATCAAAAATCTTTTAGAAACGATATTTTATCCGCGGAGCTTTATGCGTTTCCAACCAGCGCCTCCATACAGCTGACTTGAATAAAATCCGATTGTTCGATTCTCATACGTTCCGACAATCATTCCACGATCCAAGAAGGCATTGAATTCCTCACAACTTGTTTCCGGAATCAGAGAACAGGCATAACATGCTGACAGGTTCAGCGAATCGCGTCCCTGACCCTTACTCAAGCTGCATACCGGGTCATTTGAGCAGGTTATAGCAGACTCCATCGCTTTCTTAAATATGGCAGGGAAAGTATCGCTTCGTCCCTGCCTGACTAAGCCGCCCAAAGTACCTTCGGAGTCACCGCTTGCAGTATAGATGAACACACCAGCCATTTGCCGTCCTTCTTCGGCTTCACTGCAATAAAGTCTTTCTTTCAGTGCCGCAATGCTGTACCCACATTCAAAACTCAGCTGCTTTATCAACAGATGTGATATTGTATGAAGTAAAAGAAATTTCGCCGAAATCGATCCTTGAGCGAATGCTTCCGATGTAGGACTTTTGATAGTTAGTGTTGAGAATATTCACACGCTCCTGAACCTCTGGATGTGCTTTGCTCCATTCGGATATGGCATCATTGTCAAACTCGATGAATATTCCTTCGCCGCGTACTTCATAAGCAGGATACCAATCTGTTTCTGGTTGTTTTACTGAAACAAGCCTTTCTGCATTTTCCTTAGACACTGCCGGCTCAATCGGATTAAGCCGTGAAAATCCGATTAACGCCTGCACCTCTCTGACCTTATGAATCAAGGAGATGCTTTTTATATAGGGATTTTATAAGCGGAAATATCTGTCGCTTCTCTTACAAAATCACCCCCATCTCCTGTCGGAAAAGATACTTCTCCATTTAATGCCTCATATTCCTCCGCTCGATATTTGACACTTGTAGTAGTGTATTCATCTTCAGGATCTGTAGACATCCACTTTCTCTCTAAAATGTCATAAACCTTTTTCGATTCAATACCTTTTTCCAGTGAAATATCATTAGAGGAGCTCTTAATTTGTTCTTCAATCAGTGTAGGCAAGAGTGCTTTCGGGATAGCACTACTCTTTTTATATCTGGAAATGACCTCCTTACATTTTTCAAATCCCTTACTGCTCTCGACTTTTTGGTTGATTTGACTTGAGTATGGCGGAATAACCAGAGAACTTTCCGTTACAGGAAAATAAACAGAAGAACTACCACGCTGCAGTACTTTAGGATATCTACTGCATAACTCCTTTGTATGCTTCCAAGGATGTTTTCCTTCACATTTGAATCCATACTGTCCCGGATATTTTTCATCAAGCTTTTGCAAACCATCCTTTTCAAATGCATTTTTAAGCGTTGCTTTAGCATGACAAGTTTCACAGGTTACAGTAAGACCTTCCAATCCTTCCGAAGATGACGCACTGGTCTTAAACGTCAAAGCCGGATGATCACAGACTCTGCGAGGACCACCATTCGTATTCTTGCAATGTACCCACTTAACCCAAGGAAAATCATCGATATGGCCGCACTCACATACTGTTATAATACGCGCTACCACAAGTTCCTGTCCCGGATTACAATACGGACACTTCGGTGATTTGATCATGTTAGGATCTTTTTCAGCTCGTCCCGGCTTTTTCCTATATGCTTTTATCCAGTCCTTCAAAGGCTGAAATCTTCTGCATTTAGGGCAAAAATACCATTCCGGAAAACGAACGTACGAAATTCCTTCCGGTGCATCTTCTTTTCCTGCGGGGAGTCCAAAATAATTTACTCTCAATGCCCGCTCAAGACGCTCATCATGAATTTGAACGACCTGCTCTTTCCAGTACTCAGGGGCTGCAGTCATTAAGGTTTGATCTGGAAAATCAACCATTGCACCCACTCCATACTGTAAAACAGCTTGCGCCGCACGGACAGAATGCGTCACACTATTTAATAGCTCCTTTTTGGCAACAGGAAGTTCCATATACTCAGTCCTCCTCCCAAACCAGAACATTGCCACGTACAGACGAGTCAACATTACGCATAGATGTCATCGTATCATAGGCGGAATCATCTCTGCCTGTATTAAACACTTTCATTAGCCTGCCCTCATCATCAGCAGGTGCCTTTAGCATAAATTTTTCTCCGTAGTAGAAATGGTTTTCGTCATAGCACTCCGCCATTTTTTCCCATTCCTCAAAAAAGTCTGCGATTTCCTTTTTGGTTTCCTCAGCATCACTTGTCATGTTCGGATTTATTCTGACCGATATTTCAGCTGCTCTTTCCGATAAACTTTCCTCCAGTTCTTTTATCCTTTCTTTATAATCTGCACACACAAATGTTCCTGCGGATTCGTCCGTTGTCAGATTCATCTCCAGCATTCGCATCAAAGCGATTATAACAGCATGCAGCGCCCGATCTCTTGCAGGTTTTGAAAAAGGAGTCGCTCCTGTTGGTTCTACATATTTATAGAACGATTCATGATATGGCTTAAACTGCTCATAGTGCGACCTATCTCGACTTTTTGAACCATCATACATAGTAAATGCACTCCGGGAAAGACCGCCCAACTCGGCTGGATGCCTGTATGTATTCACTTGTCAGTTTAGGCTGACCAACGAGTAACATAACATTAAGACGAGCTACGTCAATACCGACCGATATCATGTTGGTTGCCAAAAGAATATTCGAAGGATAGCGTCTGTTCTCGATATTTTCTTTTGAATAGCTCATCTTTTCCAATTTATCGAGGGTTTCATTTAGCTGAGTTGTGCTAACACGACTGGTTAATTCATCTGCGCGCGCAATTACGCGTGCATCTCTGGCATCCCCAAGTCTATATGCGGTTCTCTTAATAAAATCTTTAACGTCATCATCAACAAGCGTCGTACATTTTCCAAGATCCTTTAGACTATTAAAGTACACGGTCAATGTCCAGAACTTGTCTTTAATCTCATCCGAAAGCTTCATTGTATTGATTTTTGCATGAGGCGGCAATGGCACGGATTTCCATCATCGCTTTCGTCTTTCCAGAGGGCATCATTCCGATATATTTTCGACCATATTTATCTTCGGAATAGTTTATCTTAGATTCTCTTGCAAAGAATGAATCTTCGGCATCGAGACCGGGATGCGGAAACTGGCTCACATCTCGATTATAAAGTGCTGCACATTGTTCCTTTGCACGCCGTATTGTTGCGGTTGACGCAATAACTTTTGTGCTTACTCCTTCGACTTACACAACAAATCGATTGCCGATTCGTATAAACCTACCATTGTTCCAAGCGGGCCAGAAATAAGATGTAGCTCATCTGAATAATCAAATCCGGCGTACGATTTTCTGAATCCAACCGCAAAGAAAGAACCGATT
>ENA-OQJX01000610-OQJX01000610.1-human-gut-metagenome-genome-assembly--contig:-NODE-610-length-16344-cov-3.446753_pt1 | contig 16344 bp, 19 predicted proteins | sample MGYA00242615_ERZ504782 | MGnify/ENA primary metagenome ERZ504782 (study PRJEB26092, sample SAMD00036354) | human gut metagenome | host: Homo sapiens | study: EMG produced TPA metagenomics assembly of... | reverse complement strand
TCCTGAAGAAAAACAAGAAATAATCAAAGATTACGAAGATAAATTCTCTAACCCTTATTGTGCGGCAGAACGCGGCTTGATTGATGAAGTGATTATGCCCCGTGACACCCGCTATAAACTCATTCAGCTTTGGAAATGTGTCACAACAAAAAACCAAAGCAATCCGCCTAAAAAGCACGGCAATATGCCTTTATGATAAAAATCAAGATTCTGCCACAGATTATTCAGATTGACACCAGCCCAATATTAAACAGTTGGTTCTCAATGGAAATAACCGGTGAAAATCTGCGTAGCCTGTGGCGGAAAAGCTTTTTACCTCGTCTCTTTGCTATTCTTTATTCAGCCATGCATTGATCTGTGTCTTGATTTCTTCTTGTGTGTCGGTGTCAAAGCTGCCGATACGGGTGGTATGGCTGCCGCCGGGTAACACATAAACTTTTATGTTTTTCTTGTTCTTCAGCCAAGTAACGCCCGAAGCTGTCCAAGGATCATTGCCGCCATAAATATAGATCATTTCGGGATCATTCTCTTTCAGGAATTTTACTACCTTATTATATAGTGTCTTGTCAAATTTGAGATTTGACAGTTCGGGCGGTAACATTACCTTATGAAGATAGTTACGACTACTCTTTATCGTCAGATACTTTTTGAAAGGTTTGATGTCATATCCGTAATACCCCAGTTCTTTGGCTGCTTGCACATTGAAAGAAGGGTAGGGAGATTGTTCGGAGAAATAATCCGGCTCACAAATAGCCATGAAATGCTTGAATAGAGTGTGATCATCGGCATCTGTTTCCGGAATTTTATTTACAGGAGTTCCCCATTGCCATAGGGCAAATGAGTATTCCAATACATTGAAGTCGTATACTTCGGCTATAGGAATGCGGAAGGTATATCCTTTATCTGAGCAATATTTTTCGAACATCGGCAACAGCTGGTTTTTGCGTTTAAGTACTTCCAGTTGAAAGTTTTCAACTCGTTTCCGGTTTTCGGGAGTCGAAACTTTATTGGCAATGAACGGTTCGTGACGGCCGTCCTCCAATGATTTGTTGAGGGGGCTAGCGTAAGGTACGGAGATATCCACATCATCGGGAAAGTAAGTGCGATAGAACATCGTAGTCTGTCCGCCTTTGCTGATTCCAGTAGCTATCCATTTCTGATCGTATAGTTGTTTCAAAGTCGTGGTTACATGATGCAAATCATACAGTGAATTTTCAACCGTGAGATAATCCCAGTTGCAGGGCTTCGGCATGGACTCACCAAAGTAACGGTATTCCACGAATACCAGATTGGCGTTGAATAATTTGGATAACTCTTCTTGATAACGCGGATGGGTGGCATAATGGGCGGCATAGCCTTCGGTAACCAGTACAGTGGGGCGGTCAAAACCTACATGCGAGAGAATAACCCTTTGCTTAAAATTCCCTGCTTCGGGGTGATGCGGATCCAATAGTTGATTAATGAAGAATACATATTTCTCCGGATAGGCATCACTTTGCATTGGTTTAATGTCACTGATGTCCGGAAGATTTTGAAGTCTTTTCTGTAATTCAGTGGGAGGAGCTGTGGCCTGGGTTATTTGTAAAGGCAACAAGACGGCCAGTATTGCCCATAACATAAAAGAGTGTGTGTGTTTCATTGTTTATAAATGGTTTAATAACTAATTGGCAACAAAAATAGCATTTTATTTCGATATTGTCGGGTAATCTTTTATCTTTGTGTTACTTAATAAAGCCGAGAAATATGTTTTTTCTTCATCGTATATGGAATTGGTGCAGTCGCTTCCGTCACCGTTGTGGTTACGGAGTACACTCTCCGTCTGATTTTTTTCTGATTACTTCTGTCGTTTATGAAAAATATCACTATTATGCTTATCGGGTATTGAAGGAAAGAGGATTTCCTGCTTATTTGCCACATTATCGAAGAAAAGTGAACCGTTTACTATTCCGGTTGGTTAATTATTTCAGACCAAAGTCATTGATTGAAGTGGGAATTGGTAATGGGGCATCCATAGGATATATGCGGGCTGCGTGTCATACCATGGATTCCGTCACCTTGAAAGGCAGGGATTGGACAAAGACTTCTCGACAACTGGAGGAGAAACTGTCGGAGGTGCATACATTAGATTGTCTGCATATAGGGCATACTCCTTTTTATAAAGAAGTTTTTGAACTGGTACTTCCTTATGCCGGACCTCGTAGTTGTTTTATTGTCGGAGGAATTCATGAATCGAGGGAAAAACGGAAATGGTGGGAGCAAATTGTAACCAGTGAGTCGACGGGTATCACTTTTGATTTGTATGACATAGGATTGGTCTTTTTTGATAAAGCAAGATATAAACAGCATTATATTGTAAATTTTTTATAACCAGAACCATGAAGAAAAGCATGATATACACCAAAACAGGTGATAAGGGAACCACATCATTGGTAGGTGGTACTCGGGTGCCGAAAACACATATACGGCTTGAAGCCTATGGCACAGTGGATGAGTTGAACTCGTATTTGGGATTGTTGCAAACGTATTTGACGGATGAGGAGGATAAGCAAATCATTTTTCGTGTACAAAATAAATTATTCTCTGTCGGTTCGTATCTGGCAACGGATCAGACACAAATCGATTTGCGTATGGAAAGTCGTATAGAGGATGAAGACATCCGGATGTTGGAGCAGGCAATTGACGTAATTGACAATGAGCTTCCTCCTTTGAATGCTTTTATTCTGCCGGGAGGTGACCGTGGAGCAGCCGTTGGACATATTTGCCGGACGGTGTGTCGCCGTGCCGAGCGACGTATTCTTGCATTGGCTGAAGAATGTGACATAGATGCCCGTGTAACAGCATTTGTCAACCGTTTATCTGATTATTTATTCATTTTGACCCGAAAGTTAAATCATTTAACTAAAACAGATGAAATTTTTTGGGATAAAAGTTGCAAATGAAATAATTTATTATACTTTTGCGGCTAATTAGAGAACAAAAGAAAAGTATTTACTTAAAAAATAAGAAAACTATGTACTGGACATTAGAATTGGCCTCGAAGTTAGAGGATGCTCCCTGGCCTGCTACAAAGGATGAGTTGATTGACTATGCAATGCGTTCGGGCGCTCCGTTGGAAGTAATCGAAAACTTGCAGGAGATGGAAGATGAAGGCGAAATCTATGAAAGTATAGAAGATATTTGGCCGGATTATCCGAGCAAAGAGGATTTCTTTTTCAACGAAGAAGAATATTAGAAAGAGAACATAGCGGACAGAATAAAAAATTCTGTCCGTTTTTTGTTTGATATTTCTTCTTGGAAGGGGGTATTGGAAAGCGTAATGTAACTTTCCTGAGAGATTGAACATTATACATGGAAAAAGTGTTTATCTTTGTGGCGTAAACTAAAAATAGACAAACATGAAAAAGATTATTAGTGTATTAATGGTAGCTGTATGTTTGATGATGGCTGCTCCTGCTCAGGCTCAGTTGCACTTTGGAGTAAAAGGTGGCTTGAACCTGTCAAAGGTTAGTTTCTCGAAATCAGATTTAAAAGGAGATAATAAAACCGGTTGGTTCATTGGTCCGATGGCTGAATTCACCCTGCCATTATTGGGATTGGTGCGGATGTTGCGGCTTTGTATTCACAGACAGAACTGGCTGCAAAGGGATATTCCACCGATGCAAAACTGAAAACGATTGAGATTCCGGTAAATTTGAAATGGTCTTTCGGACTTGGAAGTATGTTGGGTGCTTATATTGCTGCCGGGCCTCAGTTCGGTTTCAATATTGGTAATAAGAAAGGATTTATGAATTATGATCTGAAGAAGAACAACACCAGCTTCAATGTGGGGGCAGGTGTGAAACTGATCCGCCATTTACAGCTTGGCGTGAATTATAATTTTGCTTTGGGGCATACTGCCACTCTTTATGCTGACCCTAATATAATCCTTGATGGTAAACCACTTACTCAGGATGTGAAGATAAAGAACAACACTTGGCAAGTTTCTTTGGCATACTTGTTCTAGACAACCTTATTTAATAAAAGATAAAAAGGAGGCATTCAGTAAAGAATGCCTCCTTTTTTGTAATTTTGCACCATGAAAAAATTCGTAGATGTCATAGTTCCATTACCTATTGCCAACCAATACACTTATTCCCTTCCTCAGGAGATGGAAGAGATGGTACAGATTGGTTGTCGGGTGATTGTTCCGTTTGGAAAGAAAAAGTTCTATACGGCAATAGTGACAAATGTACATTATGCGGCCCCGGAGGGGTATGAAACGAAGGATATAGCTGAAGTGCTAGATTCATCTCCGGTACTGTTACCGAAACAATATGAGTTCTGGCAATGGCTGGCGGAATATTATCTTTGTACATTAGGAGATGTGTACAAGGCGGCTATCCCTTCGGGTATGAAACTGGAAAGCGAAACGTTGGTGGAATATAATCCCGATTTTGAGACCACCGCACCGTTACCGGAGAAAGAGCAGAAAATTCTAGATTTGTTGAGTCGGGATACAGAACAGTGTGTAACCCAGTTGGAAAAAAACAGCGGACTGAAAAATGTGTTGACTGTCATCAAGTCTTTGTTGGACAAAGAAGCCATCTTTGTCAAGGAGGAACTGAAACGTAATTACAAACCGCGTACTGAGGCGAGGGTGAGATTGGTGAACGGAGAAGCGGATGAGGCTTACTTACAACGGCTGTTCAATGAATTGTCACGTGCTCCTAAACAATTGATGATATTAATGAAGTATGTGGAATTGTCCGGTTGGGTAACCAAAGGGTATGCTTTAAAGGAAGTAACAAAGAAAGAGCTGCTTGAAAAGTCAGGAGGTTCTGTTGCCGTTTTTAACGGATTGGTCGAAAAGAAAGTCTTTGAGGTCTATCATCAGGAGATAGGACGTTTGGATAAAGGAATTTTGGATACCGGTGATATTAATCCGCTGAATATTGCGCAGCAACAGGCCTATAGCAACATTCTTCAATGCTTCAGAGAGAAAAATGTGTGTCTTCTGCATGGTGTTACATCCAGTGGCAAGACGGAAATTTATATCCACCTCATTCAGGAGGTGCTGAAAACAGGAAAGCAAGTCTTATATTTGCTTCCGGAAATAGCACTGACCACTCAGATAACTGAGCGTTTGAAAAGGGTGTTCGGACATCGGCTGGGTATTTATCATTCCAAGTTTCCGGACGCTGAGCGGGTGGAGATATGGCAGAAACAGTTGGGAGAGAAGAGCTATGACGTGATTCTCGGAGTCCGTTCCTCTATTTTTCTGCCTTTTCGTAATTTGGGGCTGGTCATCATAGATGAGGAACACGAGAATACGTATAAACAGCAAGACCCCGCCCCACGTTACCATGCCCGTAGTTCAGCCATCATGCTGGCTTCTATGTTCAAGGCGAAAGTGCTGTTGGGAACGGCTACTCCTGGTGTGGAAACTTACTTTAATGCTACCTCGGGAAAGTATGGCTTGGTAGAATTGAAAGAAAGATATAAAGATATCAGGCTTCCTCATATAGAACTGGTTGACATCAAGGAACTGGCGCATCAAAAGCGGATGCAGGGGCCTTTCTCACCGGTGCTGGTCAAGCAGATAAAAGAGGCATTAGAGCGTAAGGAGCAGGTTATCCTGTTTCAGAACCGTCGCGGTTTCGCTCCAATGATAGAATGTCATACCTGCGGCTGGGTTCCTAAATGCAAGAACTGTGATGTGAGTCTGACGTATCATAAGGGGCTGAACCAGCTGACTTGCCATTACTGCGGATATACCTATCAGGTTCCCCGTTCCTGTCCGGCATGTGGTGGAGTGGAATTGATGCATCGTGGTTTCGGTACGGAACGTATAGAAGATGATATCAAGTTGATATTTCCTGAAGCAAAAGTTGCCCGGATGGACTTGGACACTACTCGTACTCGTACCGCATACGAGAAAATTATTGCGGATTTTGAACAAGGGAAGACGGATATACTGATTGGTACTCAGATGGTATCCAAAGGATTGGACTTTGATCATGTCAGTGTGGTGGGGATTCTGAATGCGGATACGATGTTGAACTTCCCGGACTTCCGGAGCTATGAGCGTGCTTTCCAACTGATGGCCCAAGTGGCAGGACGTGCCGGGCGTAAAAATAAGCAAGGACTGGTCATCCTTCAGACCAAATCGCCGGATTTGCCTGTTATTCATCAAGTGATACATAATGATTATGAACAATTATACTACGATCAATTGGCAGAACGGCAGATGTTTAAGTATCCGCCTTACTATCGTTTGATTTATGTATATTTGAAACATCGCAAAGAAGACGTTCTGGATCTGGCGGCGGATACCATGGCAGCACAGCTCCGTTCCGGATTGGGCGACAGGGTATTGGGCCCGGACAAACCGCCGGTGGCCCGTATCCAGACCTTATTTATAAAGAAAATGATTGTGAAAGTGGAGCAGAATGCTTCTATAAAGAAAGTGCGTGATTATCTGCTTGCCGTGCAACGTGCCATATTGGAAGATGAACGTTTCCGTTCGTTGTTAGTATATTATGATGTAGATCCACAGTAACTGGTCCATGCACTGGATGATAATAGAAAAGATAAACGAAAATAAAGATGAAGATAGAATTAGACGTACATACCCATACCATTGCCAGCGGGCATGCATTCAGTACTTTACAAGAAATGGCGCAAGCTGCCGCCGGTAAGGGATTGAAAGTTTTAGGGATAACGGAACACTCGCCCGGTATTCCCGGTACTTGCCATCCTATTTATTTTAGAAACTTGCATGTGGTTCCCCGCCGGATGTATGGGGTGGAGCTGTTGCTGGGGGCTGAGATTAATATTCTGGATGGTAAAGGAAACCTCGATTTGGACGAGGACTATATGAAGATGCTTGATATCCGTATCGCGGGTATCCACTCTTTGTGTTATGAATATGGAACGATAGAAGAAAACACTCATGGAATGGTGCAGGCTATCAGTAATCCTTTTATTCATATTATCAGTCACCCCGGAGACGGTACGGCAGCGTTGCATTTTGAACCGATGGTATTGGCAGCCAAAGAACACCATACTTTATTGGAAATAAATAACAGTTCTTTAAAGCCCACCCGTAACAAGCCCGATGCCCGTGAGAACAACCTCACCATTCTCCGTTTATGCAAGAAATATGAAGTTCCGGTCATCTTGGGAAGTGACGCGCATATTTCGTTTGATATAGCCCGTTACGATAATTTGTATGAATTGTTGCAGCTTACCGGGTTTCCTGAAGAGCTGATCATGAACCGTGATGTGAAATCATTTAAAGAATATCTCCATTTGTAGATTATATATGAAAAGAATACTTTTTGTCTGCCTTGGTAATATTTGCAGGTCTTCTTCGGCAGAAGAAGTGATGCGTACTCTCATAAAGAAAGAAGGACTGGAACACGAGATAGAGGTGGATTCTGCCGGAATCCTGAGTTATCATAGAGGGGAATTGCCCGACAGCCGTATGCGGATGCATGCTTCCCGCCGCGGTTACAATCTGACCCATCGTTCCCGTCCTGTCTGTACGGAAGATTTTATCATTTTGATATGATCATTGGTATGGACGACCGTAATATAGAGGACTTGATGGAACGTGCTCCCGATCTGGAAACGGAAAAGAAAATCCATCGCATGACAGATTATTGCCGCACCAAGGTGGCAGACTATGTTCCGACCCTTACTATGGCGGTGCGCAAGGGTTCGAGAACGTGCTTGATATATTGGAAGATGCTTGTGCTGGATTACTTACTTCTTTAGTTCCGGATAACTGATACGAGTATGATACATCGTTTTCAGCTTTTCTTTAAACAGCGCTTTAACTGTTGCTATATCCTTGAACGTAATAGGGCATTCTTTGAAATACCCTTCAGATACCTGTGTGTCAATAATCTTATCTACCAGTGTGCTGATGCTTTCTTCCGTGTACTCCGGCAGGCTGCGTGAAGCCGCTTCTACAGAGTCTGCCATCATCAGGACGGCCTGTTCTTTGGTGAACGGGTTCGGACCGGGGTAGCGGAACTTTTCCTGGTCCACTTCTTCGTCAGGATGTTCGTTTTTATATGAAATGTAGAAATACTTCGTCAGTCCCCGTCCATGATGGGTACTAATGAAGTCTTTGATCACTTTGGGCAGATTATGCTTCTCCGCCAGTTTCAGTCCGTCGGTAATATGACTGATGATAACCTGGGCGCTTTGTTCATAACTTAAACTCTTGTGTGGGTTGACTCCCGACTGGTTTTCTGTGAAAAAAGCCGGATTCACCATTTTACCGATATCATGATATAATGCTCCTGTACGTACCAGCTGGCTTTTACCTCCAATCTTGTTTGCCGCCGCAGCAGCCAGGTTTGCCATCTGCAATGAGTGTTGGAAAGTGCCCGGAGCTACTTCGGACATTTCCCGAAGCAAGCTATTGTTGATATTTGACAATTCCACCAAAGTCACATCTGAAGTAAAACCGAATATTTTCTCCAAAAGGAATAGTAACGGATAGGCGAACAGCAGTAAAATACCGTTGATCATAAAATAGATGTACATGCGCGTATTCAGCTTGGTCAAATCATCTTCATGAATCAGCTCGAAAGCAAAATATAATAAAGCGTAACTGATAAATACAACCAAAGCCGTCCGTAACAATTGCGACCGTTGGGACAATTCTCTCAAACTATAGATCGCCACCATTCCTGCCACTACCTGTAACAATATAAACTCATGTGGAAAACGTAAAGTGATGGAGCAAAGCAAAATGATAGTGACATGTGCCATGAATGCCGTTCTTGAGTCAAGGAAAACACGGACTATAATCGGAATCATGGCAAATGGAACCACGTAAATACTTGACAAGTTCTGTTCCACCATAATGGAAGACAGGACGGGGAAGAATACAATCAGCGCAAATAGCAAGGTGAGTGTTCCTTTTCGTTCATAATAATCTGCCCGGAACAACTCCAGATAGGCCATGAAGCAGAACAGGAAGATTCCTACATATAATATTTGTCCGGCCAATGTCAGTCTTTTCTCTTGTACCGAGTCGCTGCGTTTTTCCCATTCCTTGCGTAAGGATTCCAATATATTGTAAGTTTGCTCATCAACAATTTCTCCACGGTCAATAATCTTTTGTCCGTTCAGCACAAAGCCGTTTGCCCATGAAATATTAGAGAGCAGATCTTTTTGCGCGGCTTCGGACTTTTCTTCATCATAAACCAGATTAGGTGTAATGTAATCATTCAGATTACATTGTTGTAATATCTTCTTTTTGTAGTGGGCGGTATCCGCATTCAGCAAATATTCATAGGCTTCCTTCACGGTGTACAATTGGTCGATAAAACGGCTTGTTGCTACATTTTTGTCTACCAACCGTATGGCAATGATGCTGTCTTCCTCCATACGCTTCAAGTCATTTCCGGCAATGATTCCGTCTTCATACAGTGCCTTTAATGTACGTTCAATATAACGCACATAGTCCGTGCCCGGCAATGAGTGGCGTAAGGTCTTGTTGTAATCCTCCCTTAATTTGGAAAGGACATTTTTTTCGGCTTCCTTGTCTATTTGGAAATAAGGTTGATAGTCTGCCAGGATGCTGTCCTGTTCCTTTTGTACTTGCAGATCGTTTTTGTAAATCGGAAAATCAAAAGATGCCTGTAACAGTCCGTATTTCCAAGGCTTGTTTATATCAAATTGATAGTTGAACTTCCCTTCATTGGGCAAAAAGTAGACTATTACCGATACTGTGGCAATGAAAATAAGGCTTTTATAAATCAAATTTTTATATGAAAACCGTTTGCTGGTCTTGAAACTTCTCATAATCGTATATTTTTGCGCGCAAAATACGAAAAAATCGGGAAATTTAGATTAATTTTGCAGCGTATTTTATATAAAACAACAATGTCAGAAAGAAAAGTAAGAGTTCGTTTTGCTCCGAGCCCGACGGGAGCGTTGCATATCGGCGGTGTGCGCACAGCCTTGTATAACTATCTGTTTGCTCGCCAGCATGGTGGAGATTTAATTTTCCGTATAGAAGATACCGACTCAAATCGCTTTGTTCCGGGTGCGGAAGAATATATCATTGAGTCGTTTAAGTGGTTGGGGATAAACTTCGACGAAGGAGTCAGCTTTGGTGGTAACTACGGTCCCTACCGTCAGTCTGAACGTCGTGATATTTATAAGAAATATGTACAGGTGTTGCTTGACAGCGATAAGGCGTATATTGCTTTCGATACTCCGGCAGAGTTGGATGCCAAACGTCAGGAAATCTCTAATTTCCAGTACGATGCTTCTACCCGTATGTCTATGCGTAACTCTTTGACTCTGCCAAAAGAAGAAGTGGATGCACTGATTGCCGATGGGAAGCAATATGTGGTACGTTTCAAGATTGAACCGAATGAAGATGTACACGTACATGATATTATCCGTGGCGAGGTAGTGATCAATTCTTCCATTTAGATGATAAAGTTTTATATAAATCGGCGGATGAACTGCCTACTTATCATTTGGCAAACATTGTGGACGACCATTTGATGGAAGTTTCCCATGTAATCCGTGGTGAGGAATGGTTGCCTTCCGCTCCGTTGCATGTCCTGCTGTACCGGGCTTTCGGCTGGGCGGATACCATGCCCGAGTTCGCACATCTTCCCTTGTTGTTGAAACCGGATGGTAACGGTAAACTGAGCAAGCGTGATGGTGACCGTCTTGGCTTCCCTGTTTTCCCGTTGGAATGGCACGACCCCAAAACCGGTGAGGTGTCTTCCGGTTATCGTGAGTCGGGTTACCTGCCCGAAGCTGTTATCAATTTCCTTGCCCTGTTGGGATGGAATCCGGGCAATGACCAGGAACTGATGTCTTTGGATGAACTGGTGAAGCTTTTCGACCTGCACCGTTGCAGCAAAGCCGGAGCGAAATTCGACTTTGAAAAAGGAAAATGGTTTAACCATGAATATATATTGAAGAAAAGCAATGAGGAAGTAGCCGGGCTTTTCATGCCGATCTTGAAAGAGCACGGCATTGAAGCTCCTATGGATAAAGTAGTGACCGTGGTAGGTTTGATGAAAGATCGTGTAAGTTTTATCAAGGATTTGTGGGAAACTTGCAAATTCTTCTTCGTCGCTCCTACGGAATATGATGAGAAGACCCGTAAAAAACGTTGGAAAGAGGACTCTCCCGAACGTATGCTGGAGTTGGCGGACGTGTTGGAGGCCTTGGACGACTTCTCGCTGGAGAACCAGGAAGCTGTGGTCATGAAATGGATAGAAGATAAAGGTTATCACTTGGGTAATATAATGAATGCTTTCCGTTTAACCTTGGTAGGTGAGGGTAAAGGCCCGCATATGTTTGATATTTCAGCCGTTTTAGGGAAAGAAGAAACATTGCGACGCATTCGTCGGGCTGTGGAAGTGCTCAAGTAATAGCCGGTAGTTATGATTTATAACTTAGTCATCTATATTTATCTATTCGGGGTGAAGGTTGCCGGCCTGTTCAGTGCCAAGCCTGCCAAAATGGTAAAAGGACACCGGGAGGTATTTGATATCTTGCGTAACAAGATAGACAAAAACGCCCGTTACATTTGGTTTCATGCAGCTTCATTGGGTGAGTTCGAACAGGGACGCCCTTTGATAGAACGTATCCGTAAGGAGCATCCCGAATATAAAATATTGCAGACATTCTTTTCTCCCTCAGGGTATGAAGTGAGAAAGAACTACCAGGGGGCAGACCTTGTCTGCTATCTGCCTTTCGACACTCCGCGTAATGTCCGTCGGTTTGTAGAATTGGCTAATCCCTGTATGGTGTTTTTTATCAAGTATGAATTTTGGCAGAATTACTTGAATGAGTTGCATAGGAGAGGTATTCCCACCTATAGCGTATCTTCCATTTTCCGTCCCAATCAGATTTTTTTCCGTTGGTTATGGGAAGAGATATAGTGAGGTGCTGAGGACTTTTGCTCATTTGTTTGTACAGAATGAAGTTTCCAAAAAATTACTGGCAACAATTGGTGTGACCGATGTGACAGTTGTGGGCGATACTCGTTTTGACCGTGTGCTGGATATCTGCCATCAAGCCAAGCAGCTTCCGCTGGTGGAGAAGTTCAAAGGTGGCTCGTTGACTTTTGTTGCAGGCAGCTCATGGGGACCGGATGAGGATATTTTTATCAAATATTTCAATGAGCATCCTGAGATGAAACTGGTTATTGCTCCTCATGTGGTGAGCGACAGTCATTTGAAAGAGATTTTAGATAAGGTGAAACGTCCGTGCATCCGCTATACCGAGGCTACGGAAGAAAATGTGACACAGGCCGATTGTTTGATTATCGACTGTTACGGATTGCTGTCCTCCATTTACCGATATGGTGAGATTTCGTATATTGGGGGTGGTTTCGGAGTTGGAATTCATAATGTGCTGGAAGCGGCTGTATATGGTATTCCTGTGGTATTCGGACCTAACAACAAGAAATTTCGCGAGGCGCAACATTTGTTGGAGCAGAAAGGCGGTTTTGAAGTGACTGGCTATGATGATTTTAAACGGCTGATGGACAAATTTTTGTCGGATAAGGCTTGCTTGCAACAAGCAGGGAAAGCTGCCGGAAATTATGTGAACCATAATGCCGGAGCATTAGAAAAGATAATGAAAGATATCACTCTCTGATTGTTTCAAGGTGATTTGAGTATATGCAGGTTATAGAGAAGATTTGGCTCTATAACCTGTTTTTTTCCTTCAAATCCTTCATTGTAAGGTAATATATTGTTACTCAGTTGTTTATGATGAACCATTTTTACTTTATTTCCTTCATCCGGATATAAATCCTTCAGCCTGCTGAAATGAGGGCTTATCCGGCTTTTGGGTCAGCAGAAATTTAGTGGGGATTTATTTCATACAATTGTTTGTGATACCCCCCTGTACGAGCGTTCGTAATTTTATGGATGGTTTGTATGACAGGCAAAAGTAAAGATTGGGATTGGATATATGCCCTCACTTTAGCATTTCGACTTGTTGCTATATAACATACATGTAGTCAGATGTATATCTTCCTGCCAATATGTTGTTTCGCTTTTTTATAAGAAGGCAGTCTGGGGACTTTTCCTCCCTGCTTAAGGAATGCGTAGCTTTGTAATCAGATTCATCCTTAAAAGCTCTTGTCTATATTTCTAAACCTTTCCCGCCGTATGGTTAAAGGTTTTTTTCCTGTTTGTTCTATCTCCGTAAGCTTTGGAGTTAACTCCATAGCCTTGGGAGATAACTCCAAAGCTTATGGAGATAACTCCAAAGGCTATGGAGATAGAATACATCCGTATAAAAAGGTTTAACCTGGAAAGAGAAAAGGCTTATGCAACAGGGATGGATGCGATACATTGTTATTTAATTCCGATGGCGGGTTATTACTTTTTCTCAGTTTCTTCATCCTTTGGACCTCACGGCAGCGGAAAGATTGAACCGGTTAAAAAGTCATGTTAACCCTTTTTGCATGCAGAAGATGTATATACTGAATCTAAAGAAAGGTATGAACCGGAAAATAAGAAGTAGTTCCCGTTAAATTTCTACTATCCTTAGAAACGGAACTTTCTTCTTTTCTGAACAAAAAATCCCACTCATTCGTCATATTTTCCTCTTTTACATCAGAATATATTTGTACTTTTGGTCCGGATGCCCCAAGGAAAGAACATTTTCTTTGTCAGGCTTGTCTGAAAATCATAAATAAAACAACTACCGACTATGACAACACAAAAGTACAAAAGCCTATTGGTGATAATATGGGCACTATGGGCTTTTCATCCTTGTTTGGCTATTGACGATGTGCTCCGTACAGCCAAACGTGATGCTATTTTAGCACAAATTACAGGAGCCGTTCGTCCGAAAAAGCAGATTTCACTTATTTCGTTTGGTGCGAAAGGAGATGGGAAAAAAGATTGTAAACCTGCATTTGATAAAGCGATGAAGCGTGCTGTCCATATGGGAGGAGCACATATTGTGGTTCCCGCAGGGGAATATCTTTTGAATGGTCCTATTCATTTTGTAAGTAATGTATGTTTGGAACTTCAGGAAGGGGCGACCTTGAAATTTTCATCTGAACCGGCTTTTTATCTCCCTCTGGTGAAAACCAGTTGGAAGGAACTTTCCTTCAGAATTACAGTCCTTTTATTTATGGATATCAGTTGGAAAATGTTTCCATCATCGGCAAAGGAGTGATAGATGGAAATGCGGGGACTACTTTTGCCACTTGGAAAAGTAAGCAGAAGATAGGGCAGCAGCTTAGTCGTGAAATGAATCATAAAGAAGTGCCGGTAGCCGAACGGAACTTCGGTGAGGGGTATTGGTTGCGTCCGCATCTGGTGCAATTCTTTGATTGTAAGAATATTACAATTGAGGATGTGTTTATTACGAATGCGCCTTTCTGGTGTATTCATTTACTGAAATCGGAGAATATTATCTGCCGTGGCATACGTTATGATGCAAAATTGGTCAACAATGATGGCATCGACCCTGAGTACACCCGTAATTTGCTGATTGAAATATTGAATTTAATAATGGAGATGACAATGTGGCCATTAAATGCGGACGGGATAATGACGGATGGAAAACCAGTTGTCCTTCGGAAAATATTATTATTCGTAACTGTAAGTTCAAAGGGCTTCATGGTGTGGTGTTGGGCAGTGAGATGTCATCGGGAATACAGCATGTTTTCGTAGAGAATTGCACTTACGGAGGCTATTGTAAACGAGGTATTTTTATCAAGACGAATCCGGACCGCGGAGGTTTTATTCGTGATATTTATGTGAATAATTGTGAGTTTGGTGAAGTGGAGGATCTTTTTTATGTAACTTCCATGTATGCAGGCGAGGGGATGGATAACCATCATTTTACTGAGGTGCATGATATTTATGTAAAGGATTTGAAATGCAAAAAGGTGAATGTAGCTGCATTGGTGCTTCAAGGTACAGAGGCAAAGCTATTTATAATGTGACTTTTGATAACGTGGATGTGGATAAAGCAGGGATAGGTCTTAGTTTTTCGAATACGAAGACAATTGGGGTTTCTAATTGTAATTTGGGAGGTTATGTTGGGGTGCCGTCTACAGCCAGTGCGAAAGATGGTATATTCAATAAATAGATTTGTTTGACTTCTTGGTTCACTTCGCCGATTCCTTGAGAAAGTCTTGTTACGCTGGAATGACAGAGTAAAAGGAAAGCAGGAAACTGTTTTCGGACAGACTGGGGAGGATTTTTCATCCCTCAGCTAAACAAATGTTTTTATAGATGGTTCTATAAGTAAAAAAGACGATAATTATGAATACAAATGAATTTGCCCGAATTTTATTGACTTGGATTAAGAGTTTTCTATCATGGATAGGCATCCCGCGCGATAGGTTGAATGAACTGGATGAGATTATTTTCTTGATCCTGATTGTAGTTATTGCTTTTGCTGTAGGAGCTGTATTTCATTATTTATCTGTGCGTTTCACACGGAAGGTGTTGAAATATAAAAATATCAGTTTTTTAAGTTCGCTGATAGAATACAATGCTTTGCGGAAAATGTCTGCGGTCATTCCGCCGCTTATTATATCCGCTTTGTTGCCGTTTGCGTTCGATTATCGTTCTACTTGGTTTACTGCCAGTGAAAAAATCACTTGGATTTATTTCTTTATCGCTTTGTTGTTTTCGGTCAATGCCGTGTTAAATTCGGTGGGTAATGTGCTGATGAACAAGGAGCAGTTACAGAATCGTCCGATGAAAGGTTTCATACAAATCTTTCAAGTGATTTTTTCGTGTATTGCCATCATTGTCATCATTTCTATATTGATTAATAAGTCGCCTCTCAATCTGATTACCGGACTGGGTGCTTTTGCTGCCGTGCTGATGTTGATTTTCAAAGATACCATCCTTGGCTTTGTGGCGGGGGTGCTGCTTTCCGAGAATGATATGGTGCATATCGGCGATTGGATTGAGATGCCTCAGAATAATGTGAATGGGGTGGTGATGGATATCACTCTGAATATTGTGAAGGTTCAGAATTTCGATAATACTATTGTCACTATACCTCCTTATTCATTAGTTTCCGGTTCATTTATCAATTGGCGTGGGATGACTGAATCGGGCGGACGGCGTATTATGCGCGAGTATGCGTTGAAACTGGATTACATACAACCCTGTACTCCTGAATTTTTGGAGAAAATGAAGAAATTTGATGCTGATTTGGCCGACTTTATCACAGAAAAGCAGAAACAGGCGGCCGAAGGAAAGGTAGCGAATACTGACAATCCGGCCGGATTGGTAAATGGAACCATTGATACGAATGTAGGCTGCTTCGTGCTTATATGACTCTCTATCTGAAGCGCCATCCTTTTATCCCTAGTAAGGA
>ENA-OQJX01000609-OQJX01000609.1-human-gut-metagenome-genome-assembly--contig:-NODE-609-length-16369-cov-2.769179_pt1 | contig 16369 bp, 17 predicted proteins | sample MGYA00242615_ERZ504782 | MGnify/ENA primary metagenome ERZ504782 (study PRJEB26092, sample SAMD00036354) | human gut metagenome | host: Homo sapiens | study: EMG produced TPA metagenomics assembly of... | reverse complement strand
CTCCACAGAGTAAGGAGGACACAACAATGTCTGGAGCAACGAATAAAATCACCGCACTTTACTGCCGACTGTCGCAAGAGGACGCACGGCTCGGCGAAAGCCTGTCCATTGAGAACCAGAAGGCTATTCTTCTGGAATACGCTAAGAAGAATCACTTTCCGAACCCGGTGTTCTTTGTGGACGATGGATATTCCGGCACGAACTACGACCGTCCCGGCTTTCAGAGTATGCTGGTCGAGATTGAAGCGGGGCGTGTAGGAATCGTTATCACGAAGGATTTGTCCCGACTGGGACGCAATTCTGCCTTGACAGGTCTGTACACAAACTTCACTTTTCCCCAGTATGGCGTTCGCTACATTGCCATTAACGACAACTACGACACCATTGACCCGAACAGCGTAAACAACGATTTTGCGGGCATTAAGAACTGGTTCAACGAGTTTTACGCCCGTGATACCAGCCGCAAGATTCGGGCTGTTCAGAAGGCCAAGGGAGAGCGTGGAGTACCGCTGACGGTCAATGTGCCGTACGGCTATGTGAAAGACCCGGAGAACCTGAAACATTGGCTTGTTGATCCAGAAGCGGCTGCAATCGTGAAGCGCATCTTCTCCATGTGCATGGAAGGCCGTGGCCCGACCCAAATTGCAAACCAACTGTGGGTGGACAAAGTTCTGACTCCCACCGCCTATAAGTTGAGCCATGGCCTGAGTACGAACTCACCCGCCCCGGAAGACCCTTATCGCTGGGATAAAAGAGCAGTAAGTTCGATTCTGGAACGCCTGGAGTACACTGGCTGCACAGTCAACTTTAAGACCTATACTAACTCTATCTGGGATAAAAAGAGACATCTGAATCCCGTGGAAAATCAGGCCATCTTCCCGGATACACATGAGCACATTATTGACGATGATGTGTTTGAAAAGGTTCGGGAGATTCGTAGCCAGCGTCACCGCATGACCCGGACAGGCAAGAGCAGCATTTTCTCCGGTATGGTCTACTGCGCTGACTGCGGTTCCAAGATGCAATATGGTTCGTCCAATCACAGGGACTTCAGTCAAGACTTCTTTGATTGCTCTCTGCACAAGAAGAACGGGAGCAAGTGCAAGGGACACTTCATCCGGGTAAAGGTTTTGGAGGGCCGTGTGCTAAGCCATGTTCAGCGGGTGACGGACTACATCCTCTGTCATGAGGACTACTTCCGCAAGGTCATGGAGGAGCAGCTTCGGGTGGAAAGCACCGAAAAGCTGACTGTCCTGAAGAAGCAGCTTGCCCGGAATGAGAAGCGGATCGCAGACCTCAAACGGCTGTTCATGAAGATTTACGAGGACAATGTTAACGGAAAGCTTAGCGATGACCGCTTCGACATGATGAGTCAGAGCTACGATGCCGAACAGAAGCAGCTGGAAGAGGAAGTTCTCTCCATCCAGCAGGAAATTGAAGTACAGGAACAGCAGATTGAGAATATTGAAAAGTTCGTCCAGAAAGCGCACAAGTACGTTCATATTGAAGAACTCACCCCTTATGCTCTCCGTGAACTGGTGTCGGCCATCTATGTGGATGCCCCGGATAAGTCCAGCGGAAAGCGGGTGCAGCACATCCATATCAAGTACGATGGGCTGGGGTACATCCCTCTGGATGAACTGGAAGCAAAAGAAAAGGCGTGACCGAAGTCACGCCAAATCTTCCCCATTTCGGGAGCTTTTGCAAATACTGTTTTATGGGAACTCTGCTACGGGGAACTCCCTGCTGTACATATCGCTGTTGTCTATGGTCTTAATCGCAAGTTTTACAAACAGCGCAATTCCCAACGACCGATTTGCGATATGCAATTCACGGTTGTTATCAACGAATCAAATCGTGAATTGCGATGGCAGGGTGCGTCCTGTTCAGGGCGGCACCTACTATTTGTTGCTATTTTTACCATCACATAAATTTGCGTTGCCGTTGCCATAGCAACCGACAAAGGAAAGTGAATTTGATAAAATGCTCTGCGGTTGGTTATTGCTAACTAACTGCCACGACCAAAGAATCATCGATTTATCAAAGGAGTTTTCCATGAAAAAAATTTCTCGTCGTTCGTTTATCACTGCCATGGCTGCTGTAAGTGCAGCCGGTGTTCTGGCCGCCTGCGGTTCTTCTTCCAGCAGCACGGCTTCTTCTGTGGCTTCTTCCGCTGTATCCAGCGAAGCAACTTCCTCTGCCGCATCTATGGATGAGACCGGTACCCATACCGTCGTAGACCACGGCGGCAACGAAGTAGAAGTGCCTAATAAGGTCACCCGTGTCGTCATCGACCAGATTCCAATCCTGTCCACCTACATGGCTTATTTTGAGGGCAGTGCTCCCTACATCGTGGGTTACTGCGGCTCTTTCAAGTCGGTCATTTCTGACACTGTATTGAAGAATATCGCCCCGGAGCTTCTGGAGTCCAGCGATACGGTCTATGCTCAGAGCGACCTGAACATCGAGGAGATCATGAAGCTGAACCCTGATGTTATCCTGTACAATGCTGGCAACTCCTCCCATGCCGAAATCCTGAAGGCCAGCGGAATCCCCTCCATCGGTTTCGCTACCGTGGGCGCATCTACGGAAGCTGATCCCATTGAGCGTTACGAAGAGTGGCTGAAGCTGCTGGAGCAGATCTTCAACGAACCGGGCAAGACCGACGCCTTTGTTGCTGCCGGTGATGAGATCGTGACCGATGTGGAAGCCCGTATTGCGGAAATTCCTCAAACGGATCGCCCCAGTGCGCTGATTCTGTGGAAGTATGCAGACGGTGTGCCGCAGGTATCCGGTCAGGGCACCTTTGGAACCTACTGGATGAAGCGTCTGGGTGTGACGGATAAGGCACTGGAAGCTACTGGCTTTGCACAGGCCAGCATGGAGCAGATTTATAGCTGGGATCCCGATATTCTTTTCTTGGATGGTCCCGGCCTGCAGCCCCTGCGCACCGAGGACGTGCTGAGCGGGAATGTGGACGGTGCTGACTTCTCCACCCTGACTGCGTGAAGAGCGGCCGAGTCTACAACACTACGTTGGGTATCCTCGTGGTGCGCACATCGTCGAGCTGGGTGAGCAGAGCCACAATACGGGTGTTCTGCTGGATGGCACGATGGAAGAATTTTTTTATGATGAAAATGGCAATCAAATCAGCATCTGCCGTTTTTGTCCCGGAGAAGTATTTGGTGCAGAACTGGCCTGTACTGGCTGGACGGCAAGTCCGGTCTGTCTGCGTGCCAGTTCGGACTGTACCGTAATGCAGCTGGATTTCAGCGCATTGATGTCACAGAAGACGCTGACCTGTCCCTGCCGGATGCAAGTCACAGCAAATCTTATGCAGGATATGGCGCAGCAGCTTCTCTTTTTTAACACCAAAGTGCGTATTTTAGCACAAAAACGGCTTCGAGATCGTCTGAAGATTTATCTTCAAACCTTGACACCCGATGAAAAAGGCTGTTACAGTCTGCCCTACACCCGGACAGAACTGGCAGATTTCCTCTGTGTGGACCGCAGTGCTCTTTCCCGTGAGCTGTGCCGGATGCGCGATGAGAGGATCCTTGATTTTTCCGGTGCAAAGATTCACCTGTTGAACCCAACGTTTTTGTATGGTTGGAACTGACAGTACTTCTAAATCTATGAAAAAAATTGTCTGCCGAATATTTTTGTTCGACAGACAATTACTTTTTAATCTTTTAGTGTACGACTACCGGACACATTCTTCAAATATTCCTTCGGGTCGCCGTTCAGAATCAAATCCGCATAGTCCAGCGGGTCATTGTAGATAAGGTAGTCCAGTTCCGTCTGCTGCGCCATGGTCACATCCAGTGCATCCTCAACCCCGGTACAGTCAATGGAAATTTTTCTCCCATAGAATACAAAAAATCCGAACCCTTCTCCTATTGGAAAAAAGTTCGGATTTTGTTGTTGTGGTGCACCTCCAGGGACTCGAACCCTGGGCCCACTGATTAAGAGAAACCAACGTGCAACAATCGTCAATTTTCAGAATTACGCAGATTCGTTATTTTTATCGCTTTATCGTAAATTTGTGTTTTGCATCTGCTGCATCCTTTGCACCTGTTGTCCCCTCTCGCATCCGTTATCCAGCCGTTCCGGTGTGCAAAAAGTGTGCAAAAGTGTGCAGAGCCAAAATCAGCCCCTTAAAGCAGGCATCGGATTTTTATGCAAAGCCGGAAAAACGGCCGGGTTCGAGCCCGATACGGCAGCTACAATCTTGCCTGTTCAGACTAAGCATCAAATGTACATCCACAACTACGATTCATGGCAGGAATTTGGACAACTGCGATCTCTTATAAATCCAAAGCAGCTCTTTCTATGTGGACCTTTTCTATGTGGACCTTTCTGGGTGGAAATACCCAGAGGGTTCACTTTTTTATTTTATCGACAGCGCCTCCATCCGGGCTATACTGCTGTTTTGACATCTATTTGGCAGCAAAACCCTGAAGGATCACGACTCATTATAAAGCGTGACGGATTTCAGACAAAAGCGCACAAGGCTTGAACAAAGCCGTAAGATCACTTCCTGGAGCGACAAAGACTTATACAATCTTTGTTTCGATTGCAGGACCCTTTTCCCCTCTTAATACTTTTAGCGGTATTATGGCCTTGCAAGAAAGAAATGAGGTGAACAATTATGAGCATTACAAATGCGGCGAGAAGATTTGAACAGAGATTTGACGCAAAAGCGGAGCGCTTTATTTGGCATCATCCGCTACTTGGCTCCATCTCCATCTTTGTTGGAATGCCCTTACTGGTTTTGGCGTGTGTCTGTATCAGTACGATCCTTATCGCCTTTCCGATGGCATGGCTTTTGGGTTGGTTGTAATCTTTATTTCATCTTTAAACGCACAAAAGATCACTAATGCCATTTTTAGAGGAAAGGGTTTATGATGTTGGGGACATCAAAAAAGGAGGATAGCTCTTATGCAAATGCTAATTGCACTCATAGGTGTATGTGCGGCAGCAATGCTGCTGTGGTATGTCTATATTTTAATGAAGGGAGATGATCAGGCATGAGCACCATGATTCAGTATGTTTTATACCTTGCCATTCTGGTTGTTTTGGCAATTCCGCTGGGCGCATACATAAAAAACGTCATGAGCGGCGAGAAAACTTTTTTGTCCAAAGTTCTGACACCGTGCGAAAACCTGATTTACAAGGTTACGCGTGTAGACAGAGAAGAGCAGATGACATGGAAAAAATATGCGGTAAGTGTAATGACTTTTTCCGGTATCGGGCTTGTTTTTCTGTTCCTGCTTCAACTTCTGCAGGGAGTTCTTCCCGGAAACCCGCAGAATCTTTCCGGTGTGAAATGGGATTTGGCATTTAACACTTCTGCAAGTTTCATTACCAATACAAACTGGCAGGCATATTCCGGTGAATCCACATTGAGTTATCTCACTCAGGCTTTAGGTCTGACTGTTCAGAACTTTGTTTCCGCAGCTACAGGTATCGCCGTTCTATTTGCATTGATCCGTGGCTTTATCAAGGTGAAATCCTCCGGGTTGGGAAGCTTTTGGGTGGACTTGACCCGCATTGTGGTTCACATCCTACTCCCGCTGAATCTGGTCATTTCTCTGTTGCTGGTAGGCGGCGGCGTGATTCAGAACCTGAAAAGTGCAGAAACAGTATCCCTTGTAGAACCGATTGCCGTCAGTGCAGAAGGCGAAATCCTTGAGGATGCGGTAATTGACTTAGACACCGAAACCGTCACTGTAGATGGCGAAATCGTTTCGAATGCACAGATCGTCACCGAGCAGTTCGTACCGATGGGTCCTGCGGCCAGCCAAGTCGCAATCAAACAGACCGGCACCAACGGCGGCGGTTATATGGGCGTCAACTCCGCACATCCTTTGGAAAATCCCAGTGCCTTTACCAATCTGATCGAAACGATTTCCATTCTACTGATTCCGGCGGCACTGTGTTTCACATTCGGTTCTGCGGTAAAGAACAAGAGGCAGGGTATTGCGATCTTTATGGCAATGTTTCTCTGTCTGGTTGTTGCCTTGAGCTGCATCGCCGTCACTGAACAGGTTGGCACCCCCCAGCTTGCACAAAACGGCGCAGTCAATATGTCAATGGCCGAACAGGCAGGCGGCAATATGGAGGGCAAGGAGACTCGCTTTGGCATTGCAGGGTCCTCTACCTGGGCAGCTTTCACCACAGCAGCCTCCAACGGCTCTGTAAACTCCATGCATGACAGCTACACGCCTTTTGGCGGCATGGTGACTATGCTGCTGATGCAGCTTGGCGAGGTTGTTTTCGGCGGCGTGGGCTGCGGCCTTTACGGTATGCTTGCTTTTGCTATTCTGACGGTGTTCATTGCCGGTCTGATGGTAGGCCGTACACCGGAATTCCTTGGCAAGAAAATTGAGCCTTATGAGATGAAATGGTCGGTACTGGTTTGCCTTGCAACACCCATTGCAATTCTGGTCGGCAGTGGCCTTGCCGCCGTAGTACCCTCTGTCATGGACAGCCTGAATAACGGCGGCGCCCACGGTTTCTCTGAGATGCTGTACACCTACTCATCCTGTGGCGGCAATAATGGCTCTGCCTTTGCCGGTTTTAATGCGAATACCGTATTTCTGAATGTAAGTCTGGGACTGGTGATGCTCTTTGCCCGGTTCCTGCCCATCATCGGCACACTTGCAATCGCAGGCAGCTTGGCTGGGAAAAAGAAAATTGCCACGACAGCGGGCACCATGTCTACCACAAATGGAATGTTTGTTTTTCTGCTGATCGTTGTGGTATTGCTGATTGGTGCGCTGAGCTTCTTCCCGGCGCTTGCTCTTGGTCCACTTGCTGAGTTCTTTGGAAGCATTGCGTAACGGAGGGTTACAGATATGAGTACAAAACAGAAAACTGCTTTTGCCGACCGGAAAATGCTCGGCAGGGCAATTAAAGATTCTTTTGTAAAATTGAGCCCGAAAACACAGGCAAAAAATCCGGTCATGTTTCTGGTTTTTGTGGCTGCTATTTTGACCAGCATTCTTTGGGTGGTGTCCCTGTTCGGCTTAAAAGACGCTCCAAGCGGATATACGCTGGCGATTGCAGTGATTCTTTGGTTTACCGTGCTATTTGCCAATTTTGCCGAGGCCATTGCAAGACGGCGAGAAGGCACAGGCTGATTCTCTCCGGGCATCCCGTAAGGACGTAGACGCGCATAAGATTCCCTCTGTCTCGGAGAAGGACAGCGTGACCGTGGTTCCCTCCGCTCTGCTGAAAAAGGGGGAACTGGTGATCGTCAAAGCCGGAGAGCAGATTCCGGCAGACGGCGAAGTCGTAGAAGGGGCGGCATCTGTGGATGAAAGCGCCATCACCGGCGAATCCGCTCCTGTAATTCGTGAGGCAGGCGGCGACCGCAGCGCTGTGACCGGCGGCACCACTGTACTGTCGGACTGGATCGTTGTCAGAGTGACCAACGAAGCCGGAGAGAGCTTTCTGGACAAGATGATTGCGATGGTAGAAGGTGCTGCCCGGAAAAAGACGCCCAACGAAATTGCTTTGCAGATTTTTCTGGTAGCCTTGTCCATCATCTTTATTTTAGTAACAGTCTCCCTCTACACTTATTCTATTTTTCTGCAAAACTGGCAGGAATTGAGAATCCCACCTCTGTAACAACTCTGGTTGCGCTGCTGGTATGCCTTGCTCCTACTACCATTGGTGCCTTGCTTTCTGCCATCGGTATTGCCGGTATGTCCCGACTGAACCAGGCAAATGTTCTGGCCATGAGTGGACGCGCCATTGAAGCCGCCGGTGATGTAGACACTTTGATGCTTGACAAAACCGGAACCATCACTCTGGGCAATCGACAGGCATCGGAGTTCATTCCGGTAGATGGTGTAGATATTCAGGAACTGGCAGACGCCGCTCAGCTTTCTTCTCTGGCAGACGAGACCCCTGAGGCAGAAGCGTTGTCGTGCTGGCCAAGGAACAGTTTGGAATTCGTGGCAGAAGCCTTCAGGACAAGAATATGCACTTTGTCCCATTTACTGCCGTGACCCGTATGAGCGGCGTCGATTTTGACGGCAACGAAATCCGAAAAGGCGCAGCAGACGCCATGCAGAGTTATGTGACCCATGCAGGCGGAATGTATTCTCCAGACTGTGATCGAGTTGTCAAGTCTATTGCGTCCAAGGGCGGCACACCTCTGGTCGTAGCTAAGAACCACAAGATCCTCGGCGTTATCTATCTGAAGGATATTATCAAGCAGGGTGTGAAGGAGAAATTTGCAGATCTGCGGAAAATGGGTATCAAGACCATTATGATCACCGGCGACAATCCGATCACAGCTGCGGCCATTGCTGCCGAGGCCGGTGTGGATGACTTCCTTGCGGAAGCAACGCCGGAAGGAAAGCTGGCAATGATTCGTGATTTTCAGGCCAAGGGTCATTTGGTCGCCATGACAGGCGACGGCACCAACGACGCTCCGGCTTTGGCACAAGCAGATGTTGCAGTTGCCATGAACAGCGGCACACAAGCAGCAAAAGAAGCAGGTAACATGGTGGATTTGGACTCTTCACCCACAAAACTGATCGACATTGTACGCATCGGCAAACAGCTTTTGATGACACGAGGCAGCCTGACCACCTTCTCCATTGCTAACGATGTGGCAAAATACTTTGCCATTATTCCGGCGCTGTTTGTGGGACTTTATCCGGGTCTGTCTGCTCTGAATATTATGGGGCTGCACTCCCCGCAGAGTGCTGTCCTCTCTGCGATCATTTATAATGCGCTCATCATTATCGCGCTCATTCCGTTGGCGCTGAAAGGTGTGAAATACCGTGAGGTCTCTGCCGGAAAGCTGCTGTCACGGAATCTGCTGGTTTATGGGCTGGGTGGTCTGGCTGCTCCCTTTATCTTTGTGAAACTGATTGATATTCTGCTTGTATTTACCGGTCTGATGTAAGGAGATGCATCCTATGAATGCAGTAACAAGGAAAACGATCTCGTATTTGAAGGAATGAATTGGAATTGAGCTTCGCCATTCTATGTGCGACCACCCTGCGTTTCGCCCTGTGGGCACCGGAATTGCTTCAGAAAATTTTTCTCACCATATTCGGATAAGGGGGTATCTATCATGAAAACGATAAAAAGTGTACTGCCAAAGGCAGGCATGATCTTTTTGATCTTTACTCTGCTGTGCGGCGTGATCTATACGGGTGTTGTAACAGGAATCGCTCAGCTTATTTTCCCGGATAATGCAAACGGAAGCATCATTGAAGTAGACGGAAAAAATACGGCTGTGAGTTGCTGGGGCAGCAATATACAGATGAAGCCCATATGTGGGGGCGCATTATGAATATTGATGTTTCAACCTATACGGATGAAAACGGAAAGGCACTGATGTACGCCGCTCCCTCCAACCTCTCTCCGGCAAGTGAGGAATATGCACAGCTTGTGGCAGAGCGGGTAGAAAAGCTCCGGGCTGCCGATCCGGACATGGACGAAACGGCCATTCCGGTGGACCTGGTTACTTGTTCCGGCAGTGGGCTTGATCCTCATATTTCCCCGGCGGCAGCGGAGTATCAGGTAGCACGCATTGCAAAGGCAAATGATATGACCGAAGATGAAGTGCGTGAGATCATCCAAAACTGCACCGACGGACGATTCCTTGGCATCTTTGGTGAAGAGACCGTCAATGTGCTGGAAGTCAACCTGATGCTGGACGGTATTCTGGAGAAGTGAAATGAACATAGCTAAAATCATGATTCCCAAAATCTCCACTGTATTTCTTTATGAAAAGGATACGATTCGTCAGGGATTGGAACGGTTTATGGTACATGGCTATACCGCTGTCCCGGTACTGAATGATCAGGAACAGTATATTGGAAGCGTGACGGAGGGAGATTTCCTCCGCCACCTTCTTGCTTGCCAGACAACAGACTTGAAAGTACAGGAGGGATACCGACTTGGCAGCATTGTTCGCAGAGATTTTTGCCCTGCGTTACAAATAGATGCAGATTCCGAGCAGGTTGTAACTGCAATGCTGAATCAGAATTTTGTCCCCATCGTTGATGGCCGGAATGCTCTATGCGGAATTCTGACAAGGAAACGGCTGATTGAATTTCTGGCACAAGCTCGTGATAAAAAAGAATAAGTCCTGCATCTTTAGACGGTCTTAATACAGATACGCATTCTCTTTTACCTTTTTTACTCCCTTTGATATATGATTAAGGACACGTAAAGAGTCATAAAGGGAATCACTTCTACATGAGTGACAGATAGGAGGGTTAAAATGGAACTGCCAAGACAAGATCCGAATCAGCTTCTTCGTGCGATCCGTAACGATGCATCCACTAAGAAAAGCGGAAAACTCAAAATCTTTTTCGGTTATGCCGCAGGTGTCGGAAAGACCTATGCCATGCTTCAGGCGGCTCATCAGGCTAAGGAGCGTGGCATCGATGTGGTTGCTGGATACATAGAACCCCATGCCCGACCCCAGACGATGGCACTTCTGGACGGCTTGGAGCAGCTTCCTGTGAAACAAGTTGCTTACGAAGGAATGACCCTTCGTGAATTTGATCTTGATGCTGCGCTCAAGCGAAATCCCCAGCTCATACTGGTGGATGAGTTGGCCCATACCAACGCCGAAAGCAGTCGGCACACGAAGCGGTATCAGGATATTCAGGAACTGCTAAATACTGGAATTGATGTCTATACGACTGTAAATGTCCAACATATCGAGAGTCTCAACGATACAGTAGCCTCTATCACCGGAATTCTTGTGCGGGAGCGCATTCCGGATTCCACCTTTGATCAAGCAGATCAGGTAGAACTGGTGGATATTGAGCCTGCGGAGTTGCTGGAACGACTGGCAAGTGGAAATGTGTACCGGGAAGATCAGGCGCAGCGGGCAACAGTTAATTTTTTCACGCTGGAAAATCTCACCGCATTGCGGGAATCGCCCTCCGTCGGTGCGCTGACCGGGTGAACTTGCTGACGGAAAGCGCCAGAGTACAGAGCCGAGGCGATTACCATACAGACGAGCGCATTCTGGCATGTCTTTCCTCGTCGCCATCCAACGCAAAAATCATTCGGACTGCTGCAAGGATGGCAAGAGCCTTTCGGGGAACATTTACCGCTCTTTATGTGGAAACGCCAAATACAGCGGCGATGAGTGACGATGATAAAAAGCGTTTGCAGGATAATAAGCGTCTGGCCCAGCAACTTGGCGCTGTGATTGAGACAAGTTATGGCGATGACGTGCCTTATCAGATTGCGGAATTTGCCCGTCTTTCCGGCATCTCAAAAATCGTAATTGGACGAAGTACCGTTGCACGAAAGAATATTTTCAGCAAGCCCACCTTGACGGAACGCCTGATTTCCAGCGTACCTAATCTGGATATTCATGTGATACCGGATGCAGCATAGGAACCAGCTATCAGGAAAAAAAGCGTAAGGCGCAGGCAGATGCGATGCCCCTGCGTGATGTTCTGAAGAGTATAGTCGTATTGCTGGTAGCTACACTAATTGGCTGTGGCTTTGACGCTCTTGGGTTCACGGAGAGTAATATTATCGCAGTTTACATATTAGGCGTACTTGTGACCGCTGTAATCACAACCAACCGACTGTGCGGGATTCTGACCTCGGTTGTCAGTGTGCTGGTTTTCAATTTCTTTTTTACCACTCCGAGACTGACATTCCATTTTGACGATCCGAACTATATTGTTACCTTTACCATTATGTTTATAGTAACACTGCTTTCCGGATCTCTCGCTACCCGGCTGAAAGAAAATGCGAAACAATCTGCCCATACAGCTTACCGTACAAAGATTCTTTTTGAAACCAACCAGCTTCTGCAAAAAGAGCAGGATGAGAATGCGGTAATCTCCGCTACGGCAGGGCAGCTTATGAAGCTGCTGAAAAAAGATATTGTCGTCTACCTGTCTGATGGTAAAGAACTTGCCACCCCTAACGTTTTTCGTGCTGTTAACAGCATTCAAGAAGATTTAATTTCTGAGAACGAGAAAGCAGTCGCCGGTTGGGTCTTCCGAAACAATAAACACGCCGGTGCCACAACAGATACATTATCCAGTGCAAAGTGTTTATACCTTGCGATTCGGGTCAACCAGCATGTATATGGAGTGGCTGGTATTGCGGTGAACGGTATTCCGCTGGACTCTTTCGAAAACAGCGTACTCCTCTCTATTCTGGGCGAGTGCGCTTTGGCACTTGAAAACATCAAAAACGCCAAAGAAAAAGAGGAAGCGGCTGTTCTGGCGCAAAATGAACAGCTTCGTGCTAACCTGCTGCGGGCAATCTCTCATGATCTTCGAACCCCTTTGACAGCGATTTCTGGCAGCGCAGACAATTTGCTTGCAAATTATAAAAAGATGGATGATGCATTGCGGGAGCAGACCTTTACCGATATTTATGACGATTCCATGTGGCTGATTAATCTCGTTGAAAACCTGTTGGCAGTCACACGAATTGAGGGCGGACAGGTCAATCTAACTCGGAGTATCGAACTCATGGATGAGGTCGTTTCTGAAGCACTGAAGCACATCAACAGAAAGAGTAAAGAACACACCATTCGTGTGACCAGCGGTAAAGACTTTATCCTTGCCCACATTGATGCGAAGCTGATCGTTCAGGTGATTATCAATTTGGTTGACAACGCCATCAAATATACCCCTGTCGGTTCAGTAATTGAAATACATACCGACCAAAAAGAGCAATGGGTCACGGTTTCCGTTTCCGACAACGGCCCTGGGATTCCCGATGAGCAGAAACCCCGTATTTTCGATATGTTTTATAGTGGGGCCAATAAAGTGGTCGACAGCCGCAGAAGCCTTGGATTGGGGCTGTCCCTCTGTAAGTCCATTGTGACCGCCCACGGCGGTACGATTTCCGTATCAGACAATCAGCCAAATGGCACTGTGTTCACATTTACATTACCCGCCGGGAAGGTAGAACTTCATGAATAAACCTTTGATATTAGTGGTTGAGGATGATCCATCTATACGAAATCTCATTACAACCACATTGAAAACAAATGATTATCGTTATGTGGTAGCGCCCAGTGGCTCGACAGCCATTATGGAGGCCACATCGCACCATCCTGAAATCATCTTGCTGGATTTGGGCTTGCCGGATATGGATGGCGTTCAAGTCATTCAAACGGTACGCTCCTGGTCCAATACCCCCATCATTGTAATTAGCGCCAGAAGTGAAGATAATGACAAGATTCATGCATTGGATGCCGGAGCTGACGATTATCTGACAAAACCTTTTTCTGTTGAAGAATTATTGGCTCGACTTCGGGTGACGCAGCGAAGACTCTCTCTGATGACGGCAGAGATGTTTACTGCCAGTTCTGTATTTGTGAATGGTAAGTTGAAAGTGGATTATGCCGGGGGATGCGCTTATCTGGATGAAAACGAACTTCACCTGACACCCATTGAGTATAAGCTGTTGTGTCTGCTGTCCAAGAATGTCGGCAAGGTACTGACCCATACCTTTATCACACAAAATATCTGGGGCCGCAGTTGGGATAACGATGTGGCTTCCCTGCGGGTATTTATGGCAACACTGCGGAAAAAGCTGGAGCCAACAGAGGAATCCCCGCAATACATCCAAACACATATTGGTGTGGGCTACCGTATGATAAAAGTAGAATAATACTATGCGGTCGGCCAGTGTTCACAGATGCATCAGATGTTCAACATACCGAATTGAAGCTCATGCCGAATCACCGTTTGAATTTGCGGTCGCTGCGAACCTTTCTGACCGTGGATGACGAAACGTTTGAACGCTTGCAGAAACGGTTTGAGAGCATGGTACGATAACCTGTTTCTGATTTAAAAAACTTGTCAAGAGGGCTGGCACCGTCCAGTCCTCTCTCTTTTTGCCAAAGTTCCCATTGCATTTTCTTGCAAGCTGCCGAAAATGGCGTATTCTTAAAACTTTTTGTTGACAAGGCTCGCTTTTTATGGTAATCTATCCCAACAATTTAATATAACATATTTACTTAGAGTTCCAGCTCGGCTCCAGAAGGAGCCGGAGCAAGTTTTTAACTTTCTTATCGCTACATAACGAACCCGAACCAAGGCCATCCCAGAAGGATGGTCAGGTTCAGGTTGTTGTGTGGCGATTTTTTTATTGCAAAATCAGCAACGAACCTTGAAAACCGAAAGACCGTCTGCATGAGATACACGGCCATGACCCCGTAAGGGAGAGCCGAGAAACGCCGCCGAGAGGGGGTAGGAAAGCCATGCAGGGAGAACGGCGCACCCACATCAACTGGTCAAAATGGCCAGTTGATGTGGTGAATGACACAAAGCGTCATTCACCAGAAGAACTTTCTGCGTTACGGCTCACCTCATGTGGACAAAATGTCCACATGAGGTGAATTGCTACAGCCTGAATCAATGTAGACGATTTGTCCACATCGATTCCATTCGTGTTACGTTTGACCTCGACTTGACATTTTGTCAAGCCACGGTGAAATCTGGTAAGTGTCGCTTTCCGGTATTTGCCAGATTACTGTAACACGATTACCCCATGGTGGGTTACGAAAACCGTAACTCACCACTTGGAAGTGGTAAATGGACAAAATATCCACTTACCACCCAGTCATAACGCACAGATTTAGTTGGTGATCATTTTGATCACCAACCAGACAATCGTAACGCTTTATTGTGCAAGCGTGGCTGTTACCGTTTTGATAACCGCCACGCTTCCGTAACACTTTTGGCAAATAATACTTTTCATTATCCACCACACACCTGTAGCAGCTAAAGGAGGATGCCTATGACAACAGAACAATGGGAACGCGAAAATCAGGACACCCTGATGGAATATTTCATTGATGGCGACCCCAGTGTGCGCAGAATCCAATGTGAATACTGCCGCAAGGTCATCTACACCCAGACCCGGAACCGAAAATATTGCAGCTTCCAGACTTGCGGTCACAAGATGCTGAATCTGCGGAAAAGGCTTAAAAAGCGCGTTGAGCGAGGAAAGTATACCTGCGCTTGCTGCGGGGAGCAGTTCTTACCGATCCGGCAGATGCCAGATATTGCAGCAATGCCTGTCGGCAGAAAGACTACCGCCATCGTAAAACAGCCGCACACACTTCTCTTTGAGGAACTTGACAAAGTTTTTCAAGCTCCTTATCCACGCTCGCTTTTATCTCGTAAAGTGGCACTTCCCATTTTGGGAAGTGCCACTTTACCGTAACACCTAATCGCTCACTCCCAAATCCCCAAAATGGGAATTTGGCGATTATCTGAAATCAGGTTACGCTTTCCGTAACTTGATTTGTAGCCCCCTGCCGAATCAGGTCCCCAAGATGATAACTTTATTGCATCCGTGGCAGAGCCACCGGAGTTATCATTTTGAAAACTTTGGTTTTACCTGTAACACGTCACTCCCACTCGTAAAAATCAGTGGGTCAAAATGGCCCACTGAAAAAGCCGGACGAGCTGCGGGCAGGGATTCGCAAATCTTTGACCGCCAGCTTGCCAAAATCAACGGGCCAAAATGGCCCGTTGAAGGGAGTCAAGGGGGAACGCCTTGCCCAGTGATATGATGCTGTGCGTCATATCCTACTGGGTATTATCTGGCGCAAAACGGCGGCAGATCCAGCAGCTCCGCTGCTGCGTCCTCCCCGCCAAGATGTTGAAACGGAGGGATGTCTATCTGAAACTGACACGACACAACGGACGAGCCGGAGCACACGGCACTTACAACCCCAAGCACAATGACCGCAGTTTCAACCTTGCCAACAGTGAGCACATCGACCCGGAACGAGCCAAGGGCAACATCTACTGGGATTGCTTCCACGGTTTCCGTTCGGCTCTCGACCCACAAGACCCGGACGATCTGGCGGCGACCTTCTCGGATGTAGAACGGCAATTCTACGAGACCCACTACACGGCCTTCATCGAAAGCCAGAACGAGCGCAATGCCAAGATCCGGCACACAGAGCGTAACCGCTCCATTCCCGACCTGCTGTCCAGCCGCAAGACCTGCCCGGAAGAAACCATCTATCAGCTTGGAACGCTGGATGAACACGCTTCCGCAGAGGACTTGCTCAATCTCGTCACCGAGTTCATTGAGGAGTTCAAGGCCAAGTTTGGTGAACACGTTCATGTGCTGGACTGGGCACTGCATCTGGACGAAAGCACACCCCACATCCACGAGCGCCATGTGTTCGACTGCAAGAACAAGTACGGCGAGGTAGCTCCCCAACAGGAAAAGGCACTGGAAGCACTGGCTTTGAGCTGCCCGACCCGGACAAGCCCCTCAGCCGCCGCAATAATCGCAAAATCGCCTTTGATGCAGCCTGCCGGAAGATGTCGTGATTTGAAATTGCCAAGCTGTACGGGCTGGAATTGGAGGAAGA
>ENA-OQJX01000607-OQJX01000607.1-human-gut-metagenome-genome-assembly--contig:-NODE-607-length-16441-cov-3.042356_pt1 | contig 16441 bp, 18 predicted proteins | sample MGYA00242615_ERZ504782 | MGnify/ENA primary metagenome ERZ504782 (study PRJEB26092, sample SAMD00036354) | human gut metagenome | host: Homo sapiens | study: EMG produced TPA metagenomics assembly of... | reverse complement strand
AAGAAAGAAAAGAAGGCTGCATACAGGTCTTTGATTAGACCGGAATTGGCAGACGAGTTGTATGACAAGATCCTGAATATCATCGTTGTACAGAAGAAGTACAAGGATCCTGACTATTCAGCTAAGGACTTGGCGAAAGAATTGAAGACGAATACTCGTTACCTTTCTGCAGTAGTAAACTCACGCTTTGGCATGAACTATTCTTGCCTGTTGAATGAATACAGAGTAAAAGATGCTTTGCATTTATTGACTGACAAACGTTATGCCGACAAAAATGTGGAAGAAATTAGTGCCATGGTTGGCTTTGCAAATCGTCAATCTTTTTACGCTGCATTTTACAAAAACGTAGGTGAGACTCCTAATGGATATCGCAAAAAACATCTCGAAAATAAGAAATAATTGCGCGTTCCGAAATTAGTCAAAAGGAATTACCTCTAAATGAAAGATTTTGGAGATAATTCCTTTTCTCATTTTAATTAATCAATGCTAGCATTATGAAAAAACATCTGATTTTAATGACAGTGGCCGCTACGCTTTTAACATCGTGCGGAGGAAGTAAAACAACAACTGCTGAAGCAGACAAATTTGATTATACAGTGGAACAATTTGCTGATTTACAGATATTGCGTTATAAAGTTCCCGGATTTGAGGAACTGACGCTGAAACAGAAGGAACTGATTTATTACCTGACAGAGGCTGCTTTGGAGGGAAGGGATATTCTGTTTGACCAGAATGGAAAATATAATTTGAGAATCCGTCGGATGCTCGAAGCAGTATATACAAACTATCAGGGAGATAAAACAACACCTGATTTTAAAAATATGGAGGTGTATCTGAAAAGGGTATGGTTCTCCAATGGTATTCATCATCACTATGGTACGGAGAAATTCGTGCCCAACTTCTCGCAGGAGTTCTTGAAACAGGCTGTACTCGGTATAGATGCCCAGTTGCTGCCGTTGGCGGAAGAACAGACTGCCGAACAACTTTGTGCCGAACTGTTTCCGGTGATTTTCGATCCGACTGTTATGCCGAAACGGGTAAACCAGGCAGATGGCGAAGATCTTGTGTTGACTTCTGCTTGTAACTATTATGACGGAGTGACGCAGAAAGAGGCAGAGAGTTTTTATAGCGCCCTGAAGGACCCGAAAGACGAAACACCGGTTTCTTACGGGCTGAACAGTCGGCTGGTCAAAGAAAACGGAAAGTTGGAGGAGAAAGTTTGGAAAGTAGGTGGACTCTATACACAGGCAATAGAGAAGATTGTTTATTGGCTGAAAAAGGCGGAAGGTGTAGCGGAGAATGAGGCACAAAAGGCCGTCATCACCAAACTGATTCAATTCTATGAAACAGGCAATCTGAAAGATTTCGATGAATATGCCATTCTTTGGGTGAAAGACCTTGATTCACGAATCGACTTTGTGAATGGATTTACTGAAAGTTACGGTGACCCATTGGGTATGAAAGCGAGCTGGGAGTCTTTGGTGAATTTCAAAGATTTGGAATCAACGCACCGCACAGAGATAATCAGTAGCAATGCGCAGTGGTTTGAAGATCATTCTCCCGTAGATAAATCTTTCAAGAAAGAAAAGGTAAAAGGGGTATCGGCTAAAGTGATTACTGCCGCTATCCTTGCAGGTGATCTTTACCCGGCAACGGCTATCGGTATCAATCTGCCGAATGCAAACTGGATTCGTGCTCACCACGCTCTAAATCGGTGACAATCGGAAATATAACAGATGCTTATAATAAAGCCGCTCACGGAAACGGATTCAACGAAGAATTTGTTTATAGCGATGCGGAAATACAACTGATCGATGCGTATTCTGATTTAACGGATGAGCTGCATACGGACTTGCACGAATGTTTGGGACACGGTTCCGGTAAGTTACTTCCGGGTGTAGATCCTGATGCTTTGAAAGCATACGGCTCTACCATCGAAGAGGCGCGTGCCGATTTGTTCGGATTGTATTATGTGGCTGACCCCAAGCTGGTGGAACTGGGACTTCTCTCTTCTCCCGATGCTTATAAAGCTCAATATTATACTTATCTGATGAACGGTTTGATGGCGCAGTTGGTACGTATCGAACCGGGAAATACTGTGGAAGAAGCTCACATGCGCAACCGCCAGTTGATAGCCCGCTGGGTATTTGAGAAGGGGGCTGCCGATAAAGTGGTGGAATTGGTGAAGAAAGACGGAAAGACTTATGTGGTTATCAATGACTATCAGAAAGTGCGCGAGCTTTTCGGCGAATTGTTGGCTGAAATCCAGCGGATCAAATCGACAGGTGACTTTGAAGGTGCCCGTTCATTGGTAGAAAACTATGCCGTAAAAGTAGATCCGGCTTTACATGCAGAAGTTCTGGAACGTTATAAGAAGTTGAATCTGGCTCCTTATAAAGGTTTTGTGAATCCGAAATACGAACTGGTGACAGATGAAAACGGAAACGTTACGGATGTCACGGTTTCTTATGATGAAGGTTATGTAGAACAAATGTTGCGTTACAGCACTGATTATTCTCCGCTGCCTTCCATAAACAACTGATCTGAAATGGATATTAAAGAACAATTGAAAGATATCAAGACACAGCTCCGTCTCTCTATGAACGGGGCTGTGTCCCAAAGTATGCGTGAGAAAGGGCTGGTTTATAAACTCAATTTCGGAGTGGAACTGCCTCGTATCAAGATGATTGCCGAAGGTTACGAAAAGAATCATGACCTGGCGCAGGCTTTATGGAAAGAGGAAATTCGCGAGTGTAAGATTCTGGCGGGAATGCTTCAGCCGATCGAAACGTTTTATCCCGAGATAGCCGATATTTGGGTGGAAAACATCCGGAATATCGAAATAGCAGAACTGACTTGTATGAATCTCTTCCAGCATTTACCGTATGCTCCGGCCAAATCTTTTCACTGGATTGCCGACGAACAGGAGTACGTGCAGACTTGTGGTTTCCTGACTGCCGCCCGTCTTCTGATGAAGAAAGGGGATATGACCGAACGTGCCTCCGGCGAATTGCTCGACCAGGCGATTTGTGCGGTACATTCCGACAGCTATCATATTCGTAACGCAGCTTTGCTGGTTATCCGCAAATATATGCAGCATAGCGAGGAACATGCTTTTCAAGTATGCCGCTTGGTGGAAGGTATGGCTGATTCTACCTTGGAAGGAGAGCAAATGCTCTACAATATGGTGAAAGAGGAGCTTGCTGTAGACTAATCTTATTTTCATGGAGTAAGTCCTTTTATTAAATAACGGTTTAATTTTTTAGACGCGGATAACACGGATGACGCGTCTAAAAAATAAACCGTCTTGTTATTCGTTTATTATATAAGCCAATCTACAAAACGAATGATAGCCTCCATTTAATTTATAAAAAAACTGTCTAACTCTGTGATGAACTAAAAAAACTTCTCTTTATCATTTGCTTTCCGCAAAAAAGGCTTAACTTTGTTCGCGCTAATTTTGGCTGATGATGGAAACTCAAAACGTGAAAGATACAGTAAGGCAGATATTCACGGAATATCTCACGGCGAACGGGCATCGAAAGACTCCTGAACGCTACGCCATACTCGATACTATTTATTCTATCGACGGTCATTTCGATATTGACATGCTTTATTCACGGATGATGGACCAGGAGAATTTCCGGGTGAGCCGGGCGACTCTCTACAACACCATTATTCTTCTTATCAATGCACGGCTGGTCATTAAGCATCAGTTCGGTACTTCCTCCCAATACGAAAAATCATATAATCGCGAGACACATCATCATCAGATATGTACTCAATGTGGTAAAGTGACCGAGTTTCAGAACGAGAACTGCAGCAAGCCATTGAAAATACGAAATTGAGCCGCTTCCAGCTTTCACATTACTCCTTATATATATATGGAGTATGTAGTAAGTGCGACAGAGCTAACAAACGGAAAAAAGTAAATAACAACAATAAGAAAGAAAAATGAAAGTAGATGTTCTATTAGGATTACAATGGGGCGACGAAGGTAAAGGAAAAGTAGTCGACGTTTTAACACCTAAGTATGATGTGGTTGCTCGTTTTCAGGGCGGCCCGAATGCCGGTCACACGCTTGAGTTTGAAGGACAGAAATATGTGCTTCGCTCTATTCCTTCCGGTATTTTTCAAGGAAACAAGGTAAACATCATCGGTAACGGTGTGGTACTTGATCCGGCATTGTTTAAAGCAGAGGCAGAAGCACTTGAAGCATCGGGTCATCCGCTGAAAGAACGTTTGCATATTTCAAAGAAAGCTCATCTTATTCTTCCGACACACCGTATTCTGGATGCTGCATACGAAGCAGCCAAAGGCGATGCTAAAGTAGGAACTACCGGTAAGGGTATCGGCCCTACTTACACGGATAAAGTGAGCCGTAACGGTGTTCGTGTAGGTGATATTCTTCATAATTTCGATCAGAAGTATGCTGCCGCAAAAGCTCGTCACGAACAAATTCTGAAGAGCTTGAATTATGAATACGATCTTACTGAACTGGAAAAAGCATGGTTGGAAGGTATCGAATACTTGAAACAATTCCATTTCGTAGATAGCGAACATGAAGTGAATAACCTGTTGAAGGATGGTAAGAGCGTGCTTTGTGAAGGAGCACAGTACTATGCTTGATATTGATTTCGGTTCATATCCGTTTGTGACTTCTTCCAATACCGTATGTGCGGGAGCCTGCACCGGACTTGGAGTGGCACCTAACCGTATCGGTGAAGTATATGGTATCTTCAAGGCATACTGTACTCGTGTAGGAGCAGGTCCGTTCCCATCAGAACTGTTTGACGAAACAGGCGACAAGATGTGTACGTTGGGACATGAATTCGGTTCTGTAACCGGTCGTAAACGTCGTTGCGGATGGATTGACCTGGTAGCGTTGAAGTATTCCGTTATGATAAACGGAGTTACCAAATTGATTATGATGAAGAGCGATGTACTCGATACTTTCGAAACAATCAAAGCGTGCGTTGCTTACAAAGTGAACGGTGAAGAGATCGACTACTTCCCGTATGACATCACAGAAGGCGTAGAACCTGTATATGCAGAGCTTCCGGGCTGGCAGACAGATATGACCAAGATGCAGAGCGAAGATGAATTCCCGGAAGAATTCAATGCTTACCTGACTTTCCTGGAAGAACAGCTTGGTGTAGAAATCAAGATTGTATCTGTAGGACCGGACAGAGCACAGACCATCGAACGTTATACTGAAGAATAACAATTGATTTATTATATGGAGGAAAGGCGGAGATTGAAGAAAAACTCCGCCTTTCTTGTTCAATCCTTTGTATAGTCTATCCTAAACACACAAAAATAATGTATGCCTTATGAAAACACGTTTTATAGCTTTCCTTTTGTTGTTCGTAATGAACTTGGGAGTATTTGCGCAATCTTCCTATCAGCCTACCGAAGAGAATTTGAAAGCACGGCAGGAATTTCAGGACAATAAGTTTGGTATTTTTCTTCATTGGGGGCTATACGCTATGCTCGCTACCGGTGAGTGGACTATGACAAACAATAATCTGAATTATAAAGAGTATGCCAAACTGGCAGGCGGATTTTATCCTTCCAAGTTTAATGCCGATAAATGGGTGGAGGCTATTAAAGCTTCGGGAGCCAAATATATCTGTTTTACTACCCGTCATCATGAAGGTTTTTCTATGTTTGACACTAAGTATTCGGATTATAACGTAGTCAAAGCTACTCCTTTTAAAAGAGATATTGTGAAAGAGCTGGCAGCAGCCTGTGCCAAGCAGGGCATCAAGCTCCATTTTTATTATTCACATCTTGACTGGGCGCGCGAAGACTATCCCTGGGGGCGTACAGGGCAGGGCACGGGTCGCTCGAACTCGAAAGGAGATTGGAAAAGTTATTATCAATTCATGAATAACCAGTTGACAGAATTGCTGACGAATTACGGTCCGATAGGGGCTATTTGGTTTGACGGATGGTGGGATCAGCCCAAAACTTTTAACTGGGAATTACCGGAACAGTATGCTCTGATTCACAAACTCCAACCGGGGTGTCTGGTGGGTAATAATCATCATCAGACGCCTTTTGATGGAGAAGATATTCAGATTTTCGAACGCGATCTGCCGGGTGAGAATGTTTCGGGACTTTCCGGACAGGAGGTGAGTCGTCTGCCGTTGGAAACTTGTGAAACAATGAATGGTATGTGGGGATATAAGATTACCGATCAGAATTATAAATCAACAAAGACATTGATTCACTATCTGGTGAAGGCAGCCGGTAAGAATGCCAATCTTTTGATGAATATCGGCCCTCAACGATGGGGAACTTCCTGCGGTAGCTGTACAACGCTTGGCAGAGATGGGAGAGTGGATGAAACAATATGGTGAAACGATTTATGGAACACGAAGCGGTGCAGTTGCTCCACATGATTGGGGAGTGACAACACAAAAAGGAAATAAACTCTATGTGCATATTCTCGACCTGAAAGATGCGGCTTTGTTCCTGCCGTTGTCAGATAAGAAGGTCAAGAAGGCAGTCTTGTTTAAAGACCAGTCTCCGGTTCGTTTCACAAAGACGAAAGCCGGTGTTTTGCTCGAATTCGCCGAGGTTCCGAAAGATATTGACTATGTGGTAGAACTGACAATTGACTAATTTTTAGCTAATTCTTCATAAAAGCAAGGGGAAACTATTCTGACATTGAACGTTTCCCCTTATTTTTGGCAAACAATTTGTTTATAAAGATATAGAGTAATAATTAAAATTGAAAAGTATATGATGTCTTATTGGGTATTATTTATAGGAATCGCTGTTGTAAGTTGGTTGGTACAGATGAATTTGCAAAACAAATTCAAGAAGTACTCTAAGATTCCTACAGGAAATGGAATGACAGGACGCGACGTTGCTTTAAAAATGTTGCATGACAATGGAATTTATGACGTACAGGTTACACATACGCCGGGACGGTTGACCGACCACTACAATCCTACTAACAAAACGGTGAATTTGAGTGAAGGGGTGTATGAAAGTAACAGTATAATGGCAGCTGCCGTAGCAGCCCATGAATGTGGACACGCTGTACAACATGCACGCATGTATGCTCCGTTGAAAATGCGTAGTGCGCTGGTTCCGGTGGTAAACTTTGCCTCTTCCATTATGACGTGGGTATTGTTGGGTGGTATCTTGTTGATAAACTCTTTCCCGCAGTTATTGCTGGCAGGTATTATCCTGTTTGCTATGACTACATTGTTCAGCTTTATCACGCTGCCGGTGGAAATCAATGCAAGTAAACGTGCGTTGGTCTGGTTGAGTTCATCCGGCATTACTAATTCGTACAATCATGCACAGGCTGAAGATGCTCTTCGTTCTGCTGCTTATACGTATGTAGTTGCTGCATTAGGCTCACTGGCTACATTGGTATACTACATCATGATCTTCATGGGTAGAAGAGACTAAGAAATGAAAAAGGGAGAAAAGTACGTTTATTAACTTCTCTCCATAGAATATAAAAAGATTCTCCGCAGTCTTTCCGAAGACTATGGAGGATTTTTTGTATTGTTTAGGGTCTTACTTGAGTGTTTCTTTACGATATTGATAGGGGATGGACACAATACGGGTGATTTTTTCAAATATATGTAAGTATTGCTCGGAAATTTGCAGTAAATTTGCGCAATTAAAATTATAAACAGTAATATTATGGCAGCAAAACCAAGTATTCCTAAAGGAACTCGTGACTTTTCGCCGGTAGAAATGGCGAAGCGTAATTATATATTCAATACGATTCGTGACGTATATCATTTGTATGGATTCCAGCAGATAGAGACTCCTTCGATGGAGATGCTTTCTACATTGATGGGAAAGTACGGCGATGAGGGAGATAAACTACTCTTTAAGATTCAGAACTCTGGAGATTACTTCTCCGGGATTACTGACGAAGAATTGTTAAGCCGTAATGCTGCCAAACTGGCAAGCAAATTCTGTGAGAAAGGTTTGCGTTACGACTTGACAGTGCCTTTTGCCCGTTATGTAGTGATGCATCGTGATGAGATCACTTTCCCGTTCAAACGCTATCAGATTCAACCGGTATGGCGTGCCGACCGCCCGCAGAAAGGACGTTATCGCGAATTTTATCAATGTGATGCCGATGTTGTAGGAAGCGATTCGTTATTGAACGAAGTGGAATTGATGCAGATTGTCGATACCGTTTTTAGTCGTTTCAATATTCGTGTATGTATTAAGATTAACAACCGCAAGATTCTTTCCGGTATTGCTGAAATTATAGGCGAATCGGATAAGATTGTAGATATTACCGTGGCAATTGACAAACTGGATAAAATTGGTCTGGATAATGTAAATGCCGAACTGAAAGAGAAGGGAATCAGTGATGAGGCTATTGCCAAGTTGCAACCGATCATTCTTCTTAGTGGTACGAATGCAGAGAAATTGGCAACACTGAAGAATGTGTTATCAGCCAGTGAAGTAGGGCTGAAGGGAGTGGAAGAGAGTGAATTTATTCTGAATACATTGGAAACAATGGGCTTGAAGAATGAAATAGAGCTTGATCTTACTTTAGCTCGTGGACTGAACTATTATACAGGAGCTATCTTTGAAGTGAAAGCACTGGATGTACAGATTGGCAGTATCACTGGTGGTGGCCGTTATGATAATCTGACCGGAGTATTCGGTATGGCAGGAGTGTCCGGAGTGGGTATCTCTTTTGGTGCAGACCGTATCTTTGATGTCCTGAACCAGCTCGAACTTTACCCGAAAGAAGCTGTAAACGGAACAGAACTTCTGTTTATCAACTTCGGTGAAAAGGAAGCTGCATACTCAATGGGAATTCTGGCTAAGGTACGTGCTGCCAATATTCGTGCCGAGATCTTCCCGGATGCAGCCAAGATGAAGAAACAAATGAGTTATGCCAATGCGAAGAATATTCCGTTTGTAGCTATTGTCGGTGAGAATGAAATGAACGAAGGCAAAGTGATGTTGAAGAATATGGAGACTGGAGAACAGAACCTTGTTTCAGCAGACGAACTGATTGCTATTGTGAAGAAATAAGCGGAGATATTAGAACTAAGTATGTCATCATAATTAGTTAATATAAAGAGTTCGTCTTAACATAAAAATGAAGTGCCCCCCAAAAGTTAGATAAAGGACTTTTTGGGGGGCGCTTCAAAATAAAAAAGAGAAGATTTCTTTTTAGTATTTTATTTGATCTAGTATTCCATTGAGGAAAGCAATTGCTACTCCATAGTTCGTCATAGGAATGTGCTGCTCCCGCGCACGTTCGATGCGACTAAGTACGTATTTACGGTTAAACATACATGCTCCGCAATGGATAACTAAAGAGTAAGGAGTCAGATCTTGTGGAAGGTCGGTTCCTGCTACCATATCAATTTGCAGATTCTCTCCAATCCGTTTCCGTAACAAACGAGGAAGTTTCACTCTTCCTATATCTTCTGAAAGGGGAGCGTGCGTACAAGCTTCCGCTATCAGTACACGTGACGATTCCGTCAGTCTTTCAATGACAGCTGCACTTTCTACATAATAGTGAATATCACCTTTATATCCTGCGAAAAGCACCGAGAAAGAAGTCAGCTCACTTTCCGCCGGTTTCTGTTCATAAATCGCTTTGAAAACTTGTGAATCGGTGATGATTAACTTCGGAGGACGGGCAAGGGCTTGTAGGGTTGCAGAAAACTTATCAGTGGTGCAAGTCATTACGAGGCATTTTTTATCCAGCAATTCACGGATAGTCTGCACTTGCGGTAAGATCAGTCTACCTTTGGGAGCTTGGATATCCTGTGGCATTACTAAAAGTACAAGGTCATTTTCTGTAACAAGTTTCCCGGTAATATTTTGTTGACCGAAGTCCGAAGGTAATTTTTCAAGAATAGCTTGCCGGATCAGTTCGATTCCTATCTTTTCTTTGGCACTGATAAGCAAGGGGTGTATTTTACATTGTTCCTCGATATATGTAGCTAAATGATCGCTATTCTCTCGTATATCTATTTTATTCAATACCGGAATGACAGGGATATTCTTCTCTTTCAATAGTGCCAGTATCTCTTTTCATGAAAAAGGTAAGTGTCTTCACATAATAACAATGCAATATCCGTTTTCTCAATAGCCTTTAAAGTCCGGCTGATACGCAGTTCTCCAAGCTCTCCTTCGTCATCGAATCCCGGAGTATCTATAAAAAGACAAGGACCAATACCTTGAATCTCCATTGCTTTAGACACAAGGTCGGTAGTCGTTCCGGGAGTATTTGAAACGAGCGCGATGTCCTGTCCTGTCAACGCATTGATAAGAGAAGACTTACCACTGTTCCGTCTACCGAAAAGGGTGATATGAAGTCTGTTAGCATTTGGAGTATCTGTTAAGCTCATAATTGATAATTTTTCAACTTGTTAATTCGTGCGTAGCTAATTGGCAGATTGATATGTTAGCACATCAATGTATTAATTTAAAATCTAAAGTCTCTTTGTCCTGCAGCTATTGCTTTGAGATTCCGGATAGCTATTTCCCTGATTTTGGGATTGGGGATTCGTTCCGTTTCTTTTAGAACCAGTTCCAATCCTTTCTGTCGCGTATCTTCTGAAGCATAATCTTCCAGATACTCTTTCAGAGTCATCAGGGCATTCGGTCCGCAACAGTTTGCTATCTGACCGGATTTCACTAATGACATGAAACGGTCTCCCGTCCGTCCTTCCCGGTAACAGGCTGTACAGAAACTGGGGATATATCCGAGTTCGAGCAACCAGTTGACCACTTCGTCTAATGTCCGGGTGTCGCTCACATCAAATTGGGCAGAATTATGATCGGGTAATTCCGTTTCAGCATATCCGCCTACACTGGTACGCGAACCGCCACTGATTTGTGAAATACCCAATTCGAGCACTTTCTTGCGTGATTCTTGCGATTCACGTGTAGAAATAATCATTCCTGTATAAGGAACGGCAATTCGGATAACAGCTACAATCTTGCTGAATATCTCATCCGAAATAGCGTTCGGGAAATCTCCCGCATCGATGTCATCTGCCGAACAGATGCGCGGCACACTGATTGTATGCGGCCCTACACCGAATTTGGCTTCCAAATGTTCGGCATGCATTAATAATCCGATAAAATCATACCGATAAGTATTCAAACCGAAAAGGACGCCAATGCCTACATCATCGATTCCTCCTTCCATCGCGCGGTCCATCGCTTCGGTGTGATAAGCGTAATTGCTTTTAGGTCCGGTGGGATGGAGAGCTTCGTAGTTATCTTTGTGATAAGTCTCTTGGAATAAGATATACGTGCCGATACCCGCTTCTTTCAATCGGCGATAATTTTCTACCGTAGTGGCTGCGATATTTACGTTTACCCGGCGGATAGCTCCATTTTTATGCTTGATACTATAAATCGTCTGAATAGATTCCAGAATATATTCTATCGGGTTCAGTGACGGATGCTCACCGGCTTCAAGAGCCAGTCGCTTATGTCCCATATCCTGCAAAGCAATTACCTCCCGGCGGATTTCTTCCTGTGTCAGTTTCTTGCGTGCAATAGTTTTGTTTTTGGCATGATACGGACAATATACGCAACCGTTTACGCAATGATTAGATAAATAAAGCGGTGCGAACATGACGATACGGTTGCCGTAAAACTTCTGTTTGATTTCTTTGGCGAGATGAAAGATACGTTCTATCAGGTCAGGTTGGTTACACTCCAGCAGAATAGCCGCTTCCCGGTGCGTCAGTCCCTTGCACAACGCTGCCTTTTCAATCAGTTGTTCAATCAGGATACGATTATCCTTATTGTTCTGTGCATATTCCAGCGTATCCAAAATTTCTTCGTGATGGATAAACTCTTCTGCTTTGGATGAATCTTTTTGGTATATCATAATATTCTTTGTTTTTTCACCACAGATTAGACGGATTCACACAGATTAAAATTTAATTCGAAATAAATCTGTGTGAATCCGTCTAATCTGTGGTGCGCTTAAAGTCGCCTCTTTCAGTGGAAATCTCGTAGCCGATGGTATTCAACTGCTTTTGTAAGGTAGCCAGTCCTTCGGCGGATTCCGCTCCGAGTGAAGCTTTGTCATTGTATAATTCATATTTTCTCCGTTCCTCCCGGGGAGACAGGTTGGGCATAACCACATTTGCACCAGCCAATATACCCCGCTCTCTGCCATCAGGGATAAGAGTGGCGAGAGCCGTTGTTGCCGGAATCAATGCGGATGGATGCATCAAACGGAAGATCGATAATAGAAGAATCGTCCGTTCCACCGTTCCGCTGGGATATTGGGCAAAAGGCGTATCATGATGGGGTAGGAAAGGGCCGATGCCAATCATTTCCGGCTGTAGCTTTTCAATGAACAAGATATCCTCGATGATATGTTCTACTGTTTGCCCTGGGCTGCCGACCATAATTCCGGTTCCTGTCTGATAGCCGATGTCTTTTAAATCCGCTAAACATTGCAGGCGCTGTTTGCCGGACATTTCTGCCGGATGCAGTTGCCGGTAATGCGACTCATTGTGAGTTTCGTGACGTAACAGATAACGGTTGGCTCCGGCACGGAAGAAACGTTCGTATGCATCACGCGACTTTTCTCCGAGCGACAGTGTAATGGCACAATCCGGATAATTCTGCCTGATACGGGCAACAGTCATTTCTATCCGATCGTCTGTCAGTGCGGGATCTTCTCCTCCTTGCAGCACGAAAGTGCGGAAACCTAATTTATATCCTTGCCGGCAACAATCCAGTATACTTTCCAGGTTCAATCGGTAACGTTCGATATTTGGATTTCCTTTTCGGATACCACAGTAATAACAGTTGTTCCGGCAGCAATTGCTGACTTCAATCAGTCCACGGATATAAATCTTATTTCCGAAGTGGCGGAGAGCGACTTCCTGCGCCTGTTTATTGATGTAACGCAGGGTTTCTGCGTCACATCCGGTCAACAGTTGCCGGAGCTCTTCCGGGCTAAGTGTTCTTTCCTGCCGTAGTTTATCGATCCATTGTTTCATAGCTCTCTTTTCGTTTGAGCAGCTCTTGTGCCAATTGGCGACGTCCCGAAACAATATCATTATGCGTACTTGGTCCGGTGATACATCCACCTTCGCATGCCATTACTTCAATAAACTGCCCCGCGGCCTTTCCTGTCTTGGCGCAGGCACGCAACAGAGCGATATTCTTTTTATTGATGTCCGACACTTGTATTGCATTGATTTTATCCGCTTCCTCTTTCAGATAAGCTTTGACAGCTCCCATCACACCACCTGCCTGTGCAAATCCATGTGCTTCGCGAACAGACGTATGTAATACAGAGAACTCCTGTACCTGTTCCAGTTCAATACCCAACCCGTCGAGAATCGAACCGATTTCTTCAAACGTCAGAATATAATCCACTGCTTCGTCACGACGTACTTCTTTGCGTTTAGCCACACAAGGGCCGACAAACACAACCTTAGCATCCGGATGCTTCTCTTTGGCAATCCGTGCGGCGTAGTACATCGGTGATCCGGTGGTAGAAACGTAAGGTTTCATATCCGGAATATGTTTCTCAACCAGTTCGATATAAGAAGGGCAACAGGAAGTAGTCATAAACTTCTGTCCCTCTTCCAATTTCTCCAGTAACTCATGTGCTTCATTGCTGGTGGTTGCCATAGCACCTTCAGCCACTTCGATCACATCTGTAAATCCTATTTCTTTGAAAGCACCGTACACCTGTCCGATAGAAGTCTTAAACTGTCCCAGAATAGACGGAGCAACGATGGCAACCATCTTTTCTCCTTTACGGATGCGTTGCAATACATCGAATGTTTGCGAGATTTCGAAGATAGCACCGAACGGACAAGCATTCATGCATTTTCCGCAGTAGATACACTTGCTTTCATCAATGTGTTCTATGCCGTGTTCATCTTTGCTGATAGCTTTTACCGGGCAAGCCTCTTCACAAGGCACGGGAATATATACAATAGCGTGATAAGGACAACTCTTGTGACAAATACCGCAACTGACACATGTGTCATGGTCAATCATTGCCTGACCGTTTTTCTTGAAACGTATCGCATCTTTGGGGCAGTTCATGTAACAGCTACGTGCCACGCATCCGCGACAAAGGTTGGTTATTTCATAATTGATCTGTACACAGGAAGAACAGGCCTCGTCGATGACGCACATAATATTTTCCTTGTCCGGTTCGGGGCGGCTCAATGCCAATCGCGCATATTCAGAAAGCGGGGTAACTTCGTCGTGTTCGTCTGTCATATCCAGTCCCATCAGAGGAAAAGTCTTGTACCTCCACACTGCGCGTTCTTTATGTACGCAACACCGTCCTAGGGGTTTTGATTTGCGTGGACTCAACTCAATCGGGAGCCGGTCTATCTTTTCCACTAATTCGTCGTTTTTCCAGAGTTTAACGAGGTCTGCCAGCAATTTATGCCGGACAATCATAATATTATTCGTAAATGCCATATTGTAATAAAGAGGTTGTTAGTTAGTTGGTGCAAAGATACGAACAGAATTTCAATATTTAAGTTTTTTGAAACATTCTTGTAACTTTTTTGTAGCCCTCGCGTGTTATCTTTGTGGTGGACAAAAAAACTTAGAGGAGGCAGAGTTATGAATAGCAGTATTTTCGAACAACGTAGTCGTTTTGCCATGATTGGCGCATTGATGGTTATTATCAGTCTGCTGTTTTTATTCTACATGGGAAGTTCTTTGGTAAGCTCTACCAAAAAATACTTGGAGCAGATACAAGGGATAGAGATCACTTGTATCGACACAGACGAATAAAAACAAGCAACCGAAAGGTAGGATAACCCGGGGGAAATTTGTATTTTTGCCGGAAGAAAAAACAGACCTTATGGAAGAAAAGAATAGAGCCTGGAAAACGGTGAGTAGTAAATATCTATTTCGCCGTCCGTGGCTGACTGTGCGTTGCGAAGATATGTTGCTTCCCAACGGTAACCATATCCCCGAATATTATATTCTTGAGTATCCCGACTGGGTAAATACGATTGCCATTACAAAAGATGGTAAATTTGTTTTTGTCCGCCAGTACCGTCCGGGAATTGAACGAACTTGTTATGAACTTTGTGCCGGTGTCTGTGAGAAGGAAGACGCTTCACCGTTAGTGTCCGCCCAACGTGAATTGTGGGAGGAAACAGGCTACGGAAAAGGAAACTGGCAGGAATATATGGTGATTTCCGCTAATCCGAGCACTCATACCAATCTGACTTATTGCTTTCTTGCTACAGACGTAGAACTGATAGACCATCAGCATCTGGAAGCTACTGAAGATATCAGCGTACATCTGCTTACATTGGAAGAGGTGAGAAGCCTGCTTGATAAGAACGAAATTATGCAAGCGCTGAATGCTGCTCCATTGTGGAAATATATAGCAAATCTGTAATATCGTTTGGAATTCTGTAGAGAAATAATAACTTTGGAGAAATTTAAATTATCTAATATGAAAACTATATTATGGAGTATTCTTTGTTTGTTTCTCTCCGGATGGGGAAGTATGCAAACAGTGTCAGCGCAGGATTTGCAAGAGATGGAAAAGAACTTGTCCGCTATCAATGAGGATTTGAATCAAAAGACAAAAGAATATAGTTGGCAGCTTGCGGCGGCTTATGCAGATTATTGTGAAGCAAATAATAAATATATAAGCTGGAACGACTTGCCTTATCTACAAACAGTTGTCGAATATGAACGGCCTGCTTCTTTGGAAACTTACCGACTGGCGCACAAAGCCAGCAAAGATGAATTGGATAAGTTTCTAAATACATATAAGGAATATAAGGATCTGACAAAGAAGCAGAAAGAAGCAGTAACCAAAGAAGAGAAGGATGCTGTATCGACTGCTTTTTCTGCATTCTGGAAGAAATTGAGAAGTGAAGAAAATCCTTATAAAGATTTGTATTATGCCGAACGGAAAGCGATCAGCAAATATCGGGCGGAAGCTTTGCGGTATGTGATTGCCCATTATAAAGAAAAGAAGCAGGAGGTTCCGACTTCTTATATAAAATATGCTGAACGGTCTTATTTATTGCAGAAAGGTTCTGCTTTGGAGTTGTTGCAGAAAGAAATAAACGCATTGGAAAGTGTGCAGAGAGAACTTGTTCAGAATATAACAAGAGCAAGGTATGGTTGGGTAAGACTGAAGATAAATAAAAGAGAGTTTCACACATAATTGATTAAGGTAATACGGGATGGAGAAATCCCTTTCTATACTGGGAGGTCTGGACTGAAAAGTTCAGATATGGGGCACAGAACGAAACGTATATTGAGGATTGAGCGGAAAGAATATCAAACCTATTGATATACAAAATGTTATGCAAAATATGAGTGGATGGCTCTGCAAAACGAAACGTTTTACGTGGGTTTAATTTGCAGCTACATTTATTGTGCTTTTTAGGCATTACAGATTTGTCAGATAGGTTTAATTGGGTTTACAATAAGGCCA
>ENA-OQJX01000606-OQJX01000606.1-human-gut-metagenome-genome-assembly--contig:-NODE-606-length-16483-cov-6.296711_pt1 | contig 16483 bp, 17 predicted proteins | sample MGYA00242615_ERZ504782 | MGnify/ENA primary metagenome ERZ504782 (study PRJEB26092, sample SAMD00036354) | human gut metagenome | host: Homo sapiens | study: EMG produced TPA metagenomics assembly of... | reverse complement strand
CCACGTTCCCGCAGAGTGCAGCGAGAGATGATTAGGAGGACAAGGCAATCTCTGCTGAATCCGTCCCCACTTTCCGACATTGCTGAATATATGACCTGGCCACGCGGATGGGCGCTTGCCGAAGTCTTTGGACCGGACCATCCAAGACAGATTGGGATCGGTTCTGGCCACGTGTCGAACAACATTTCGTTCGTGCAGACCAGGCACAAATCAACTATGCACGCAGCATGTACAATGCAATCGTCACCCCCTACTATACTGAAGACGGAGCCTTAGAGATCAAACTGGATAGCGAACCGGGCAACCTCGACATCCACTATACATTCGACAATACGGATCCCGACAACTTCACTCCGAAGTATGAAGCTCCACTCCGGATACCCAAGAATGCGACTTGGTTGCGTATTGTCACTTATCGGGACAACAAGCCGATTGGTAAAGTCATCACACTGACAATCAAAGAGCTTGAAAAGCGTGCGGAAAATACCCGCCATGTCGTCGGCAACTTGTAACACAAATGTAACATATATGTCGTAAATGCGAAACAGCATTCTCGTTCCTTTGCAAACAAAATCATAGAGTCCAAAAAGTTAGGAATGAAATCAGGAAAGATTATTGCGCTTGGCCTGTTGGCGCTGCTTCCATTTGCGATGAAGGCACAGGAAGCTCAGGAAATAGAGAAGCTGAATGCTCGTGTCGATTCACTTTCGCAGGAAACGACGACTCTGGATAAAATCGTCCAGAAACTCAGCAAGTTCAAAGTATCCGCTTATATCCAGGGACAATTCCAATATGGCCAGGAAGATGCCACCTTGAAAGTAGGCGACAAGAACGAACATGAAGACAAAGGTTTCAACCGTTTCGGTATCCGCCGCGGACGGTTGAAATTCGAATATAACGACGGTATCGGAACCGGCGCCGTACAGATCGAGGCCAACGACAAAGGTGTCAGTTTTCGCGACCTTTACATCGGTATAAAAGATCCCTGGACAAAACGGAGCCAACTGATGGCGGGTGTTTTCAACCGTCCTTTCGGTCACGAAATCGGCTACTCGACAAGCGGATTGGAATCTCCCGAACGTGCCACCATCATCCAATACTTCTTCCCGGACGAACGCGATTTAGGTGCCATGCTGACGCTCCGAGCCAAAGAGACAAGCCCGATCGGCTTTCTCCGTCTCGACGCCGGACTATTCGCCGGTAACAGCATCAATCGCGAAACCGACAGTCGCAAAGACTTCATCGGCCGCTTAGGAGCCGAAAAGAAAATCGGTAACTGGGGAAAATGGGGATTAGGCGCCTCCTACTATAACGGCGGGGTTTACAACCCGACCACCACAGCCTACGAACTCCAGGGTAAAAAATTCATCGCAATCGACAAAGGAGAAACCGGTACATACATGAAACGTGAGTACATCGGCTTGGACGCACAGTTCTCATTCAAAAACAGCTGGGGAACGACCACTCTGCGCGGTGAAGGACTGTTAGGAACACAACCGGGTATCGCCAGCAGCAGCAAAAGCCCCAACACAGGGACACGTCCGGCCAACGAACCGGAAAACTCCCTGTTCAAACGTCCTTTCATCGGCTATTTTTTCTATTTGGTGCACGACATCGGGACCACTCCTTTCTCTGCCGTCCTGAAATACGATGCTTATGATCCCAACACCAAGTTGAAAGGAAATGAGATCGGCGTTGAAAACAGCTTGACCTCCAAGACCGACCTCGCCCAAAGCACACTCGGCATCGGCGCTTTGTACCGTTTCAACAAACATATCCGCGTGCAAGCCTATTACGAATTCAACTTCAACGAAAAGAGCGACTTCGTAAAGGGATATGAAAAGGATAGGAAAGACGACGTATTCACCTTGCGTCTGCAATATAAGTTTTAATACAAACGTAATATCTGTTTCACACTCTTGCAATACTCCTGTATTTACTTTGCATACAGAAAATTAATTCAAAACAGAGTAATGAAAAAGACAATTGTTATGGCCGCAATGGCCGCCTGTATGTTTGTATCAAATGTGTTTGCACAGAAAATCAAAGGAAGCGACACTTGCCTTCCTTTAAGCCAGACGGAAGCAGAAAACTTCATCAACAAAAATAAATCGGCTAAGATAACCGTGACAGGAGGCGGTTCCGGCGTTGGCATCTCAGCCCTGATGGAAGGGACAACCGATATCGCCATGTCTTCCCGTAAGATGAAATTCGACGAAAAGGTCAAACTCCAGGAAGCGAAGAAAAGCACCAAAGAGGTGGTGATCGCTTATGATGCACTGGCGGTAGTCGTACACCCGTCCAATAAAGTATCCAACCTGACGCGTGAGCAGCTGGAAGGCATTTTCACTGGAAAGATCAAGAACTGGAAAGAAGTAGGTGGCGCCGACATGAAGATCGTTGCCTACTCGCGCGAAACTTCTTCCGGAACATACGAGTTCTTTAAGGAAAGCGTTCTGAAGAACAAGAACTATATGAACGGCATCCTCAGTATGCCCGCAACAGGAGCCATCATCCAGTCCGTCAGCCAGACGAAAGGAGCAATAGGTTATGTAGGATTAGCTTACATCAACAAAGAAGTAAAACCGATCCATGTCTCTTACGATGCAGGCAAAACATTCACCGAGCCATCCTTTGAAAATGCAAAAAGCAAGGCATACCCGATCGTCCGTCCGTTGTTCTATTACTACGATGTAAAGAATGAAGGCAAAGTGAAACCCTTTATCGATTACATCTTATCGGCAGAAGGACAGGCAACGGTTAAGCAAGTCGGTTATATCCCTGTCAAATAAGTTCAAACCATCCAATTCCTGCACCCGACGCAGGATCGTGTTAAAGAAAGGGTGTGTGTCAAAATCCCCTTGTCCCCGCACTTGATGCAGGACCGCAAAAGGACAGACCTTATCAATCAGATTTTTATAGGTCGGTTTTAATGCGATCCCGCGAGGGGCGCGGGAACAGGATAGTTTCGACACACCTCCTTCTTTTTTGTATCCCGACGTCAAACGTGGAAGAAAGAAGAATGAGATGCACAATTATTATTTATTTGTGCAATAATATTAGTCAATTCTGCACATTCTTTGGTTTATTGTGCTACCTTTGCCACATATATTTTTTATTTACACATTTTACTTACATGAAGACATTAACAATCGGGGATCTGAAAGCCCGCATTCCAATCATCCAGGGTGGAATGGGCGTAGGAATCTCTCTCTCCGGCTTAGCCTCAGCCGTTGCAAATGAAGGTGGGATTGGCGTTATCTCCGCCGCCGGTCTCGGTCTCTTATATAAGAAACTTTCTCCCAACTACACCGAAGCCGGAAATCTGGGCCTTGCCGCCGAGATCCGGAAAGCCCGCGAAAAGGCTAAAGGCATTATCGGTGTGAACGTGATGGTCGCACTATCGGACTTCGCCGAACTGGTAAAAACCAGTATTGCGGAAAAGGTAGACATCATTTTCAGTGGTGCCGGACTTCCTTTGGACTTGCCGTCTTTCCTGAAGAAAGACAGCGTGACGAAGCTGGTTCCTATCGTTTCCAGCGCACGTGCCGTCCGCATCATCTGCGAGAAATGGAAAAACAACTACGACTACCTTCCCGATGCTGTCGTGCTGGAAGGCCCGAAAGCCGGCGGCCACTTAGGATATAAGGAGAACCAACTGGAAGACGAGCATTTCTCACTCGAAGAACTGCTGCCTCAGGTAGTGGAAGAAGTTTCCCACTTCGAAGAAAAATACAACAAGAGAATCCCGGTAATTGCGGCAGGAGGCATTTATACGGGTGAAGACATCAAACGCGTGATGGACCTGGGAGCATCGGGCGTTCAATTAGGAACCCGTTTCGTCGCCACTACCGAGTGTGACGCTTCCGACGCTTTCAAAGAGAGTTACATCAAAGCGGAAGAAAAGGATATCGAGATTATCAAGAGTCCTGTCGGTATGCCGGGACGAGCCATCCATTGCAATTTCTTGCAGAAAGTGAAAGACGGCTTGAAGCAACCGAAAGTTTGTCCCTTCAACTGCATCAAGACTTGCGACATCTCGCGAAGCCCCTATTGCATCGTGACTGCCTTGTATAACGCTTTCAAAGGAAATTTTGAGAACGGCTACGCTTTCGCAGGAAGTAATGCTTGGCGGACAACCCGCATCATGTCGGTAAAGGAAACGATCAGCGAGCTGATCAACGAGTGGAAACGTTCCGACCAACCGACTCTTTCCTCACGATAAACAAAAAGTTTCCTCGCATGGAACAAGAGTTTCCCTATAATGAAACTCTCGTTTCCCGCCGAGGAAACTCTTGTGCCATGCCGAGGGAACGACTGTGCCACACCGATGGAACTTTTTGTGCAACCTTAGAAAAGATGCGAAAGCCTTTCACTTATCTTCTTTTTTCTTCATATTCGTCTCAATAACGAACGCGATAATCAATCCCAAACCGCCGAACAAAAGAACGGACGCGCCATAGGCTGCACCGATCAACCGCTCCTCTTCAAAATGGCGCAATTCAGACAATCCACCACCGACCACCATAATATTCAAGAAGAAACCGACCAGCACTCCCAAACCGATCCCCACCAACAGACAACCTGCCTTCAAGGAACTGAACGAGAAGCGCGTCCCTCCGTAAGACGGCAGACGCATCTTGCCCTCAAAAGCCGAAGCATCCAATTTCTCTCCAATCTTCTCGATAATCGCCAACCGTTCTTTCCGGCGCACGAACAATTCAAACAAACCGTAAATAGCTGCAAAAACAATCCCCGTCGTCAGTGGACCATAATAAAATCCATCATAATCGTACTATTTTAAATGATTCATTAATTTCTTTGCTACTTTTGACGCACCTCTTTCCGAAAGGTTACAAGGAGGAAAGAAAAAAAATATTTTTATTTTTGTTGATGCAAGTTGTAACCTATTCGCCCGGCTTGCGTCCATTATAATACGATGGAGTTGTATACCGACACATATTATATACAAAGGATACAAGCGGGAGATACGACATGCTTTGCCTGCCTTCTGGATAAATACAGCCGTCCTGTTCATTCGTTAATCTTAAAGGTGGTCAGAAACCGGGAAGATGCGGAAGAGCTGGCGCAGGATGTGTTTATGAAGGTATTCAAAAACCTCTCTTCGTTCAAAGGAGAATGCAGTTTCTCCACCTGGATCTACCGGATCGCCTACAACACAGCTATCTCGGAGACCCGGAAAAAGAAACACGAGTTTCTGGCGATCGAAGAATCGGTTATTAACAACGTATCGGAACAAGAAGTGGCCGAGGCGCTTGGCAGGACAGACAGCTCCGACCAAATACAGATGCTCGATGCAGCCCTCGCCCAATTGCCACCCGACGAACGGGCGATCATTTTGCTCTTTTACATGAAAGAAAAGACGATCGACGAAGTGGCAACGATCACCGGATTGACTGCTTCTAACATAAAAGTGAAATTGCATCGCATACGAAAGAAACTGTTTGTTGTATTAAAAGGAATGGAGGAACAATAAAAATGACCGAGAAGAATGACATATTGAAAGACCTGTTTAGCCGGATGCCGGAAGAGGAGCTTCCCGCTTCGTTCCGTACCAACGTAATGAAGCAGATCATGGCCGAAGCCGAACGCAGGCGCAAACTGGGCGAACGTTGGGGATGGATTGCCGTCATCGCCGCCTCGCTGCTTATGATCGGTATCGCAATCGCCTCATTCCTTTATATGGGTATTCCCAAAATATCCGTACAGATACCCGATATGAGTGCATTCCCTTTCTATGCCTACATCGGCATACTTGCCTCATCCTGTTAGGAGCCGATTACAAGTTCAGACAAATATACAAAAGGAGGCAAATGTCTCAGAAAGAAAAGATGTAAGTAGCGGTATTACAAGCTAAAAAGATTGTTTTTTCCATGTAAAAAGTCTTGCAAGTCAGAAAAAAGCATTACCTTTGCCCCCGATTTTTGAGAGATGACAACATAATGTCTAACTTACTAATTAAAACAAACTTAAGTATTAACAATTAGAGAATGGAAAATTTAAAGAACATTCAGCATTGAAGATTTCAACTGGGATGCTCTTGAAAAGGGCGATTCTTACGGTGAAGTAAGCAAGGACGATCTTGTAAAAACGTATGACGAGACTTTGAACACTGTAAAGACAAAGAAGTCGTTATGGGAACTGTAACTGCAATGAACAAACGTGAAGTTGTAGTAAACATCGGTTTCAAATCAGATGGCGTTGTATCTATGGCAGAATTCCGTTACAACCCGGATCTGAAAATTGGTGACGAAGTAGAAGTATACATCGAAAACCAGGAAGACAAAAAAGGACAGCTGATCCTGTCTCACAAGAAAGCACGCGCTACACGTTCTTGGGATCGTGTAAACGAAGCTCTTGAAAAAGACGAAATCATCAAAGGTTACATTAAATGTCGTACTAAGGGCGGTATGATCGTTGACGTATTCGGTATCGAAGCATTCTTGCCGGGTTCTCAGATCGATGTAAAACCGATCCGCGACTACGATGTATTTGTAGGTAAGACAATGGAATTCAAGATCGTGAAGATCAACCAGGAATTCAAAAATGTTGTTGTATCTCATAAAGCTCTTATCGAAGCTGAACTCGAACAGCAGAAGAAAGACATCATCTCCAAACTTGAAAAAGGCCAGGTACTGGAAGGTACGGTTAAGAATATCACTTCTTACGGTGTATTCATCGACCTGGGTGGCGTAGACGGTTTGATCCATATCACAGACCTGTCTTGGGGCCGCGTTTCTCATCCGGAAGAAATCGTTCAGCTGGATCAGAAGATCAACGTGGTTATCCTTGACTTCGATGATGAAAAGAAACGTATCGCTCTCGGTTTGAAGCAGCTGACTCCGCATCCTTGGGATGCTTTGGACCCGAACTTGAAAGTTGGTGACAAAGTAAAAGGTAAAGTTGTCGTTATGGCTGACTACGGTGCATTCATCGAAATCGCTCCGGGCGTAGAAGGTTTGATCCACGTTTCTGAAATGTCTTGGACACAGCACTTGCGTTCTGCTCAGGACTTCATGAAAGTAGGTGACGAAATCGAAGCTGTCATCCTGACTCTGGACCGCGACGAACGTAAGATGTCTCTGGGTATCAAACAGCTGAAAGCCGACCCATGGGAAGATATCGAATCTCGCTTCCCGGTAGGTTCTCGCCACGCTGCTAAAGTTCGTAACTTCACTAACTTCGGTGTATTCGTAGAAATCGAAGAAGGCGTAGACGGCTTGATCCACATCTCTGACCTGTCTTGGACAAAGAAAATCAAACACCCGTCAGAATTCACTCAGATCGGTGCTGAAATCGAAGTTCAGGTTCTGGAAATCGACAAAGAAAACCGCCGTTTGAGCTTAGGCCACAAACAGCTGGAAGAAAATCCTTGGGATGTATTCGAAACAATCTTCACTGTAGGTTCTATCCACGAAGGAACAATCATCGAAGTACTGGATAAGGGTGCTGTAATCTCTCTGCCTTACGGCGTAGAAGGTTTCGCAACTCCGAAACATCTGGTAAAAGAAGACGGTTCTCAGGCTGCTGTAGACGAAAAACTGCAGTTCAAGGTAATCGAATTCAACAAGGAAGCTAAGAGAATCATCCTTTCTCACAGCCGTATCTTCGAAGATGAACAGAAAGGCGCCAAGAAAGAAGCTGGCGAAAAGAAATCATCTGCAAAACGCGGTGGCAAGAAAGAAGAAGAATCTGCAATGGTAACCGGTCCGGTTGAAAAGACTACACTGGGTGACATTGAAGAACTCGCTGCTCTGAAAGAAAAATTGGCTGGTAAATAATTTTACCGCCTTTTCAGATAAAATAAAAGGAGATGTCCACCCGGATATCTCCTTTTTTATTGCTTGAAAAAAGAATAGAGAAAGCTTTATCAGTCTATCTCCTTGATCGCTTCCTCTACCTGTTCTTGTTCACCGTAATATTGGCAACTTTCGCCGATACCCAACAAAGCATTCATTTCATGACGCTTGTCCAAGTCCGTAAAATAAGCGTCTACTACCTTATAAATATCGAATCCGTCTGTTGAACCCGCTGCCAGATTCAACGATTCTACCAATTTGCCTGTAGCCTTACGAATTTCAGCTTTACTAATCAAATGAAACTCATTGTTGTGAATTAATTGACTCTTTCCCATGATGTTTGATTTTAAAGTTATACTTGTTCTTCATTAATAACCATTCCCGAAAGCGGTAAGTTTAATCTCGCTGCTTCGTTTCATGCACTAAATATACAAACATCCTCGAATCTTTCAACCTTTCAGCCTTTTATTTTCAATAAACATGAAAAACGAATCCGATCCCGGCTTCACGATATTTCATGATGGGCAAGGAGAATCGGATCTCCAAACATAGAATAAGTTCTATTCTATTTGGTTATGTAAAAATTAATGCTGAAATTTGTTCACAGATAATATAAAAGATATGGGCACGAACGAAGACAAGTACAATGTAACTATTCTGATCGCAGAAGACGAGGAAAGCAATTTCCTGCTATTAAAAACCATTTTAAAAAGACACTGTAACGTTCTGCAAGCCAGAACCGGCTTGGAGCTATTGAAAGTCTTTGCAGAAAAAGGAGCCGATATGATTTTGCTGGATATAAAAATGCCGGAGATGAACGGTATAGAAGCGCTGAAAGAGAATTAGGAAAAAGACACGAACATTCCGAATCATCATGCAATCCGCCTATGCCTTCGAAAATGACATGGAAGCCGCCCGTGCTGCCGGAAGCAACGGATTTATCACCAAGCCCATCAATATCGTCGAACTGAAGAAAACGATTTCCAAATTCTTGCCGCAGATAACCTGGTAAGAGGCTGAAAGACGACATATTATAAAAAAAGTGGAATAGCTATAACAATCGTTATGGCTATTCTACTTTTTTGCTTTTTCACAGACACCTTAACCGGCAAACTCTCCCTTTCATTTTTATCAAAAACCTCTCATTTTACGGAGATATCCACATTAATTTTCTTTATAAACTCCGCCTAAACAAAACATTAAACCTCCGGTTTAAGAGGTGGGTAAAATTATTTTTCACAAAAAAGTGTCCGTGATTAGGGATCATATTTCCGGAAAACTATACCAAACCGGCACTAATGGATTTTCATATAGAACGAAATTATACTTTTACAAACGAAACTAAAATGAACATGTCAGACAAAAATAAAAGGACATCTGATAACAAGGAGATTTCTCATTCTTTAGGAAACGATTTTAAGATTTTCAGGAATTCAACGAAATTTTCTATTCCCTTATACCCTTCTTATTCCCATAGGGCTGTTGTTGCCTTTTGTACGGAAGGAAGAGCAAAAGTGGATGTGCACGGGTATGAGCATTCATTCACTAAAGGGGAACTTGTTGTCATTTTTCCAGGTCAGCTGGTCTCTTTGTCTGAAATCAGCGAAGATTTCACAGTCAGCTATTTTTCATTGTCTCTCAATCTTTATAACGATGTGCTTAGCGGTATACGCCGCTTTTCACCCCATTTCTTCTTTTATATGAGGAGTCATTACCATTATAAGCTTTCGGACTTGGAAACGTCCAAGTATATCAATTTTTTCCAGCTGATTTACAGCAAGGTGAATGCTCCCGAAAACTTATACCGTAAAGATTCGATCGTCCTTCTCATGCGGATTTTCTATCTGGATCTCTACAATATATATAAAGTAAATTCGCACACCGGAAAGCAGACGTTCGACAATCATAAGAAAGAACTGACCCACGGCTTCTTTCTGCTCATCATGAAGTTCTACAAAGAGAACAGAAGCGTAGCATTCTATGCCGACAAACTACATATCACTCCCAAATATCTCACAATGGTAGTCAAGGAAGTGAGCGGGATGTCGGCCAAAGACTGGATAACCGAATACATCCTGCAGGAGATCAAGTTCCTGTTAAAAAACTCGTCCCTGAACGTCCAGGAGATCGCTATCCGGACACATTTCTCCAACCAGACATCACTTGGTAGGTTTTTCAGGCAACATACGGGATTGTCTCCTTCGGATTACAGGAAACAGAATCAATAACAACAAATAATCAATTAAACAAACAAAAAGAATTCGAAATAGCAAATCAACCGGATAAGATCCACTAAGCGAAATTTCCTTTCTATTAATTTATAATTAGCGATATAATACGAATATGAACAGAAGTCAGCTTATCAATATCCTGTCCAAGAAAACAGGATTAGACAAAAAAGATGTCAAACGGACAATCGATGAAATGCAAAAACTAATTGTCCAGGAAGTCAAAGAAGGTCAAAGAATCTGCCTGCATGGTTTCGGCTCGTTCAAACCACGTTTTCAATCCAGTCGTCCTGCACGAAACCCGAAAAGCGGAACAGCCGTACAACTGTCTCCCAGGACTATCATCCATTTCAAATGCGCTCCCCATCTGCTGGAGCTAATGAACAAATAAAGGGACAAAAAAAGAGACTCACTTTTAGAAGTAAGTCTCTTTTTTATTTACTCAGCTATTGTCGGGGTGAGAAGATTCGAACTTCCGACCACACGCCCCCCAGACGCGTACTCTAACCGGGCTGAGCTACACCCCGCTTTGTTTTACGGCTGCAAAGGTAAATATTTTTCGTTATACTCCAAAGCTTTCACGATAAAAATCCAGGGATTCGAGAATTTTCTCCTTGCTCACCTGCTGATTTATCTGAACATCACCCACTTGAGAAAGCAGGGTGAAGTTGATGATACCCGCTTCATTTTTCTTATCGTGCATCATCAACTCGTATAAGGTATCATAGTCCTTGCAATCGAACACGAAAGCCGGATAATACTCCTTCAGATAATAGACAACCTGACTCAATTTCTCCATCGGGAAGCCGCATACTTTATGAGACAAGTACAATTCACTGACAATACCGGCGGCAACAGCATGTCCGTGCAGCAAAGGACGGTTCTTCTTAAAGGACAGGCTTTCGTAAGCATGACCGATCGTATGGCCGAAGTTCAGCGCCTTACGGATGCCATGCTCTTTCGGATCTTCTTCCACAATACGCTCTTTTACGGCTACGGACTGGGCGACCATCCTGTTCAGGAAAGCATAATCGATCCTCGCATCGAGGTCGAACAACATGACGGAAGCGTAAATGTCCATCGAACTGATAAGTGCATGTTTGATCATTTCGGCATAGCCGGAAAGCAGGTTGTCCCGATCGAGCGTACGCAGGAACTCACAATCGATAAAGACGCATTCGGGAGGATAGAAAGAACCGACCTCATTCTTCAAACCGTTGAAGTTAACCCCAGTCTTTCCTCCTACAGCAGCATCGACAGAGGCCATCAGGTAGTCGGGATATTGACGGTCCGCAGCCCACGTTTGAAAGTCGCACCGGCAAAACCGCCCATATCGGTAATCATACCGCCGCCCAGATTGACTAAAAGAGAATTTCGGGAAGCCCCTTCATTCGAGAGACGTGACCAGATATAGGCGACCTGTTCGATGTCTTTATGAGTATCGCCCGCTTTTACGGTAATGATCGGGGCATCCTGCAAGGCAGGGATATCTTTTACCAGCGGAAAACATTTTTCTTGCGTGTTCGTATCGGTCAGGATAAAGAGTCTATCATAACTCATGGAAGCAAAGAACGCCTGCAAATCGGCTTTGAGATCCTTGCTGATTACTACTTTTTGAGCGGCCATAATGTCCTTTTTTTATTATAATCGTGATGGCAAAGGTATTATATGTTATTCGATTATCAAAACAAGGAAAAGAAAATTCCATGCGCATGAAACTAAAGTTTCATAGGCATGGAACAAAAGTTCCCCCAGCATGAAACTATCATTTCTTGCTGGGGGAAACATCTCTTTCTTCTTATTTCAGACCGGCTGCGTCCAAGATGTGTTCGACAGCTTCGCCCAGTCCGGCCACATTCTTGCCCCCGGCTGTTGCAAAATGAGGCTGACCGCCACCGCCACCTTGTATCAGTTTCGCTGCATCTTTCACCAGTTTGCCGGCATTCAAGCCTTCGGATACCAACTGTTCGCTCAGCATAACCATCAACGCACATTTCTCACCGTCTTTGATTCCTGCCACAAAGAAGACCTTTTCGTCCGTATTGCTTTCGCCTTTGATTTGGAAAGCCAAGTCTTTGATAGCATCGACATTGGCCTCACCCCGGAATACGACAACTTTAACGCCGTTACGCTCAACCGCTTTGGCGATCAAATCTTTCTTCAACTGCTGAACTTTTTCTTTCAGATAATCGCCTACCTGCTTTTTCAGTTCGGCATTCTCCTCGATGGCCTTCTTGATGGTTTGAGACAGATTCGGCACATTGTTGAACATCGCACGCAGTTCACGCAGGGAATCTTGCAACATGAAGGTGTAATTTTCAGCACCTTCGGCCGTTACCGCTTCAATACGGCGTACACCTGCCGCGATAGAGCTTTCGCCAACCACACGCAAGGAACCGATCATGCCGGTTGCAGGGATATGCGTACCACCGCACAACTCGATAGAGTTACCGTATTTAACCACACGGACTTCATCACCATACTTTTCACCGAACAGAGCCATGGCACCCAATGCTTTCGCTTCGGCAATCGGCATATTGCGATGTTCTTCCAGCGGATAGTTGGCACGGATCTTTTCGCTTACCAGCTTTTCCACCTTACGGATTTCTTCGTCCGTCACTTTCTGGAAGTGGGAGAAGTCAAAACGCAGAGAGTCGGGAGAAACGTATGAACCTTTCTGTTCGACATGTGTTCCCAAAACTTCACGCAACGCCTCGTGCAACAGGTGAGTAGCAGAGTGGTTACATTCGCACTGGATACGTTTCTTCTCGTTGATCTTGGCGGTAAAAGTTACCGTTACATCCTTCGGCAATTTAGCTACCAGATGTACAGGCAGGTTATTTTCGCGCTTCGTATCGATCACGTCGATCGTCTCGTCATCGGCAATCAACCAACCGGTGTCGCCAACCTGTCCACCCATCTCTGCATAGAACGGAGTCTGATCCAGAACGATCTGATATAATACCTTATTTTTCTGCTTGATCTGGCGATAACGCAGAATTTCGGCATCACATTCGAACAAATCATAGCCTACGAAATTACATCCGCCCTCTTTCAGCACCATCCAGTCACCAGTTTCGATAGCAGCGGCGTTACGGGCACGGTCCTTCTGTTTCTGCATCTCGACGTCGAATTCATCGATATTGGCTTCCATACCGTTTTCACGCAAGATCAACTCGGTCAAATCCAACGGGAATCCGTATGTATCATATAGTGTAAAGGCATCTACGCCGCTGATCACGTTCTTTCCGGCTGCCTTTGTTTCTTCCATCTTCTTATCCAGCAAACGGATACCGGTTTCCAACGTACGCAGGAAAGATTCTTCTTCTTCCTTGATCACCTTCTCGATCAACGTCTTCTGCGCGATCAGTTCGGGATAAGCATCTCCCATTGTTTCGATCAGTACGGGCAATAACTTATACATGAAGGATTCTTTGCGATCCAGGAACGTATAGCCGTAACGAACAGCACGACGCAGGATTCGGCGGATGACATAACCAGCCTTTGCGTTAGAAGGCAACTGCCCGTCTGTAATCGCGAAAGCAATCGTACGGATATGGTCGGCAATTACACGCATAGCCACGTCCTGCTGTTTGTCCTTACCGTAAGAAGTATCCGCCATATCGGCAATCACCTTGATGATCGGCTGGAAAACGTCTGTATCGTAGTTGGATGTCTTACCCTGCAAAGCCATGCAGAGACGTTCGAATCCCATACCGGTATCGATCACACGGGCAGGTAGCGGTTCGAGCGAGCTATCGGCCTTGCGGTTGTACTGCATGAACACCAAGTTCCAGATTTCGATCACCTGCGGATGGTCTTTGTTCACCATGTCCTGGCCAGGGATAGCGGCACGTTCTTCTTCCGAACGGAGATCGATATGGATTTCGGAACAAGGGCCGCATGGGCCTGTATCACCCATTTCCCAGAAGTTATCGTGTTTGTTACCATTGATGATATGATCCTTCGGCAGAAACTTCTCCCAGTAACCGGCAGCCTCGTCGTCGCGTGAAAGACCTTCGGCAGGACTTCCCTCAAACACGGTTGCATACAAACGTTCGGGATTCAGTTTCAACACATCAACCAGGTATTCCCATGCCCAATTGATCGCTTCCTGTTTGAAATAGTCGCCGAACGACCAGTTTCCCAACATTTCGAACATGGTATGGTGATAAGTATCGTGTCCTACCTCTTCCAGGTCGTTATGCTTGCCACTCACACGAAGACACTTTTGTGAATCCGCGACACGTGGATATTTACGGGGTACGTTCCCCAGGATTATATCTTTGAACTGGTTCATACCTGCATTGGTAAACATCAATGTAGGGTCTCCCTTCACAACCATCGGAGCAGAAGGCACAATCTGGTGCTGCTTGGAAGCGAAGAAGTCTTTAAATGATTCACGGATTTCTTTTGCTGTCAACATAATCTATTCTATATAGTCTCGTTAATATTCTGAAAAACAATTTGCAAAAGTACAGCAAATTATTATTTTTGCACGTATCCAAGCAAGAAAATATTTGATGAAACTATTTAAAAGCAGAAAAACATATTACTTATATAACCCCAACACGCTCAGTTACGAGCGCGTTTACCCCTCCGCCAAAGACCGTTTTTTCGGCGTGCTTCGCCACCTGAGTATCGGTATCGTGATCGGTGTCGGCATTTTCTTTATCTTTTCACGCACGTTCGATTCACCGGTCGAGTCGCTTTTAAAGAAGGAAAACAAGTTGTTGCAAACGCAATACGAAGTGCTTTCGTTGCGCTTGAACAATGCGCTGGAAGTCCTGGATGACATACAACAACGCGACGAAAACCTCTACCGCGCGATCTTCCAAGCGGAATCGATCCCCGAATCCGTCCGTAAGTCCGGCTTCGGCGGGACCAACCGGTATGAACACCTGATGAGCCTGTCCAATCCCGAACTGGTCGTTTCGACCACCCAGAAGATGGATATGCTGAGCAAGCAGCTCTATATCCAATCCAACTCGCTGGAGGAGCTTATCACATTGGGTAAGAACCAGGAAGAACGAAGCAAATGTATTCCCGCCATACAGCCGATTGCCAATAAGGACTTGAAACGTACGGCATCCGGCTACGGTGTGCGTATCGACCCGATCTACCGTACTCCCCGCTTCCACTCAGGCATGGACTTTTCCGCCAAAGTGGGCACGGAAGTCTACGCAACCGGCGACGGAGTCGTTACCTTTGCCGCCTGGAAACAGGGATATGGAAACTGTCTGATGATCAATCACGGGCACGGATTCCAGACGCTTTACGGCCACATGAGCAAGTTCCGGGCACGTGTCGGACAGAAAGTAAAGCGCGGAGAAGTGATCGGAGAAGTGGGAAATACAGGAAAATCAACCGGCCCTCACCTTCACTACGAAGTGATTGTCCGTGGCAAACACGACAACCCGTCCAAATACTACTATATGGACCTGACTCCGGAAGAATACGACCGTATGATACAGATTGCCGAAAATCACGGCCAGGTAATGGATTAAACATTGTTTAATACGATGGCATTAAATAAAGATAAAAATCTAAAGCTCTATTTCTCCATCAGCGAGGTGGCGCAGATGTTTGACGTCAACGAGTCGACCCTGCGCTTCTGGGAGAAGGAATTCGACCAAATACGTCCACGCAAGACGGGCAAAGGGACCCGCTCCTATCGGCAGGAAGACATCGACGCGATACGTCTGGTCTACCACTTGGTGAAAGAAAGGGGAATGACACTGGCAGGCGCCCGGCAAAAGCTGAAAGAGAACCCGGAAACAACAATACGTCACGAAGAGATCGTAAACAGGTTGAAGCAGATCAAGGAAGAGCTGCTCGCCATGAAGGAAGCATTCGAAGCACTGGAAGCCTCCAAATAGCTCTCACCGATAAAAAACGACTTTAAAGAATTAGCTTGTTACGCCGGAAAATCGTACCTTCGCAGCAATTTAATAAAAACAAGAGACATGGAAATTACGGGAAGAATCATCGCCGTACTGCCAGTTCAAGGCGGTATCAGCAAAAACGGAAACGAGTGGAAAAAGCAGGAATATGTCCTGGAAACACATGACCAATACCCTAAGAAAGTATGCTTCCAGATTTTCGGTGCAGACCGTATCGACCAGGCAGCCATACAGCCCGGAGAAGAACTTACAGTATTTTTCGACATAGACAGCCGTGAATATCAAGGACGTTGGTTCACGAATATCAGTGCATGGAAAGTGGAACGCCCAATGGCCGCCGCTCCCCAGTCAGCACCGGGAGCTATGACTCCTGAAAACGTAGTGCCGGCATCCGCACCTGCAGCATCTGCCGTTCCTGATTTCGGTCCGGCCAACCCGATCGACGACCTGCCTTTCTAATAAACAAAAGGGTCATAGTTTTTTATAAAAGACTATGACCTTTTTGTCCGAGAGCTATACCTTTTAGGGCAAA
>ENA-OQJX01000604-OQJX01000604.1-human-gut-metagenome-genome-assembly--contig:-NODE-604-length-16519-cov-10.469558_pt1 | contig 16519 bp, 18 predicted proteins | sample MGYA00242615_ERZ504782 | MGnify/ENA primary metagenome ERZ504782 (study PRJEB26092, sample SAMD00036354) | human gut metagenome | host: Homo sapiens | study: EMG produced TPA metagenomics assembly of... | reverse complement strand
CACTGGAACACCAGACGGCGCCAGATACGACTCGAGGGACGCACCCCGGAGGAGTTCCGGAGCATGTCCCTCGCGGTCTAGGGCTGTATCCTAATTAACAACGTCCAACAAACGGGGCGCAGTTCACCGTTGCCGGGGCTTTCCCACCACACAAACTGGCGAAGACTCATTTATTTCCTGCGTTTGATAACCGGTTATTATGTCGATAACGCATTAGTGATGTTCAAAAAAGAGACGGTGTCACAGCAGACACAGAACTCAGAATGAAGACAACTGCGCAAGATGGAACGAATCGTTGTCCACCTAATCGACGAAAGATCCAAACGTCTTAGAACGTCAGGCCCTTTCTGCACATAATTCGAGATCAAAGGTAAACCTCAGCATTCAGATCCAACGAGGCGAAAGTCAGTGGCGCCGCCTAGAAGTTTGTCTCGAAGTTGACGCGATCTTTCTGCCAACAAACAGCATATCCTATTGGGATCAGCCCCGAGACAAAGGCTCCGTTGAGCAGCATCCTCATTCACACAAGCTCTATTACCTGATTATCATAAACTCTACTTCCTAATTTGCATAAATCCTACTTCTCAATTATCATAAGTTCTACTTCCTAATCTGCATACACTAGGAGATCATATGATTCCTCGATTGCTCGGCACACGAGCACAACAAATGGCCACATGGTTTCCTGTCGTGTCAGTGATGGGACCACGCCAAAGTGGCAAATCTACCTTGCTTCGGCATACTTTCCCCAGTTATGAATATCTGAACCTAGAAACAAGGAATCTCCGCATAGCTGCGCAGCGCGATCCGGTAGGATTCATCAATTCACGCCCCTCTCACCTATTCATCGATGAAGCACAATATGCACCCGACCTATTCCCCGAAATCCAAGCCGCCGCCGACGAGAGACACGAGATGGGTCAATATTTGCTTTCAGGGTCGCAGAATTTCTTACTGCTCAAGCATGTCGATGAATCTTTGGCTGGTCGAGTCGGTATTATGCAGCTGCTCCCTCTGAGCTACCGCGAAGCCATGCAGGCTAATCCTGATCTCACACCGGATATGTTTATGTTTCGAGGTGGGTATCCTCATCTTCATAAAGTGGACATGCCGGAAGCCACCTATTTCCGAAGCTATATCACCACATACATTCAGCGCGATGTTGCGGAAATTCTTGACGTCCGCAACCTACAGTCCTTCCGCACTTTCCTGAAACTCTGCGCGCAAAACGCCGGACAGCTGGTCAATATCAGTAAACTTGCCGTCGAGACTGGGGTAAGCAATAAGACCGCTAAGGAGTGGCTGTCCATTCTCACTTCCAGCTACATTATTTTTATGTTGCCACCCTACGCTTCCAACGAACGCAAGCGTCTAACCAAAACAGCGAAACTATATTTTTACGACACGGGTTTGCTGAGCTATCTTCTTGGCATCACCAGCGTCGAACAGCTCGTCCTGCACAAAAAGCGGGGTGAGGTATTCGAGAACCTCATCATCGAGGAAACCCTGAAGAAACACCTCAATGCGGACGAAGAGCCCGAACTGTATTTTTATCGGGACAGCAACCAAGTCGAAGTCGATCTGATGGATATGACCGATGTCGCAACCCTCAGCTCATAGAGATCAAATCCGGACAAACCGCGCGTGATGATTTCTGCAAGCATCTAGTGACGGTCGGCAACGAATTAGGCATGCCGGCGGAGCAACGTAGCGTGGTGTATCGGGGAGACACCGATTTCAGCAATGCAGTTGTCTCATTCGTCTCGGCACGAACATTCCTCACACGCTAACTGTGTCATACCCTATAAGCGCAATGAGGTCCGATACCGGAAGGCATTGGACCTCATTCTCAAAAGTTGAGTCAAAGGTAAACCTCGACGGTCAGATCCAACGAAATGAAAGTCAGTAATGCTGTCAAGAGAATCGCCCCGAAGCTAGCGTGATCTTTCCGCTAGCATACAATGTACCAACTTCCACCAGATCCAACCCGCATTGCACAAACAGCCGGAGCCCGCGTGAGCCCCGAACACTCATCCAACATTCATAAGCAGGCGAACGTGCATCCCATGTAATTCCTGGACCGAGCCCTAGTCGGTCAGCTCCCCCAACTCCTGCAGCTTGTTCTTGATATCCACTGCGGAGGGCTCCACCTGGAACGAGCCGTCACCGTACAACACAACCGGAATGTGCTGCTGGCCGCTGATGGCCACGGCACGGTCGGCAGCGCCTTCCTCTTCCTCAATGTTGTGCCAAGTGTATGCCACCCCCAGCTTGTCGAGCGTGTTCTTGGCTTGACGGCAGTCACCGCACCATGTAGCACCGTAGATATCAATGGCCATGTCGGGTCCTTTCCTCTGTTTCGCCGCGTACAGCTCTCACGCGGCCTGTTTTGCTAGATCGTGTCCATCATAACGGGAGACGTGATGGATACGCGTCTGGCATAATGCATACGCAGTCTTGCCCTGATGATGGTTTGCCACATAACACGGAAAAACGTGATTCCCTTCTTACATGGCACGAAATCCGCGAGTTGCAGGGAGATACCACCACGAGTCGATTTTTCTCTCTGCATCTGCGCCATAAAAGCCAAGTCCCACCGAGGAACGGAACCAAAAACCACATTCAGCTCGCATAATCCCGACAGCATCCCCGGCCCAACAAGAACAAAGGCATAAAAAAGCGGCGCCGGTGTGGCACAACCGACGCCGCTCCCCAGGAGTAGAAATAGGCAGGAAAAGTATCAGATCAGGCGAACACCCCCGAAGTCAGTTGTTGGAACACGTCAGTATCGGCATGTCGATCGATGTAACGGGCGTAGGCGGTATCGAAAGCCTGACCAAGATCCTCAATCAAATCGTTGGCGTCTTCGATGCCAACGGCAAGGCGCACCAGCTCATCGGTGATGCCGATCTTCAGGCGCTCCTCACGGGGCAGCTCGAAATGCGTCATGCGACAGGGCAGCTCGGCAAGCGACTCCACAGCCCCCAACGATACCGCAAGCCGGAACAAATGCAGGTTGTTGAGCACATCCGCAGGGTCAACGCCGGGCACCACCTCGAAACTCAGCACGCCGCCGGCACCCTTGAGTCCCTTGGCGGCCAGATGCTGATCGCCGGCACCGGGCAGTCCCGGGTAATGCACCGACTTGACCAGCGGGTGCACCAGCAGGTAGCAGGCAATGGCATTGGCGTTCTCCTGCTGACGGTCCATGCGCAGGGCCAGAGTCTGAATGCCGCGGCGTACCGCGTCGCACTCAGCGGGAGCCAACACACCACCCAAACGGTTCTGCGCAAAGTACACGCGGTTCGCCAGATCCTCACCGGAAACGACCACCAGACCGGCGTTCACATCAGAATGACCGGCCAGATACTTGGTGGCGGAGTGAATCACCACATCCGCACCCAGCGCAAGCGGCTTTTGCAGGTACGGGGTCACGAACGTGTTGTCCACAATCGAAAGCGCCCCGAAACGGTGGGCCACCGTGGAGATGGCGCGTACGTCGTTCACCTTGAGCAGTGGATTGGTCAGGGTTTCAAAGTAGACGGCTTGGGCAGGCGCGATGCCGTTCGCGCGGTCGCCTTTGACGGCGGCCTCCAATGCTGCAATGTCCTGAGTGTCGACGGCCTCGACGATGATTCCCCAGCGAGTGAAGAACTCATTGAGCTGGGAATACGATCCGCCATAAATATTGTCACCGACCACGATGCGGTCACCGGGCTTGAAAATGCTCAGTACCGCATGAATCGCCGCCAGCCCCGAGGCGAACGCAAAACCACGCGTTCCCTGCTCGAGCTGAGCGATCTGCTGTTCCAGGAAGTCGCGTGTGGGATTGCCGCTGCGCGCATAGTCATAACGGGGCATCGCGTCGACCCTCTCGAAAGCATATGTCGTCGAGTTGTAGATCGGCGGGTTCACGGCTCCGGTGTTGTTGTCTCCAACCGGCAGTCCGTGGACGAGCTGAGTGTTGAACCTGGTCATTGCGCACCCCCTTTATTGTCGCGTTATCTGCGCGAGGCCACTCCCCGCGCGGCTTGGTTATGACCATAACGCAAATGGGCAGCGAATTGAACGGCGTGGCTATATGGGTTGCTTATGGATGGTTCAAACGCCCGTTCCGACACTCGCGATGGCTACACTGGGAGGCATGGAAATCACCAAGGCTTTGACCCGATTGAAGGGCCTGGAAAACGACCCGGTATTCATGCTACTGCATGGCTGGGGCTCCAATGAATACGACCTGCCCGACTTGCTGAACTACTGTGGGGCCGGTTCCGCCGACTATGCCAGTCTGCAGGCTCCCATCGCCTATGGCATGGGATACACATGGTTTGGCTCATGGACGCATGAGGGCGTGCCGGAAGGCAAATCATTGGACGAACAGGCACTTGCCGCGGCGCAGGCTATCGATGCATGGGTCGGGGCAAACATTCCCGCAACCCGGCCGATAGTCATGATGGGCTTTTCGCAGGGCGGATTGCTGGCCACCCATATACTGCGATTCAACCCAAACCGGTACGCTGCAGCCGTATCCTGTTCAGGCTGGCTGGCGCCGGGCACCGTTGACGGAGATGCACAGCTCGCTTCGCTGCAGCCGCCGGTGTTCTATGGGCATGGCGCGATTGACGATATCTTCCCCAAAGCCGATGTTGCGGCGATGGGCACATTCTGGCGTGAGCACGGCACGCTGACCGAAGAAGTGTATCCGGGCATGGCCCATTCAATCAATATGCCTGAGATGCGTGATATCCAACGTTTTCTGGAGAAGAACGGGTTTATTAGGCCGCAGATTTGGTAGTGGCATAATCCAAGTGGGCGAATTCCGGGACTTTATACCATTTGACGGGATAGCCGGCACCGTGGGCGCAGAACACCGAATCCGGGGTGTTGTCCAGATCCGATTCGGGGTCATAGACGGCTATCTTGATGACCTGTTCCGCGTCATGACACGGCTTATAACCGCCGAAAGTGGCGGAGAACCGGCCATGACCATGGGCGTACTGATTCACTTCCATCGCATAGTCACGCATTTCAGAAACCGGCGCTTCACCTTCAATCACTGCGTAGCCACCGTCGGTGGACGGCGAATCGAACGTGCCAGACATGCGTTGAACATCACTCATCGCCCGGCCGATCATATCGGCGGGCACTTCAAGACGGAATCGATACCACGGCTCAAGTAGTCGACAGTTGCCCTGGCCCGTGGTATCGGGGCGTTCCTCAACCGGAGAGCCGGGACGTCCGCTGACTCCGGCTCTGGCTTCCATCAGACCCTGACGAATCGCACGATAGGTGGCCTGACGGAAGTCACCGCCTTCGGTATGTTTCAGATGCGCCTTGCCTGCACCAGTGTCATCTTGATATCGGTCAGCGGTGCACCAACTAGCACGCCGAGATGCTCACGCTCGGTCAGATGCGTAAGAATCAGACGCTGCCAGTTACGATCCAAATCGTTTTCGGACAAAGCAGATGCCACGCTGATGCCGCTTCCGGGCTTCCCCGGTTCGAGCAGAATATGCGCTTCGGCATAATGCCTGAGCGGCTCAAAATGGCCGATGCCCTCGATTGGCTCGGTGATGGTTTCACGATACAGAATCGAGCCCGGACCGAACGACACATCAAGACCGAAACGATCATGCAGGGTCTGCTGAATGATTTCCAACTGTACTGCGCCCATCAGCTGCACATGGACCTCGGCTAGCCGTTCCACCCACACCACATGCAGCAACGGATTCTCGTCCTCCAGCTCGCGCAATGCGGTGATGACCTTATGCAAAGTCAGATCATCGAATCGGGGGCGTGCCACGAATCCGCTGTCTTCCTGAGCATCATCTGAATTGTCGGGATCCACTCCATGCTGTCCGGTATTTCGCTGAGCAGCATCTCGGCCGACGTTTTCGGCATCGCCCGATCCCGCATCTGCAGGAAGCACCGTGTATGTCAATACCGGCTGCAGCGACGGTGATTCGGCATCCGGCTCATAGCCCAATCCCTCACCTGGGAAAGTCTGCGTCAACCCTGTCACCGCACATACCGCGCCGGCTGGCACTTCGGTGACCGTATCGAATTTGGCACCGTTGTATACACGCACCTGGTCGACTTTCTCGGACCATGCCGGCTCGGCGGTCTTCCGCGTTGACGACGATACGATTTCCTTGGCCTTCAACATGCCACCGGTAACCCTCAGCCATGTCATGCGATTGTGCTGCCCGTCATGGGCCACCTTGAACACGCGCGCGGCGAACCGTTCCGGCCACTGCGTTTCGGCGGTGAAAGATTCCACTCCATCCAAGAACTCCTCGACGCCTTCCAACTTCAACGCCGAGCCGAAGTACACGGGAAACAGTTCGCGTGCGGCGATCATTGCGCGCAACCGGACTACGGACAGCCCGCCATGCTCCAGATAGTCGTTCATCGCGGTCTCATCCAGTGTGGCGATATCCTCGGCAGACTCCCCTAACGGCACCTCATCGTCATCGGACAATCCATCGACTGCAGGCAACGGATACGCCGCATCACTCAGTCGTTTGCGCAGCTGGGCCAGCACGGCTTCACCGTTGAATCCGTCTGCATCGCACTTGTTGACAAAGATGAACGTCGGCACACTATATCTTGCCAGCAAACGCCATAGGGTTTCCGTGTGCCCTTGCACCCCATCGGTACCGGAGACCACCAGAATTGCGTAGTCAAGCACACGCAGCACACGTTCGGTTTCGGCCGCAAAATCCACATGCCCCGGCGTGTCCAGCAAGGTCAATCGCAGATCACCATGCTCCACCAGTGCCTGATGCGCGAAAATCGTGATGCCTCGCGCCTTTTCCAGCGAATTCGTATCCAGAAAGGCATCGCCATGGTCAACGCGGCCCAACTTGCGAATCTCACCAGTGCGATACAGCAACGCCTCGGATAGTGTGGTCTTGCCTGCATCCACATGTGCCACGATGCCTGCCACTATCCGTTTCATATGTCACCTTTCCCGACAGCCCGATTATTCGTTACCAAATATATCCGTTATTTCCCCCGATATCGGCAATCCGACGAAGGATTACCCTAGTGCAACCAGACCGAACAATGTTAGGATCCTGCTTGGCATCTGGCTTGTTGGGGGCTTATCGTGATGCTATTCAATGGTTGAGGAACTCGTAATGAGCGACGAACATACCACTGACGATGACGCCAGCAAACGGTCAGGTACCATTCGATCAGCTGGTAAAGCCCACAGCACAACAACCTACGCCAGGTAATGCACCGCAACCCGCAGTGCCATTCCAGCCAGTGCAGCCAGGACAGCCCTATGCTCCACAGGGCCAGCCGAATCAACCGTTTCAACCCGCTTACACGGGTCAACCGGGCCAGCCAGGCGCACCGTTACGCCTTGGTTACCCCGCACAGCCCGGCTACCCCAACAACATCGAGTACGGCACCGATGCCTATAACCAGTACCACAATCTCTTGGATCAGTACTATGACATCGAATATCCGTACGATGCCTCAACGGAGCTGAACGACGCACTCACGAGTTTGGACGAAACGGCCAGCCCGTCTAAAGAGCTGAATGACCTCGACAAGTTGATACAAGACAAACTTGACGATATACAGCAGTAACCGAATCGGCTGTATCAGCTGATTTCCCGCCCCTGTACCCGGTTCGCAGATACGGGGCTTTTTCGTCAGGTTGGGCTGCCGCTACAATAAATCACCGAACATCGACCGATAGGAGGAGCACCCAGTGACCGTTCCCGGCATTACCGTTTTTGGCCAGCAGTCCCATCCCGACTGGACCGCCGGCACCCCGATTGCCGAAGACGCCACCGGATTCCCCACCGATTATGTGGCGCTTGATTTGGAGACCACCGGGTTTTATCCGAACCGTTGCGCCATCACCGAAATAGGTGCCGTACGCGTGCGCGGCGGCCGTGTCGTTGACCAGTTCCAGCAACTCATCAACCCGCTATGCCCGATTCCTCGTCAAATCACCGCGTTGACCGGCATTACCGACGCGATGGTCGCCGACCATGATCCCATTGACGGGGTGCTCCCCCAATTCATTTCCTGGCTCGCCGATTCCAACGCCGCGGCTGAGACCGAGCCCATCGTCGGTCATAATGTCAGCTTCGATCTGCGATTCCTGGACTATAACACCCGCCATATTGCGGGATGCGGATTCGCCTGCGCCGACTATGACACCATGCAAATCAGCCGTGCCCTGTTCCCCAAGCAGAGCCATCACCGGCTCGCCGACCTGATTGTACGATTCGGCATTGCCGATAACGAGGAACACCGCGCATTAAGCGATGCCATCCAAACCCAGCAGTGCTTCGAATGGATGCGGCATTATGTCAGCGAGCACCATGAATCCAGCACGATCCGATGGAAGCAGGCACCAGCCAAGAACAGCACCGAAATTCTGCACCAGCAGTTGGTGGTACAGCGGTAAGGCTCGTTCTCGGCTCCCCAAAAAAGAGAAAAACTACAAGCCGTATTCCTGGGCGATGACGTTCCACAGGTCGGCTGCGGCCTGATCGACGGTCTCGTTGACAATAGTCACATCGAATTCGTTTTCGGCGGCCAGCTCCACCTTGGCGGTTTCCAAACGGCGAGCCTGCTGTTCGGCGGTTTCAGTGCCGCGGCCAATCAGACGACACTTCAGCTCCTCGAAGCTCGGCGGTGCAATGAACACGTACACCACCTCAAGATCAAGCTCAGAGGCGCGCTGCTTGACGCGGCGGGCACCCTGCAAATCGATCTCCAGAATCGTGGGTGTACCAGCAGCCAGATGCTCTTCGACGGGCTTTAACAACGTGCCGTAATGGGCCATTCCATGCACCACTGCGGTTTCCAAGAACTCCCCCGCCTGTTCCTTGGCCAGGAACTCGTCTTCTGACAGGAACCAGTAGTTCACGCCATTGACCTCACCAGGACGCGGATCGCGCGTGGTGGCGGAAACGGACACCCACACTTCCGGGTGATCGGCGCGCAGCTTGGCCTCCACAGTGCCTTTGCCTACGGCGGTCGGCCCGGTCAGGACGATCAGACGACCAGCGTGAGTGTTCTCGGTCATGAATTCCTCCAATGTGCAGTAGCAGATTCTTGTGGGTTACTGGTTTTCGTCGCCCTCAGCGGTGGCTTCCATCAGCGCCTGGCGCACGTCGAGCGCAATCGACTCGGTGGCCTGGCTCAGCGAAGCGATATCCGGCCCGTGCGAGGCGATGAGACGGGATACGGTGACCAGCACGTTGCTGCGCGTGCCGCGGAACACGGTTTTCAGGTCCTTGGCTTCGGCACCCTGCCAGCCGTAGCCGGGAGAGAGAATAGGGCCGGTGAATTCGGAAGGGTTCACACCGGAGTCTTTCATCCACTGGCCAATGGTCGCACCGATGATAAGCCCGACCGAGCCCATACCGTCGATGTCTGCATTGTGCTGCTGCGCGTTGGACGCGATACCGAATGCCACGGTACGTCCCCGGTAATCGCCGGACTGCCGGATGGCGGTTTGCAGACTCATGCCCTCCGGGTTGGACGTCAACGAGGCGATGAACACGCCGCGTCCGTTTTCCAACGCTTCGGTAATCAATCCATTCAGTGAACGCGCGCCATAATACGGCAGCAGGGTGATGGCGTCCGCCAATAGCGGCGCACCAGGCTTGAAGTAGGCATCCGCAATGGCGGAGATGGTAGTGGAGAGCCCTCCACGCAGGCAATCCACGATAGTGATGACACCCATCTGACGGGCAGCGTAGAGCACACGCTCGAGCGCTTCAAAGCCCTTGGCTCCATAGCGCTCGAACATCGGCGTCTGGAATTTGACGGCTGCGGCCCGACCGTTGGCGGCCTGCAGCATGCGCATGGAGAACAGCTCGGCACCTTCGGCGTCGACGTTGTACCCCCAGTCGGTGAGGAGTTTGCGGTGCGGGTCTATGCCGACGCACAATGGCCCGTATTTGGCCATCGAATTGCTCAAACGCAGACCGAAATCGGAACGCTGGGCCTGCAACTCCTCATCGCTGGGTGCAACCATCAGAACTCCTGTTTCTCCAATTCGAACAGCTGCTTCGAATGCTCCTGGATGCTCATGATCTGATAATCATTATGCTTCACGGCCTCGATGGCGAGCAGTGCGGCTTGGAACTCGGTAATGGTGGTGAACTGCGGCAAATCGGCGGCGATGGCGGCGGCGCGGATGGAATAGCCATCGGAGCGGGAGCCGCGGGAGTTCGGCGTGTTGAGAATCATGTCGATCTTGCCCTCTTCGATGAGCTGAACCACATTCTTGCCCACGGATCCGGCGGCATGATGCACCTCAACCGGAGCTTCCGGATCGGTGTCCACACGGGTGCTGATCTTGTCCACGATGTTTGAGTCGATGCCGTAACGGCGCAGCACGGAAGCGGTGCCTCAGTGGCCCAAAGCTTGAAGCCAAGCTCTTCGAGGCGTACTGCGAGCAGCGGCAGCTGTCGCTTGTCAGTGTCGTTCACGGAGATGAACACGTTGCCGTGGGTCGGCAGGCCACCGTCATAGGCGGCGAGCTGGCTCTTGGCGAAGGCGTGCGGGAAGTCACGGTCGAAGCCCATGACCTCACCGGTGGAACGCATCTCAGGTCCGAGCAGAATGTCGACGGTCTTGCCCACCGGAGTGCGGAAACGCTTGAACGGCAGCACGGATTCCTTGACCGCGACCTGCTGGCCGGGGTGGATGTCGCCACCGTCGCCCTTGGGTAGCAGCAGACCGTTAGCGCGCTGGTCGGCAATGGTCTCGCCGGCCATAATGCGAGCGGCGGCCTTGGCCAGAGCCACACCGGTGGCCTTGGATGCGAACGGCACGGTACGGGAAGCACGCGGGTTGGCTTCGATGACGTACAGCGTGTTGGCCATGAAGGCGTACTGCACGTTGATCAGACCCTGCACGTGGCAGCCGGCGGCGATGGCGTAGGTGCCTTCGCGCAGACGGCGAATCTGGTCGTCGGACAGCGTAGACGGCGGCAGGGTGCAGGCGGCGTCGCCGGAATGGACGCCGGCTTCCTCGACGTGTTCCATAATGCCGCCGATGTACAGCTCCTTGCCGTCGAACAGCGCATCGACATCGATTTCGATGGCATCCTGCAGGAACTTATCGATCAGCAACGGGGAGGGCAGACGGCCAGAGACCACAGTATCGGCCTGGGCCTCGGCAAGCGCGCGATCCACGTACTTGTTGAGCTGCTTGTCGTCATAAACGATTTCCATGCCGCGGCCACCGAGAACGTAGCTCGGGCGCACCAGCACCGGATAGCCGATGCGATGTGCGGCTTCCTTGGCCTCTTCGAGGCTCAGGGCAGTGCCGTAACGCGGGGCATTCATCTCCGCCTTCTTAAGGACCTCGCCGAACAGCTCACGGTTCTCGGCCAAGTCGATGGACTCCGGGGTGGTGCCGAGAATCGGCACACCGGCGGCCTTCAGACGTGCGGCCAGCGAGAGCGGGGTCTGGCCACCGAGCTGGACGATAACGCCCTTGACCGGGCCCATCTTCTTCTCGGCCTCGTAGATCTCGAGCACGTCTTCGAAGGTGAGCGGCTCAAAGTAGAGGCGGTCGGACATGTCGTAATCGGTGGACACGGTTTCCGGGTTGCAGTTGACCATGATGGTGTCATAGTCCTTACCGAGCTCCTGCACGGCGTGCACGCACGTGTAGTCGAACTCGATGCCCTGACCGATGCGGTTCGGGCCGGAACCCAGGATGATGACCGCCTCGCGCTCACGCGGACGAAGTTCGGTCTCATCGGCGTAGCAGCTGTAGTAGTACGGCGTGGCCGCATCAAACTCTGCGGCACAGGTGTCGACGGTCTTGTAGACGGCTTGAGGCCATAGTTCCAGCGCAATTCGCGGATGGTGTTCTCGCCTTCGTCGCCGAGGCTGCGAAGATGGGCGATCTGCACGTCGGACAGGCCGGCGAGCTTCGCCTTCTTGAGCAGCTTCGGGGTCAGAGTCTCGGCCTCGCGCACGGCCTGTGCAGTCTCGTTGATGAGCAGCAACTGCTTCAGGAACCACGGGTCGATCTTGGTGGCCGCATACAGCTGATCCAGCGTTGCGCCACCCCAGATGGCACGCATGAGCTGCAGGTAGCGGTGTTCGGTCGGCGTATGAATGGCCTTGAGCAACTCAGCTACCTCATCTGCGGACGCTTGTCGCCGTCCCAGTTGAAGCCCATGTGACGCTTGTCAATGGAGCGCATGGCCTTGCCGAGGGACTCCTGGAAGTTGCCGGCCAGAGCCATGGCCTCGCCCACGGACTTCATGGAGGTGGTCAGGGTGGGGTCGGCACCCGGGAACTTCTCGAATGCGAAGCGCGGCACCTTGGTGACCACGTAGTCGATGGTCGGCTCGAAGGAGGCCGGCGTGGACTGGGTGATGTCGTTGCGAATCTCGTCCAGCGTGTAGCCGAGAGCCAGCTTGGTGGCGATCTTGGCGATCGGGAAGCCGGTGGCCTTGGACGCCAGAGCGGAGGAACGGGAAACACGCGGGTTCATCTCGATGACGATGATGCGACCGGTCTTCGGATGGATGGCGAACTGGATGTTGCAGCCGCCGGTGTCCACGCCCACGCCGCGGATGATGGCGATGCCGATGTCACGCAGCTTCTGGTATTCGCGATCGGTCAGGGTGAAGCAAGGGGCCACGGTGATGGAGTCACCGGTGTGCACGCCGACCGGGTCGATGTTTTCAATCGGGCAGACGACCACGACGTTGTCGTTGCGGTCGCGCATGAGCTCGAGCTCGAATTCCTTCCAGCCTTCGATGCCCTCTTCGATCAGGACTTCGTCGGTGGGCGAGTATGGATGCCGGCGCCGGCGATGCGGTGCAGCTCCTCTTCGTCGTGGGCGATGCCGGAGCCCAGGCCACCCATGGTGAAGCTCGGGCGTACGACCAGCGGATAGCCGAGTTCTTCGGCGATCTTGTCGCATTCCTCAAGGCTGTGCGCGATGCGGGAGCGGGCGGATTCGGCACCGGCCTCGTCCACGACCTTCTTGAACAGCTCACGGTCCTCGCCGCGGTCGATGGCTTCCAGGGAGGCCCCGATCAGCTCGACATTGTACTTCTTGAGCACGCCTGCCTCGCCCAACGCCATGGCGGCATTCAGCGCGGTCTGGCCACCGAGGGTGGGCAGCAGCGCGTCGGGGCGTTCCTTGGCGATGATCTGCTCGAGGATCGGGGTGGCGATCGGCTCGATGTAGGTGCGTCGGCCATCTCCGGGTCGGTCATGATGGTGGCCGGGTTGGAGTTGACGAGGATGACGCGGATGCCTTCCTCACGAAGGACGCGGCATGCCTGGGTGCCCGAGTAATCGAACTCAGCAGCCTGACCGATCACGATCGGGCCGGAGCCGATGACCATCACGGATTTGATGTCGGTGCGCTTCGGCATATCACTTACCTTCCTTGGGGTTGTTCTTCATAAGTTCGCAGAAACGGTCGAACAGGTAGGCCGCATCGTGCGGACCGGCTGCGGCCTCCGGGTGGTACTGCACGGAGAACGCGGGAATGTCCACGCACTGCAGGCCTTCGACCACGTCATCGTTCAGATCGATGTGGGAGACGAACACCTTGCCGTACTTGCCGTTTTCGAATGGTGCATCGACCTGCTTGCCAATCGGGGCGTCGACCGCGAAGCCGTGGTTGTGGGCGGTGACCTCGACCTTGCCGGTGGTCAGATCCTTGACCGGCTGGTTGATGCCACGATGGCCGAACTTCAGCTTGTAAGTGCCAAAGCCGAGCGCACGGCCCAGCAACTGGTTACCGAAGCAGATGCCGAAGAACGGGTAGCCGGCATCGAGCACCTGACGCAACAGTTCGATTTCGGGGCCGGCCTGTTCCGGATCGCCCGGGCCATTGGAGAAGAAGACACCGTCCGGGTTCAGGGCTTCGAGTTCGGCAAAGGTGATGGTGGAGGGCACCACGTGCACGCGGCATCCGCGCTCGGCCATACGATGCGGGGTCATGCCCTTGATGCCAAGGTCCACGGCGGCCACGGTGTACAGCGGCTCCTTGCCTTCGTATTCGCCGCACGGCTCGATGGTGTAAGTCTCCTTGGTGGAGACTTCGTCGTACAGGCTCAGGCCCTGCATCTGCGGGGTGTTCTTGACATCCTCAAGCAGTTGCTCGATGGTCTTGAGCTTGCCGGTAGCGGCATCGACCAAAGCCTCGCCGGAGAAGATGCCGGCGCGCATCACGCCTGCGGAACGCAGGTGGCGTACCAGCTTACGGGTGTCGATATGGCTCAGGCCAACGATGCCGTTCTTGACCAGGTCATCGTCCAAGCTGCCCTCAGCACGCCAGTTGCTCACGTTCGGGGAGGGATCACGCACGATGTAGCCGGCCACCCAGATACGCGAGGATTCGGGATCCTCGCCGTTCACGCCGGTATCGCCGATGTGCGGGAAGGTCTGCACGACGATCTGGCGATCGTAGCTCGGATCGGTGAGCGTCTCCTGGTATCCGGTCATGCCGGTGGCGAAGACGATCTCACCGGTCGTCTCGCCCAGGGCGCCATACGGCTCCCCCACATATACCTGTCCGTCTTCCAAAACGAGGACTGCATCGTCCTTGTCATACATCGGAATTGCGATGGTTCCGGACTCGTTCTGGCTCACCAAAACCCCCTTATGTTTTTCGGGTATTCGTACCAAGGTTAACGGCCAGCGCAGACTCACACGCCGGTGCGCGCGAAGTCTCGCCCCGCTGGCGGGGCAGCCGGCTCACAACCGGCTTGGACAATCACGGCGGAAAGTTGTTCCGCCCATAAAAAAGCCTCCCGGAGGGAGGCTTGAAAACAAATGACTAATCGACCGTCGCTGGGTCTCAGCGGACGGGTCGGCGGGCTCGGATGCAGGAAAATCGGTTTGACCGGACTGGTCCGGTTCGTTCGATTCCTCGGCGGGCTCATCGTCCACCGATCCCGCGGGCTCGGTGTTCTTCGCATTGCACACCGCGGAAAGCAGGCCGTGGATAAAGGCAGGTGAATCGTCATCGCACAGGGTCTTGGCCAATGCCAGGGCCTCGTCGATGGCCACCTTGTCCGGCACCTCGTCGTTGAACAGGATCTCCCAAGCAGCGATACGCAGGATGTTGCGATCGACCACGCCCATGCGCCTGACCTTCCAACCCGTGGAGTGATCGTCCAGGGTCATGTCGATCTGGCGGCGGTGTTCGGCCACGCCCTTGACGATGTCGATGGCGTAGTCGGGAAGCGGGGTCTGAGCACCCGGATGCGCGATGCGCTCATCAAGCAGGGAAAGGATGTCCTGCCCCTTTTCGTCGGCCTCGTACAGGGTGTTCAACGCCCTTTTGCGCGCGGTGGAACGTGCCATACTGTGCTGGTCCTTTGGTTCGACTGTCGACTAGGTATGTTGCGTGGAGAAGATCAGTTCTCGCGGCCGGTGTAGGAGCCATCCTCGGTGTTGATCTTGACGCGGTCGCCCTCGTTGATGAACAGCGGCACCTGAATCTCGGCGCCGGTCTCCACGGTGGCGGGCTTGGTGCCGGCGTTGGAGCGGTTGCCCTGCAGGCCCGGCTCGGTGTGGGTGATGGTCAGGATCACGGAGCCCGGCAGGTCGACGTTCAGCGGAGTGCCGTCGTGGAAGGAGATGAGGCAGTCGGTGCCTTCGAGCAGGAACTTGGCCTTGTCACCCACGAGGGTCTTCGGAATCATGATCTGATCGTAGGTGGTCATGTCCATGAACACGAAGTTGTCGCCGTCCTCGTAGGAGTACTGGAGGGTACGGTTGTCCACGGTCTCGAATTCCATCTTCATGCCAGCGTTGAAGGTCTTGTCGACGATTTTGCCGGAGAGCACGTTCTTGATGGTGGTGCGCACGAAGCAGGGCCTTGCCCGGCTTGACGTGCTGGAACTTCATGACGGTCCACAGCTGGCCGTCGAGGTTCAGGACGGATCCGTTCTTGATGTCGTTAGTAGTCTGTGCCACGTTATTCACCTATTTCAAATTCAAACTAGCTTAGGCAAAGCCCAAAAATTGCCTTGGTTATTATGCCACACCGGGTATACAGGAAGTGAACGCTGGGGTTTCCCACGTGAACCCCCGACTAGACTGGATGAATATGCGACCCTTCTTCGAAGCCATGTCCGTGTCCTGCGTCGTCCCCGCGCAATCGCCGGCAGACGACGAACGCACGGTGTTCGACAACCTGTCCTTCGGCATGGAGCGCGGCGACATCATCGACCTGGTGGGCCCATCTGGCTCCGGCAAATCGAGTCTGCTGACCGCATGCGCCCGACTCAACCCGCACGCGCACGGCATGTTCGTCCTCGACGGCGTGGGCAGTGACGAATTCAGCGCGCAGCAATGGCGGCGGGACGTCTCCTACCTGCCGCAAAAACCGATCCTGACCGGCAAGGACGTGGCCGAGGCGATTCGGCTGCCCTGGACGCTCGCGATTCGAGGCAAGGGGGGCAAGGCCGCGCGGCTGCTGGCCCGACGAACGCATCCGCCACGACCCTGGACGCGATGGGATGCGAGGACATCCGAGCCTGACC